>JACCDG010803989.1_pt1 | contig 100344 bp, 146 predicted proteins | sample 7442471 | NCBI WGS metagenome assembly JACCDG01 (sample SAMN15323444, study PRJNA562643) | freshwater metagenome | isolation source: river surface water | place: USA:Blue River Watershed | collected 2017-08-17 | reverse complement strand
GCCCCCTCTTTTGTGGGCCTTGTCAAATCGATTTACGGCGTGTCGCAAAAAAACCTTGAAAATTTCTGTGATTTCGATCACCGTGTGATGTGATTCACATGACTTGAGCGTCTCAGTATTTGGATTTACTGGCTAGTAGGTAGATAAATGTCAGTCCTATCCGCTATAATATCGGCATAACCAAAAAGAAAGAAGGTGCCACATGGCTAACCTATACACAATCGAAGCCCTACTAGTAGGGAAAACTTATCGCTCTAAAACTTTGCAGGGCGAAATTATCTCCGCAGAAAAACACCCTGCCGCAATTTGGTATGGTGATAATACAGAAACCTATTTGGTAGAAATTTCTCCTAATAGCGGTTTTAATAATTGGGGTCGCAAGACTTTCCGCACAATCGCAGTAAAGGTAGGTGAATAATAATGGGATACATTGAAATTTTTCGCATGAATGAAGATGGTGCTGGCTGGGTAGATTTATCCGAAGCCACTACCGCTGAATTGCTAGACCTTGAATTAGGGCTACTCCATGAGGGAGCCCTATTCAATAAACCCGAAGCCGACTAAATGTCAGTGGCTGGTGCTACAATCTAACCAATAACAAACGAAAGGAAAACTAATGAATCTAGATGAATTTAAGGCATATGTAATCGCCACCCGTGAGGCAAGCAAGGCTGAAGCCTTGTCAGTCCTCTCTGCTACAATTACCGAAAACCAAACACGAAAGGAAAACTAATAATGGGAAACATTACAGAAATTATTGCCGTTGCTTGTGATGAGTGTGGCGGTGCTGGCTTCTTATTTTGGGGCAACGAAAACAATTTTGATGTAGAGAGTTGCGACTGCGCTCTAGAAAAGTGGGGTATCTAATGTATAAGATTACTTTGGCTTATGACGGAGAGTTATCCCATTGGCAGAACACTTACTCTGATGAATTAGAGGCTCACACCGAGTTTTCTAAATTCATTGACTGGGGCTTTGCTGATGAATACGCAACTGTAAATCTATTTACACCTAGCGGAAAATGCTATACTAAAATTTTCTATCGTGAAGGCAGAAGGGTCGTAGTAAAATGATGACAAGAAAAGATTATATCGCTACCGCAGGAATTCTAAACTATGTTAGCAATAAAACTCACCCTGCTGTATTTTCTAAAATGGTAAATGATTTCGCAGAAATGTTTGCTAAAGATAATCCCCGCTTTGATGTAAAGCGATTTCATGAAGCGAGTAATTATCATGTTCCAAACTTCTCTTCGAGATAAAGTTAAACGCATACAGGAATTGCGTCGCAGTAATGCGGCGCAACCTGTACGCAATAAGAAAAAATACACACGCAAAATAAAACATAAAAATAAATTTGACAATTGATCGCAGGCCCGCACATATCTGCGGAGTCGGGCGTGTCGTTACGGGTGTGATTAAAAACACCCTAGAATTTTTAGCGTTTCGGGGACAAATGTCAGTGCCCTGTGATAGTATTCCCTTAATTAAACGAAAGGTAAAACTATGTGTGATGTATGCAACGCTACAACCCTAATGTACTCTGTCGACCCTGCAACCTTGTGCGATGAGCACTACTTTGAATGGGCTGAGGAAAAAATGTATAATGACTTTGATATGTCTACCGAAGGGTTGTATCTCTAATGAAATTAAAACGTTCTAACGATAGAAAAGTTGCTAACGCTGTCTCGCCTAATGGCAAAACACCTACCATTGCTAACACCTTTGGTCTTCCTGCAGGCAAGGCCTATTCATGTCCTGGCGCAACTTCCATATGCGAAAGCGTATGCTATGCTGGAAAACTTGAAAAGATATATAAAGGCGTTAAGGCTGTACTTTTGCACAATTGGGAATTGCTACGTAATGCGGACCGCATGGAAATGTTCTCATTAATTTCAGAAATGATTGCAGAATTTAAAGCAGAATGCATAAAGAAAAATGCGCCTATGTTATTCCGTATCCACTGGGATGGAGATTTCTTTAACGATGAATATGCACACGCATGGCGCCTAGTAATTGAAGAGCAGCCCGATATTCAATTTTGGGTTTACACTCGTGTAAAGTCTGCAGCGCTTATTCTTAAGGATATTCCTAATCTATCACTCTATTACTCTACGGATGATGAGAATAAAGAAATTGGTCATGAACTAAAAGTAAATGAAGGCATTCGCCTTGCATACTTAGGAAAGACATTCGCTGTCACTGAAAACGTTATGAAAGAATTAACGGGCAAGCCTGGTGCTAAATGTCCTGAGAATATGAAGAGTATTCCGCTTATTAGCAATGCAGGGTCCGCTTGTGTATCATGTGGATTGTGTGTGTACGGTAAAGCAGATGTTCGATTTAGCGCAACTAAAAAATAAAGGAGAAACAAAATGGCAGAGTTAAAATATTTTAATGCATTAATGAATTCCGTGATCGGTAATGATGAAGAAAGAAAAGCTGCTAAAGAATATTTAGCAGAAGTGGATCCTGAAGTCTGGGGAGATTCTCCAGACTAAGGGCCCGCAGTATTGCGGGGTTTTCCACAGGCTTACGGACTGATTGTGGATAACCCTGAAAATGTGAGAAACTTCACAAAAGCTGCGACACGCCGATAATGAAATGGAAAATGTCGGTGGCTTAGGCTACAATAGCGACATAACCCAAACGAAAGGTAACACATGCTAAAAGAAAAAATCACAGTTGGCGAATCTATCAACCTTATCAACGAATCTATTCTTGATTTCGAAGATGGTCTATCTTCAGAAGCAATCGAAAAGATTTCATATGCCGTCAATGGCGAGATACAGGTTCGTGATTATTTACTAGGAATGCCTACTGTATATCCACTAACCACATGCCTTGATTTCCTTAACTATATTTCACAATCAGTAAATGAATCAGAGCGTTGCCCGTTTCAATCCGTATTGTCTGCGTATTTCTATGAATTAGGAGAGCCTGAAATTTCAGTTGCCCTAATTGACTCAACGCTATCTATTAACCCAACCTACTCTCTAGGCTTATTGCTTCAGCGAGTATATAAGGCAGGTTGGTCTGCCAACTCATTCGTTAGCATGCGTAATGACTTGCATGGTCGAGTAGTCGAAATGCTAGAGGAAATGCAAGATACCTACATCTAATTATATGGGGGTACTGATAAATGTCAGTACCCCCTGCTATAATCTCCCCATAACTACAAACGAAAGGTAATACACATGGGATACATGACCGCAGTTGCACTAGAAGAAGAATTAGGACTAGAGACGGGACTTGCATATCACTTGCAGGCTAACCATTACCCACCCGTTCCCGTTGCTATGGTACAGCCTTGCATAGATGCTATTGACGCATATTGGGAAGAAGATTACTCACGAACTATTGAATTGCCTGCGGGTATTTCATGGCGTGGGCAAACCTCATGCCCTGCATCGGCTATCGTAGATGCACACCACTTAGACGCATGGCTAAGAGAGGAGGAAGAATAATGGACGAACAAGGTCAGCAAATAATCGAAGCTCTCCAGGATTACTATGAAAATCCTATGGACTACACAATGCAGGACTTGGAAGACATATTCCAGGATCGAGACCCAATGGAATTCTTGTGATATAAATCACATGGGCAGAGCCTACTAAATGTCAGTGGGCTCTGCTACAATAAACCCCTAAACGAAAGGAAACAAAATGACAGCAACACTAGAAATCGGTCAGACAATCACAACTGCAAAGTCAGGTGTGGTCGGAGTAATCAAGGCAGTAGATAACCACCCTAGCGGAGTGGCGAGAGTGCTACTTGATGTAGATGGTTCAGAGCGTTGGACTTCCGTAGAAGTCTAATAAACTAATCGAAACAGGGGCAGTTTAGAGAGTGTTCTCGCCCAATGTCGTAAGTAAGAACTCTCACCCTACGGGGTAAATGTCAGACCCCTATGTTATACTAATCAACCAACTAACGAAAAGGAAAACTATGTCAAGAGGAAAAGCAATATCAGTAAAAATCGCAACACCAAAGGTAATCAAGGCACTAGAAGGCGCACTTGCTAAACTAGAGTCAGATTACACATCACAAGAAGCCAACGAAGCAAAGTATGAAAAGGCTCGTAAGGCTTGGCAGAAGGAACTTGCCGACTATGCAGTAGCGCATATCAAGAAGGCAGAAAACTTCCGAACTTCATATCGTTCATGGAACAATCAACTCAACATTGACTTTGATTTGACAGTATCCGAAAAGGAATTGCCAACAGAGCCAACTAGAGATTTCATCACAATGCACCAGCACACATACAATGAGCAAAAGGAAGAAATCCAAAACGCAATCCGTATTCTCAAGATGACAGATGAGGAAGTTGTAAATACTTCCACATACAATGCGGTTGCCCGTTATCTATAATTACCACTAGGTAAAAGTCCTGAGCATGACTACTAAAACTGCTCAACCCACCTACTAACGAAAGGAAATACAATGTCTCCAATTCTAGATACTGCTAGAGGTCGCTTCTATCGCAGAGGCGATGTATTCACAACTGGCAAATCAGGCATCACTGGAACCATTACAGAGATAATTGCTATCCGCCCTAATCTAACTAAACTAAGATTAGATACAGGCGCAGGTATGCGTTATGCTATGGTAAAAATCGGCAAGTAATTACAGAGGGGGCTAGACAAAAGCTAGCCCCCAATGTTATACTTATCGTCCCTACTAACAAAGGAACAAAATGAAAAATCGTTATCGTGTAGAAATTTATGACGAAGTAAAAGCAAATGATTTAACTATCTATTCAGAGCAAGGTGTTGACAAGGAATATTTAACGGAATTAGTATTCTCTAATCTCCGCAGGTTTTCAGGTAATGTTCGTGCTTATGTTTATGACAATCTAAAGAAAAAGAAAACCACGGCGCTCTTCTTGCCAATGGAAGTTATTCCTAAGAAAACTGAATTAACAAAACTGCTAAATTAAAATCTTGGGGCGGGATCCTGTATCCCGCCCCACCTTCCCAGCTGCCCGCAGATCTGAGGGGTTATCCACAGCCTTACGACTGCTTGTGGAAAACCCCCAAAAATTTGTGAGATTGATCACGTCAGACAATTAGGACAAATGACTAACTAGCCTTGTAAATGTCAGACCCTTATGTTATACTCAATCTAACTACAATCGAAAGGAAAAAATCCATGGCTCATAATCTAGAAATGGAAAACGGCGAAGTTGCATTTGCGCTTCGTGGCAAACCTGCTTGGCACAACCTTGCAAATCGTATCTTCTCACAAGATGAGGAAGTAACTACCGCTACAATGCTTGAAGAAGCAAAGTTAGCAAACTGGAATGTTCGTCTGTCTCCATTGACTGACCACATTTCAGATACATGGAACGATGTATCTAATGCTCAATTAGTTATTCGTGACAACCCATTCAACAAGGGAACTGATGTTCTCGCTACTGTTGGAAAGCGTTACAAGCCTGTGCAGAATGAGGAACTATTTGCATTCGCAGATAATATTCATGACGCTAATCCTGAGTGCCGTTGGGAATCTGCTGGCTCTCTAAAGAATGGCAGAGTTGTGTTCGGTACTGTTGATGTACCACGCACAATGGTGCTTGACCCACAAGGTGCAAACGATGAGACAAAACTTTATCTTATCGTATGGACTTCACACGATGGCTCTGTTGCTGTTCAGGCAGCGATTACACCTGTTCGTGTTGTCTGCCAAAACACATTGAATCTTGCTATGCGTAATGCTAAGCAATCTTTCAAAATTCGCCACACGCAATCTGTCGAGGGTCGCATTCAAGTTGCTCGTGAGACTCTTGGTCTTGCTCTTGGATACTTTGATGAATTCGAGAAAGAAGCGCAGGAACTCTTTAAGCAAGAGATTACCAACGTTGAATTCTCTAAGTTAATTCAAACAATCTATCCAAAGCCTGAGAAAGATTCTAAGGGTGCGCTAAAGAAGTGGGAAAATAAAGTTGTGTTGCTTGATGAACTTTATCATAACTCACCAACCAACGCTAATATCAAAGGCACAAAGTGGGGTGCATTTAATGCGCTTACTGAGCGTCTTGATTACTTCCGTTCTGGTCGTGGCAATTCTGAGTCACTTATGGCAGGTGCTTCAGGCTTCGACCCAATTCTTACCGCCGAGAAAAATAAAATTCTCAAGTTGGTAAAATCGTTTTAATTAACGATTAACTAACGGGGGAGAGAAATCTCCCCCGTTTCTATTTGGTTCGTTAGCTTAGTTGGATAAAGCGCCACCCTGTCACGGTGGAGATCACGGGTTCAAGTCCCGTACGAATCGCTAATGAGATTTTAATCTTAATATGTAAGACGCCCGCAGATTTGAAGGCAAAAATTATGTGTTACGAATCACAAAGAAAATCCCCTGGAAAGCTTGTAAATGTCAGTGGGCCCTGGTACAATTTCCGCATGACGCAAAACTGGTTTAAATACACATATGTTTGTTCTATTTGTGATGCTCTAATTGAGATTACTAATAAAACAAACGTATATAAGCCACATGTTTGCTGTGACCATGAAGCAATCTGGTTGTCAGTGGTCAATGCTACAATACAACCTACAAACGAAAGGAATACAATGGAAACAACAGATACATTCGGAGCCACAGTAACACCTATGGTTCCTGAATCATATGATGCTAACGTCCTTGTAACATACAAGGATATCACTAACGGAGTTACTACATATCCAACAATCAAGGTTAATGACCTTGAGTGGAAGTTAGATAACTATCGCCGTAACTCAGATGAACTTCGTAAGTCCCGTGGTTTAATTAATGGACTAAGCGAACAAGTATCAGAGTGGGCGGACCCTAACTACGATAAGGAAGAAGTTCTAATTGCTCTCTGCGAGTACTTTGGAATCAATCCAACTAGAGAAGTTGAATTCACCGCAACTGTAGAAATTAGCGGAACAATTCAGGTTCCATTCAACGAGGTTGAAGACTTTGACCTTGATGACCACTTGTCAGATAATCTATCAATTGATTTCAATCACGGAGATTCAGAACTCTCTGACTGGACAATCAATTATTCTCAGGTGCAGTAATGTACTTTGAATTAACTGCTCCCGATAGGCTGTCCATGGAGATGGCCTATTGGGATGCTCAGGTCTTAGGACTTGACCCACAAGCATTGACACCATTGACATTCAACATCGGAACTGGTAGTATTGAGAAGGTAAGTCGCCTTCGAGATAAGTATAATCTAATAGAAAGTTATACATCAGACTACGAACCGACTGGATATACAGGGAGATAAAATGGATTACCAAGATGGATTTGAAGATGGCGTAAAGTTTGCACGAGAGGTTATTGTAAATAACATTCGACTGTGGGCTGAAACGTCAGAGGACGGACAAATAATGGATGACATTGCTGACCGTCTTGAATTCGGAACGGTAGACTATGACCTCTGAAGATCTAAATCGTTGGATTGGCTGTGATCAATGCGGCATAGCTCAGGCTATGTATCTAATTAAACTAGTAGATGGTGAACTATATTTCTGTGGCCACCACTACAATAAAAACAAGGATGCCCTTGACAAAGTCTCATTCGAGATGATAGAATTGAACAAGACAGAAGAAGTACCTCAACTAGAAACGGCGGAATAAAATATGGGAGATAGAGCAAACTTTGGATTCGTCCAACCTAATGGAAACACAATCGTACTCTACGGTCACTGGGCTGGACATAACATGCTAGCACAATTGGCAGAAGCAGTATTTAAAGCACGGCCACGCTGGTCCGACCCTTCATATGCAACACGCATTACAATCAGTCAGATGATTAACAATGATTGGGGTTCAGAAACTGGATGGGGTCTGCACGTAAATGAGATTGGCGACAATGAGCACAAGATTGCTATTGTTGATTTCAATCAGCAGACGTTCAGTCTTCACGAGGAAGCGCCACGCAATGACAAAGATAACAAGGTCAACGGCATGAGTAACGAGGCAATCTTTACCATGGACCTGTCTAACTTCGTAGAGAAGTACGCAGACGTAACGTTATCAGTTTAGTTAACTGCAATATGATATAATAGTAATTAGGTCCTAGCGGGCCTCTTTACTAAAAGTAAGGTGCGGCTACCAGGGACTCCCCTAGTCGTTAAATAAAGCAGCGTATACTTAATTCCTTTCGTTCTGCTAGCAGCCTTGCTTATCTTAAGATCCTTCAGCTTAGCTGGAGGATTTTTTGTTTGGCCCACAAAGGATGAGGGTAATAAAATCTGTTTACGGAAGTCAAATATATTTCCTGGAAATCTTACATATTGGACATATGTTTATTTAAACTTTGATCCATGTGGTGTAAAACACACCCATAAAGTATTCCAAATGTCAGTGGTCTGATATATAATAATGCAATGATAACAAGATGCAATTGGTGTTCTGCTGAATGGGAATTTGATGAGACTATTGATATATGTCTAACATGTAATCAAATGGATTATCTTATGGACTTGTCAGTGGTGCCTGATACAATTACTTCAAACAACGAAAGGATATAAAATGCCAAATTGGGTATATAACACATTAACTATACAAGGCCCTAAGTCTGAGGTCGATATGATTAAAGATAGACTTAATAAGCCTTTTACATTAGCACAAGAGACATATGGTATGGGTGATATTTCATCTATGGGTTTCCCCACCAAAATTGAGCAGGTTACTTATTCTAATCCTGTCTTTGCCTTCTTTAATATCCACTCATATAAGGATGAAGGTATTACTGATGAGGAATATGCCTGCCAGCCAAAACGTTCAGGTGCAGATATAAATCAACCTGACTGGTTTGCTAAAGAGATTGAGTTTGCTAAAACTCAGAAGGATTGGTATTCATGGAATACATCTAACTGGGGAACTAAATGGGATGTTGCAGTTCGTGATGAGGAACAATATCCTAATACAGAACTAATTGAATATAAATCAGAAGGTGACGACAACTGGGTTATCTATAAGTATGAAACTGCATGGTCGCCTGCTGTAACTATTCTAACTAAACTATCTAATCTAGTTCCTAATTCCGTCCTAACCCTTGAATTTGAGGAAGAGACAGGCTGGGGTGGAGAGTATGAGATTATCCGTGGTGAAGTTAAAGAATTGGCAGAATGGGAAAACCGTTGCTATGCTTGCCAATCTTTTGATACATTGTCATATTGCGAAGATGACTGTGGTGAATTCTGCTCTGAATGTAATCAGGGTTCTTGGCAAGATGAAGAGGCTATGGCAAAATGTCAGACCCACATGGTACTATTGGAATCTACAGAAAAGGCGGAAGTATGAGTTTCTTAGAAGATGAAAACCAAATGGTTATAGACGCAGAAATGCAAACAATTGCAGAACAACTTCTAGATGATTGGATTCAATCTAATTTAGATGAAGGTCAGATGTACGCAGATTGGAGATTTGCAGACATGGCTGACAGCAATTATCTTAAGGGTAGGTTTAATCAGTATTATGATTTAAAACCTACGGATGACTTTTATATTGAATGGGATGAGGAGAAATAATGTTAGGTTATACAGAAGACGATCTAAATGAAATGATTAATGCTGTGCATGACGCAAAGCTTTTCTATCTAGCCAATAATGGCCCTGATAAAGACATGGGCGAGAAGTTGCACGTTCCAATTAGTTTTATGCAGGGTCTATGGGCGGAGGGCTACTTTGACTAAATCATCTTATTTTCTAGAATATGTAAAGTTACATCTAACTAGTCTTAACCAGGACTTAGATGCACATGGATTTGCTACTGATGAACTATCTAATCTAAGATATCATAATATCCTAGGACAAATTGAGGCAACCAAGCATTTGTTGTCAGTGGCCTTTGATATAATGAAGTCTTCTAACGAAAGGTATGAATAATGGAAACTACTACTATCCCGCCTCATCTTCAACGCATGGTTGACGCAGGTGTAACGGGGCTTGATATCATGCACGGTGAACTAAAGAATCTAATGCTTATCGGAGAACAAGACCTTGAAGCAGCACGAAAGGCGGAGGAACTGTCAGAAGAAGCAATGGATTCAATGGAACGTACATATGCCGAAGGGTATATTGACGCTTTAACATATATGTATAAACTAACATATGATTTATCATTTGCGATTGGAGCACGTAATGAAGCCTGAAGACAAAGATAAACTAAACGAATGTTTAAAGATTCTAGACAGCACAGACCTTGGACTTTCCCTGGTTTGGCTATGGACCTGGAGCACCATTAATAACATCTTAGACGATGAGACTTACAAGGCCAAAGTAACACGGGACCAGATGTGGGACAACCTCTGTGAGGCTGTGTCTGCAGGCCATGGGTTCTCCCTAGAGTACGGGGCGGAACAACATCAGGACGACGTTCTTGAATGGATGACTAATCGAGACTACATTGTAGATACAATGTTTGAGGATGATGAGGAGGAAGAAGATGCAGATGAGTGATATCTATATCAATGATCAATTAAACAAAGCACAAAAGCTTTTGTGGGGCGGATCTGAAACTGAAAACATTGAGGCCCATAACATCATTGCCAAATTAATCAAAGATCGAATGGCGGAGCAGGAGGGAACAAGTGACTCATTATGAGCCAAGCTTAGAAATCCTGGAAGTTAATTACTCATGCTCACCTGGAGGTGTAGACATGTTTGAAGTATATGATAGATTAGATATAGATCCAATTGTTAACCTTCCAATATATGAGACAGAGTCCTTGACAGATGCGGTCCAATATTGTTATAATTTAGGTAAGGACTTTATTGTCCGTACATATGCAGAATGGGAAATGAGGGAGCTTGCCAGTCTATAGAGTATTTGGAACTAAGTACCAGGAGTATTATACTATTCTCGAAGCTGCCGACCAATTTGAAGCAGTTGATTTAGCAAATGCATTACCTGAGACAGCCTGGAATTCTGTCCCAATGAATGATGTGATTGAAGCTACAGATGTATATCTAAATGAAGATATAGATACAGGTTTACAACTTAATATATAAGGCGGAACGTAGGGGCTAGTCTTAGCTCTTACGGGGGTATTTACAAATTCGTGGATATCCGATATAATAAATATAAACAGATCTAGAAAGGATCAAACAAATGGCAACAAAGCGTGAATATCTAAAGGCACAAGGAATCACAGTAGGAAAGCGTGGTCGCTTCTCAGCTGCCGCTGTAAAGGCTATTGCGGATGCTCAGACCAATGGCATTACATTCGAAGCAGAAAAGCCACAGCCAAAGAAGTAAGCTGTCCAGTAGGTGGACGATAGGGGGCTGGCCAAGTGTCAGCCCCTTATGATATAATCGATGAACAACTCTATATAGGAAAGGCGGACTATGCAAAGCAAGGAACATAAACTCGGAGAACTTCTGGCTAATTCAGTAGAAGACCACTTCTTCAACCCTGCCGCTTTAGGCAGGTACCTAGCAGACCAACCTATCTACACAATAGACCGTGTTATGGAGGTTGTAGCATGGATTGTAGAAAAGCAAGCGGAACGGTACAGACGAGAAGTTGCCAATAACGGAACTATCTCCGAAGGACTAATCATTGCTAATATGCTAGATAAGATGATTGACAAGATAAAGGTATCTAATGACCTCAAGTCAGTCAAATTACCTATCACACCAAAAGAGCGGGGGGAATTCGTAAAATCCCTTCCTGAAGTAAAAGAACAATCATATAGATACTCTTGGCTCCATGAAACAAACAATGGATCCAATGCAAATATAAATGTAACACCAACTCTATAATAAAACTAATATAACCTACCAGGGCATATATGTCCGATTTGTACATTGTGTACATTTTGGATGTATATGCCCTATTTGTATGTCTTGACATATGGGCCAAATTTCCCTTTTACGACAAGCTATAAAAAATCCCTGAAAATCTCAGAATATGAGATATAAATGTATATTAATCTAAACAAACATATATAGAATATAACAGAATGTGATCTGAATCTGTCAAAATTGTGGGCAAATTTTCCCGTTTACGGGGACATATTAAATGCCCCTGAAGCCTTGACAATATGAATTTTATATGCTGCTATTGACAGAATATGGGTCAATATGGTATATGTGGAGCAAAGTGGATTACGGTGGAGTAAAATGGAGGGTTTAATTACATGTATATCTAACTATATAAACATTAGTAGTAATTGATCAAGAATTAGTAGTATTTATTTCCTAACATACTCTCTAGAATATGCCAAATAAGGCTCTAGGAGGCTATTAGAGACATGTTTATGGGCGGGGGTAATCTAGGCTATGGTCATATTTTAGTCTAAATTGTATAGAGGCAAGTAGGACTTGCATCTTACACAATAGACGTACTCTTGACCATTGTACTCATTTAGCTGTACATCTACGTTATATTCGTCTAACATGAATAGCTTATGGTTCTTTATCTTACATAGTATTATATTGATAGGATTGGTCATCCTTGCTCCCCCGCCTTTTATTGTGAACACATTAAACATATAAATGGATCATCGCTTGCCGATATAAATAACTTGAGACACTTCGAGCATGCCACCTTATATGGCTGAGTTTTCTTATTCTCTTCAAACTCCATATATGATTCTAAATTATCTAATATGCCCATTACATGTCTCCTTGATTAAATAGTGATAATTGTTCTATATTCTTAGTCAACTGCTTTCCTTGTAATATGTCGACAATCTCATGGAACTTATCAAACTCACACACATTTCTGCCAAAGTTGGCAAAGCGTGTGCATATAACTATATTTTCTTTTGTGTAGTCTCCTTGTACATCTATCTTATCAATCGATGGAGCAAGGGGATGTTTAGGCATCCAATCTGGATGATCCTTATAGAGTAGGGTTATATCTAAAGGGATATTGAACCAATAACATTTCCCGCCCTGTTTATCCCAGATCTCCGCCAACTCTTCTGGGGTAACATATATTTTAGCAGGGATCCATTCCTGAGAGGATGGACCTGATGCTCCACCTACTGAGGAGCCAGTCTTTTCCATCCGCCTCTTATTAGTGGAAGAATTAATGACTGTCCAATTACCCTCAGCATCCTGGCGCACACCATTCGATAGAATGGTAGACCAGAGCTTATTAAAGTGATTTCTGGCCATCAGCCTCTCTTAACCACTGATCTTCCCATAAGCCCATCAATGACTCGTTACCAATGTCATCAAAGTAGTAACGCTTTAGTTGAGAGTTATATGTCCATCCATACCATCTGTTACCTTCAGACCAAGTTAGATTAGTTGGGTTTTCTCTCTCATATTCCCACATAGATCTATCTACAGACTGATACAGTCTTACTTCATCAAAGATAGCTTCTCTCAGTGGATCCCACCGAAATATTCTATTTACTAGCCAATTGATCATATTATGCCTTTCTGTCAGGTACTGACTGGAGGTCTCTTCTACCGCCGCACTTTTCGCTTTCACTAATTGGGACCAATATTATCTTAATTTATTTATTACTTAAAGATACTTCGTATGTATATGGAAACGAATCCTTAGTTAGTTGCTTAACTGCCTCAGCATACTCTCTAATTTCGTACTGAGCGTCACTTGGCAGTCTCTGGTCAAGGAAGGTTAGTACGCCGTGTAGTGATACTGTCCAACGCCAACGGACATACATTCCGTAGGCTGGAAGAAATAGTCTTGCCTGCTCTGGTGCTATGCCAGCATCCATAGCTTTATTGTATAGATTCTTGCCCATCTCAGTAATGTCAAACAGTTTATTTGTAAACCATCCACCATCTTCTGGTGATAATGGCTCACCTGAACCCTGCTTAGAATTCTCTGGCTTGGAACGCCACTCGTCACCCTTTGGCAGATAAAACTCTTCGTTCTCAGTTATGTATCTACGTGATGATTCATTCCAACCGTTTTGATCGTCCAGATGGGTAGACGCAACCGCATGCTTCCACCACTGTCTAGCCACAAATAAGGGCGCATATACTTCAAATGTCATTGCAGCGTGTCTAAATGGGGAAGTATGCTTCTCGTCCCATAAAAACTTAATTAGTTTAGCATCTCTTTCAGACATTTCGTTTGACTGCTTATCATAGGAAACACGTGCAGCATTAGCAACAGATAAGTCGTTACCCATAGTGTCAACTAATCTTACGTAGCCTTGATCTAATACATCAATCTTGTTGTTCATCTGGATCCTTCTCCCAAGTAATCTTGCTATCTTTGTACACTGGCCAATACCCAAGTGGTCTCCAGTCCATCCGCATAATCTTAGGCTCTCTGCTCAACTAGGTCCGCCCTCCCAATATGGAACTCCATGCTCATCATAATCTGATCCAAGTCTTTCAAGCAGTTCTGCATTTTCTTCAAATGCTTTTTCTATAGCAATTTTAAGACGTATGCTTCTGTCAAAGTCTTCACCTACGCTAGTCATTTCAGTCAAGGGTATCTACATCTCTGTATGGGCAAATAGAATCGGACAGCTTACAAGTAGAAGGCTGTGCACATACTTTACAGTCTGTCATATTACCTATAGTCCTATTCAAAATCAATATCTTCTTCAATATCAAATAAATCGTATTCAATATTTTTTAACTGATTAATGGTATTATACGCTAAATAAGCTAGGGCGGCAAGGCCTACGCATAACGATACAATTGTTATTGTTTTCTTATCCATTTTTAACTGCCCATGGCTCTACAACTGACAACTCTTCTTCGCTCAACTCAAGCGACCTTGCTAAAGCCTCTTCAGCATTGGCACGTTGCTCTGGAGTAAGATCAATTGTCTGCTTAAACTTGTTTAAGTAGTGGCCTTGTCCAGACCTTTTAGATATTCTTTTTAGGTTCTTAGAGTGGCGTTTAGCCTTCTTCTGAGACACCTTACCGTTATTCTTTTTCATAGTGGTATTTCATTTACTTTCTCTTTAGACCAATGTATATAAGATCTAATATATACAATAGCATAAGCTAATGCGCTAAATATAAATCCATATTGTTCTGTAATAAGGGCATAGGCTATCCATAGACATTCATTAAACAATAATACTAGCCAACCCCATATAGTCTTTCTGCCAACAAAGTATATGCCAGCGACTCCTATGACTGCTAATATCCATGACCAAAACATTACTATTCCTCAAACGATACTTGTGTAGTTGAAATCAGATTGTTGTATCTGCGTTCCCATATCTCTGCTCTATTTTCAGCATCCAGCCACTTAGCTTCGAACAGTCTTTGTTTCTCTTCAGACTCGTGTAATGTATTATAAACTAAAGATATCTCATTATCTTTTTCTAAGCTGGATTTACCAACCCCAAAACCTATAATAAAAGAAAATAGATTTAATAATAGATCAAACATTTCCGCCTCTTTCTCTATATATTAATTATACAACAAACAGTCTGGACTGTCAATAGTATTAAAGAATGTCGTGGAATTCTTTCCATTTCTGCTCAACTTTTTCCCAACTATAGTTGCCATTAATATATTCAATCTGTTCTGTAGGGTCCCATTTTCCTGAAAGAATAGTGTCCATGCCTTCAGAAAGAATTTCAGCAAAAGCCTTGGCGTAGTCATCTCCCTGGAATACTCCATCTACAATAAATCTATTGTCTATATCATCTAGGTACAAGCCGTGCCCCTTTACAATTTCAGGCAGTGATCCAACATTAGAATAAATTGGCATTTCGCCAGCACTCATAGCTTCAGCCATTGCAATACAGAATGTTTCTAAGAAAATAGGAGGGTATGCTTGAATATGAGATGACTCAAGGTGCCTGTACATTGTTTTTCTAGGAGTTCTTCCGTAGAATGTAATTCTGTCATCATGCATAAACTCATTATCCAAGTACATCTCTGGATAAAAATCATTAAATATATCAAGCTGGAAATCCTGTTTAATGTATTGCAATGAGTTAAGCAAGATCATCATCCCTCGGTTAGGTCCAGATGTATGGGTAATCTTTATCTTTTTTACATTCTTAAATCTGTCTGGATTATATTGTAATGGCTCAATGCCATTAGGAATTACATACAGCTTTTCTTTGGGGAAGTTGGTTTCTTTATGAAACTTATCCTTAGCGTATTCTGAAGGAACAATAACATACTTAATCTTATCTGATATATCATTGCCGCTCCAGAAAAACTCTGAAACTTCTGGTCCAAACTGGCTAGGTAAGCAGTGTGCCCAGAAAAGTATCTCTCCATCCCACTCTTTAACTCCAGCATTGTCTAGGTTCTTTCCTGGCAAGATCATACATAGGTACTTCTCAAAATTTGGAGACTTTGGAAGAATTCTTTCGTGAAAAACTCGACCCTGATATTCTGTTCCACCAATTGTGTGGTGGTGAAAGTTAAAGATTGGTATTTGTAAGTTCATTATCTCATTATACTAAATTGAGGCTAGGCAGTCAATAGCTAAAGGCCTAGTATTTCTGTTTTATCAATTGCATCATCAATTGTTCTTTCGTGTTCCTTTGAACAATTTCCACATTCTTTACACATAATATAAAATTAAGATCCCCACCAGCCCTAATTTGTAGGGCGTAGTGGGGAATATTAATTAAACTTTCTTTGGCTTAGTTTTCTTTTGACCTAAAGTGGTCTCTCTACGAATGCCATGTTTATTTGTATCGATCTTTGTTGCTGGTCTTGGACCATTAATTCCAGATCTAAATTTACCCTGTGAAGGATTCTTTCTTGCTGCTTCTCGTGAAGTTACTGCGCCAGATGGTTGATTATTTGGCGGAGTTGCCATACCTGTTCCGTTATCACTCACCAGATATAAAGCTTTCTCTCTGTGATGCAGTTGCAGTCATGTTTAGTGTTAGACCTGCTTCTCCATCTGTTGAAACGTCAAGTATTCCTCCAGGAATGCTTACAATTCCTGCTTCGCTACCAACTGATTCACAACCACATTCAACGCACATATTACTTACCGCCGTTGCCAAGTCCTGAGCCATCTTGTGATGACTTGTCTGTTGCTGGGAAAGCTGCTGCTAGTGCTTCTGTGTATGACTCTGTTGGCCATGGTGATGCATCATTCACCTTTGGTGATGTAAATCCGTCTAAGTTATTTCCGTCTGCCATTTTATTCTCCTATAGGTTTTTATTTAGATGGGTCTAGAATGCCATCTATCCTACTATTATATCATTTCTTATATTTCTCGTGCCAACATGAGTCACAAATCGTTATATACCTTGACTCTGTACTGGTTAAACGGGTTGCAGGATTAGTACAACCTTGTATTTCACACGACTCTTCTAAGGACATTACTTCTTCTTTGTAGTCTTCTTAGGGGTAGTCTTCTTAGCTGGAGCAGTCTTTTTAGCTGGAGCCTTTTTATCGGCTGCTGGCTTCTTTGATGCTGGCTTCTTTGCTGTTGCCATATCAGATACCTTCTTTCCTGATTCCTCGCCAACAATTGCTTTTACCTGTTGCTCAAGTAACCATAGCTTTAGTCTATTAAACATTTATTTCCTATCTATCTTGTAAGTAATATAATCTATTACTTGACTGGGTGTCCATTCATTTGGAAACTCAAAATTCTTTATTTGATCTAATATTTCTTTTTTATATTTTTGTGCAAAATATTCTTCGAGTTCGTAGATCTCATCTTTTGCCATAGTATATTTTACCATTTATATGTCAATGGGGCAAGGTTTCCCCTGCCCCACGAACAATATAAAGAATTACTTCTTTAATGCAACCTTAGCACGTGGATTCTTTGCGTTCCACTTCTTAGCAAGGGCGTTGTATTCCGCCTTGTACTTTGCTGTTGCTGTTGCAAGAGCAAGGTCTGCTGCTGCCTTTGCAGTTACTGTTGCTGAGTCTGAAGCAACCTTTGCTGCTGCTGCGTCTGCTGCTGCCTTTGCTGCTGCTGCGTCTGCTGCTGCCTTATCTGCTGCACGTCCAGCCTTTTCTGCTGCTAGTGCTGCATTAGCTGTTGCCAATTCTGCAATCTTTGCTGCAAGTTCCCCTGCAAGATCACGAACTGTAATTGTTGCTGTGACTGCTCCAACTGGTGCTGCGAGTCCAGAAACTGCTGCTGCAACTGTAGCATATGCTGTAACAACCACTGAGCCTGAAGCAGGAAGTGTTACTACCTGGTCCTTTGTACCTAGTGTTGCTGTTGCTGTATCTGTTGTAAGCGCTGTTGCTGTTGCAACACCGTTTGAAGATACTAGTGTGTTAATTGTTGATCCACCCTTAAGGTTTCCGAATACATCGTATCCAGCCACTCTTAGCGTTGCTGATGTGCCTGCTGCTCCAGATGCTGGTGCAACCAAAGCGATTGAGTTCAAGGCACCTGCGGTACCCTGTACATAGTAAACTGTTGTAGTTCCAGCACGAGTAATCGATACTGATCCTACTGCTGTACTTTTAGTATATACATAAAAGTCTGCTGCTGTTCCAGTTCCAGTTGCAATTGAAAGTGTTGATGTTCCATTTGAAGCTGTTACTGGTGCTGTTGTTGTTGCAAGAGCAGGAACAATTGTTGCATTTACTGCAACTGCTGTTACTACTGTTCCAGTGTCAACACTTGTTACAGCAATCTTCAACGCATCTGCTGCGTCGATGCTGTTATCTGCTGGCACTGGTAGTGACACAGGTGTTGTTACAACTGTTCCACCCGTTGCTGCAGATCCCGCCACTGTTAGTGTGACAGTTCCAGCATTGGCATTAGCCGCTGGCGATACAAGCATTGTGCTAGTCAGGGCTGCAGCGATGATTAGCGATACTTTCTTAAATGAGTTCATTTAATTTATTCTCCTTAATTTATCCACCTCTAGATGAGCGTGGAATTCTAGTTTATGTATGAGTTCCGCCATTGGGACGGAGAGTGATTATTCTCTATTTCTTTTTTCGTATCAATGTCTTCATACATTCGAACAATGTGAATGCAAGGATCTTGACCTTCGCCAAAATCTACATCTTCTTGTTCAGACATTGGTAGTCCATCATGTGTATAACATACAGGAGGTCCGCACCAACCTTTTTTAATACCGTAGGTCATCCATTCGTCGTAACTTAAAGCCATTCCGCCAACTCCTTTAAAAGAAGGTGCTTGGGTTTTGCGCCAAGCACAGTATGGACTGGATTTCCATCTACAAATAATACCATAGTTGGTATTGAATGTACAGAGTATTCCTGAGTTTTTACTGGATTCTCATCAATATTTAACTTACCGACGGGTAATCCATGAGATTCAGATATCTCATCTAGTATGGGGGATACCTTTCTACAAGGACCACACCATTCAGCCCAGAAATCTACGAGAACAACTTTGTTCTCTTTAATAACTTTATCAAAAGATTCATCAGTTACTATCATTTTGACTCCACATGAGTTGGCCAATAATAACTGCATGCTTCACAACATGTATATCCTAGCTCACGATAGTCTGAGTATTCATTATAAAAGTAATACAGTTCTGGATCTTTTTCAAACAATCGCCCTTTATGTGTATAGTGAAGTTTATCATCACCTAACCACCATGGTCTGTCTGACTCTAGCATCATGAAATGCTCTTGATAAATATCGTCAAATGTCTGTCGTGTACTGTTCTTGTAGCCACGCATAACAATTTCTTTGATTATTGCTTCATTGTATGTGAATAGCCAGTCTTCGTGACCGTACCACATTTTTACTGCTGGATGATTTTTCCATGCGCCTGAACTATAAAGTCCAGCTAATGATTTTAGAACTTGTAGGTTCTCAACACTTTGTTTAATTAGACGTTTACGATCTAAATGCTTTGCCGTTTCCGCAAAGTCCGCCTCTGGTAAGAATGTTTGCATGATACCTATTCTACTAAATAATGTGGGGTAGGTCAACACCTACCCCACTATAATTATTCTGGTTTAGACTGTAGTTCTTCTGCTGCTTCATTAAATTTATTCATAAACATTTGAATAGCAAAATAAGCAGTCTCTATGGCATTCTTATTTAAACTAGCTAATGCCTCTTCTGTTCTTTGATCTTCTGGAAGGTTATTAGCCCAACGCTGGAATAAAGCTACTCCAACGTCGGACATGATGCCTTCAAGGACTGTGATCTTTTGTCCTACATTATCCATTCAATGCACCTGTAACATTCATTACACGATTTGTTTTAATCTTAGAGTTATCTCCATATACGCTGGTTTTAACTAAAAGATCATACATTTGAGTATATGTTAGATTGGGCTTTGATGATGAAATCAATACCCAATATGCTGCAGCACGAGCAGACGATACAGATGTACCAATTGATCTAATTTGTTTGTTGTTTAGATTTACTTCAAAAAATCCTGGGACGAAGAAGTCTGTTAGGTTAGGGTCATGGTTGGTATATCCAGCAACTCTTCCATCATCTTCTACTGCTGCAATTGAAATTGCTTCTGGGATACATGCTGGAAAGTCCACCCTAGTTGGGTTCCACTTGTTTCCAGTTGGAAAAAACACTGGCACATTAGAAGCAATTGAATTAGTAATTGCTTGACTTAGAGTAGGTACTTTAGGGCAATAATCGGTTCCGCTCCTCAAATTAGAGCTTCCCTGTGATACGTTAATTGCCTTAATATTAAACTTATCCTTATTGGATACAACCCAATTGATTGCAGTTGTAACTAGATCTGGTCCCACATTCTCTCTTGAACCATTTGCCTTGTATCCAGCAATTCTAATAAAAACAATATTCATATTAGGATTAGCCTTGATAGCAGACAATGTCATGATAGATCCATGGTCAAAACCATTTCCTGGCAAATACTGGGTGTTGTATAGAACGCTATCTGGAACTAGCGCTGCTCCCTTGCCCTCCATGTAATTACTTCCATTAGCGCAGTTATTAATTTTTACTGCAAGTATACAAACTTCATGCACAACCTTGCCATTAAAAACTGGATCGCTAGAGTTAATAGCAGTGTCGATAACTGCTAGAGTAGGTGCTGAACCAACTGTGCGGTTCTTGAGATTTGCTTGTGCAGTTGCAGGAACTGCTAGTAGTACGGCTACTAAAGCCGCTGTTATTTTTTTATTCATATGCTAATAATACTAAATAGGTATGATCCTGTCAATACCCTTATTTATCTTTATTTAGTTTAGCGTTGTACCATTTTCCAGCATCCATTTCTGGACCTGTAACCTTGCTCTCATCTAATAGAAGTCTAACTGCTGTATTTAAATATTCAATTTGAAACTGCATTCTTAGCATTTCCATTTCAAGCAGTCTAATTCTGTCTGTTTTTCTCACTCTTTTATCTCTCTGTCTAAAGGAGTAGGAGCTGTCAATAAAGCTCCACACTCAGCGCATTGCATGTCTAAAAAATAAGTTGCTATTTCGTAGTCATCAAACATCGCTCTTATGTAAAAATGAGTTGATCCGCATATACATGCATGTGTAGGTGTTCCCCTAAGATCTACTGAGTTCCAGTCTTCATTAGACTGCTCTTGTCTAGCTTCTTCTATATCTTTTTTATCAAACACAAGAACGTCGTACCTGTTAAAAAATTCTTTTATAACCCCAATACCTATTAGGCCTACCAGGGTTGCTGCTAAACGATTAACCCATTTCATAAATCTATTATACTCTAGACTTCTATAATTGTAAAGGGTGGTCTAACTGACATATTGAACTTAGTAGCGGCCTCTAACGCCATTCTGACACGCTTACGTGGTGTTTTAATCTGTGCTGTAGAGAACAAAGATCCAAGAGCCAGCTCCTGGCCAGCGCCTTCTGCCATGTACTGAACGTCTGCTTCCCCTATATGAAAATCAGAGTCCATTGTAAATATTCTTCCAGCACCTTGAACTGTAACTATAAATATTCCGCCTTCATCGCCGTCTTCAGTTCCAGGATTTTGATTTCCGTAACCATTTTCTTTAAATGCTTCTTTAACAGATTCAACAAACCTAGTACGCAAAAACTTATCTAGATTTCTATATCCTGCTGTAGGCTTGTATACTGGCGGTGTCCATGAATACTGAAGTATCTGACCCATTCTAAATGAGTCTACGAAGCCTATACCGAACTGACCAACTTTAAAAACTTTGGGATCTGTACGTTGAAATATCAATCCAGACTTATCGTCTGAGGCAGCGGCGTCTCCACCAAGGAAAACTTTGTTCTCGTTAATAAGTGCTACTATACAGGTCATACTGAACAGTATACTATTTTTAAAATTCTCTGTCCAGTCCGTGGATATCTTCTATATGATGGTCAATAAACGACAATTTAAGCAATGTTTCCTCAAGCTCAGCCTTGACCCCAATAAGCTCCTGAATGGCATTATAATACTTATCTTTCCATTCAGTCAATTCACGCTCAATTTTATATAACTCAATTTTTAAATCTTTTACTTCCAGTTTAAGATGATCTTGATTACGCTCATATTGACGAACTTTTTCTCTTTTATTTTCCTTTAGCCCAGCAATAATAGCCGTTCCCATGCCAGATAAAACTGCTGCAGAAATAGCTATTACGATAGAGGTATAATCCATGTTCATTATATAACTAATTATACCTTGATTTAAACCTAAACTAAGAGCTCAGAAGCAGTTATTTCGTTCCCAATATATCGTCTTTTAATAATAAACTCTTTGACATAATCTGGACCCTGTGATCTTCCTGCTAAAATTACTACCCAGCGTGGTTCTAGTTTAGCAGAAATACAGCTCTCACAAATAAGCAAGTTGATAGGGAGCAGCGAAGATTTCTTGGCATCTAATTTATTCTTAGACTTATTGCAACTGTAACATAAAATTTTTTCCATTAATTTGATTCCTCAATATGCTTAAATACTATTTCATCTACTATAGTAAATTCATCATTTTCCATAAGTTCGCTGTACTCTAACCCATCTTTTGTATATTTAACAACTGATGCATATGCACCAAGCTTTTCGACTGTTCCATGAGAATCTTCCCCATGGATATAGACAATATGTGTAACATCATAGTACTCTTTCACTGGGTCTTCCCTCCAACTCGCATCTTACTCCATATGACTCAAGCAGGCGCTTGATTTTTGTTACGTAATCAATAACCATTTCTTTTTTAATTCCGTCGAACTGTAAAAAATTGTCTTCATATAGTCTTAATGCTAAGAAGTCTGGATACATTACTACATCCATTAGAAGCATAGAAGGCTTCTTGACCTGGTGTACTGCTTTTTTCATTTCTTCTGTGTAAAAAACTGGCTTATTGGGTTCACCAGTCCACTGGTTAATCCCGTACTTAAAGTGATCCTTGTCTTTATCAATAAACATTTTTCTTCTTTAGTCTCTTCCAAATTTCTGGCTCTTTGTGTAAATTTTTAGATTTGTCTATCGATCCAGAACTCAAATAAACTCCACCCCAAACGCCATACTCGTTACTTTCTACCCCAGACTCATAACACATTTGCATGACTGGGCAACTTAAACACATCTCATCAATATTCTTTGCAATATTGGAATCTGCTTCATACTTTTCATAAAATAAATTGGTATCCATTCCCCTACATATTGCAAGGTGAAACCAATCTAAGTCGTCTTTATCTATGCCTAAATTATTTAAAATGCTTGACATACTTTGTGGGCAACTTCCATATTCCATTGTTGGCAACTGCAATTCGCTCTGCTGTTCCCCAGGAGTTCTCTCTGAACATCCCTTTTATGTTAGTAAATCCACTGCTGTCTTTTTTCCAAATTACGAGATCATAATTATCCCAATATGGAGTTATGTTCTTAGCCCTTTTTATAAAGACCTCGACACCCAGTTCTGTTAAATTTAACATTATTTCCTAAACATAAACCGCAGCATCCCACTGATATATATTATACAGTAAAATCTGCGGCCATGTCAATACTTATTTAAGAAAAGTTCCACCCCATATGGACTTTTTTACAGAATATTTTCCACCACGACGCTTGTATTCTTGAACCACCCAACCATTTGCGTATGCTGAAGGATAAACATCAAACTTCCTTTTAGCTTCAGATACAATCCTTGCATATAGCTCTTTATCTGCTGGCTCACCTTTTCGGTCATCGATAACTTCTTTATATTTGTCTTTTGCTTTATCTAGTTCTTCATCTTCTTCATGATATGATTTTTCTACTGGTACGCAATTTGGAACCATTCGGCCATTCTTTTCTTTCATGCCTTCTTGCTTGTATCCAGACCAGCAGGCTTTCTCCATATTATCCCATTTATCTTCATCTTCATTATCTGATTCATAAGACTTGCTCATTTCTTCTGAGCATTTAGAGCATTTATCGCATGTTACATTTTCTGCTTTGCATGTTTCGCAACCACAATTTTCGTATGCCTTTTCAACTGAAACAGCTCTTTCAATCCCAGCATCTTCTGGATCTCCTGGCTCTGGCATTTCTTCTTCATCTTCTTCTGGAACTTCAATCATACCTTCAATTGCTTCCATAAGATGCTCAATTACCATCCCTAGTTGTTCCTTTGTAACTTCTGGTCGTAGTGCTTTTTTAATGTCTTCGTCATCATCAATTTCAATAACTGTGTCAATTGGATTTACTGCTTCTTCAAGTATATCTTTGATCTCTTCTACTAATTCTTCTGTTACTAGAGACTTCTTCATGCTCTTATTTTTTTCACGTTCTACAATTTTACGAGACCAAGAGAATCCAGCATCGCCGCCCCATGCCAACCACATGATCTTACCATTAGATGGATTTTCTGCATTATCCCAATCTTTACCTTGCTTGTCTACTTCATGGCGAGAAAAGAAAGAATACATTCTCTTTACAGTTGAAAGACTTAATGTTTCACCTCTTGCTAATTGCCCTGCACGGGTCCACCCAACCATTGTTCCAGCGCCCTTAGCTTTACCCTGCTCTTTTAATTTAAGAGCACGACGTGCTGCTGATTGCATTCCAGATGTTGGTTTGTATCCTTCTTTTGCCATTTTTATTTCTCCTTAACGCTAACTACTTTAACGTTTTTAATTTCGTCATCTACGCCAAATATATCGTTAGCGTAGTCCAAAGCATCGCCCTCGTCAAAAGCTTCTACTTCTGCCTCTACTTCAAGCTTTACTCTATATGTGTTCATTTATTTTCCGCAAGTAGGGCACTTTGCAGAAGCTGATTTAACTTCTTTTGTTTTTGCAGGAGCTGATGTTCCAGCACCCTTAAACTTTGGGCGACCAAAACCTACGATTGAAATCATTTCGCCCTGCTTATTCTTTTTAAATGCACGAAGTTTTTTTGAAACCTGTCCGCCATTTCGTTGGCTTCCCTTTTTATCTGGGCTGGTATTTCCTTCGATGCACCAAACAGTTCCGTCTTCATTGTCTTTGATAACAATTCCTACGTGAGAAATTCTATCGACGCCATCTGAGGGGAAATCAAAATAGGCAATATCTCCTGGCTCTGGATCTGCAAGATCTCCGTCGATCCATGCTCCAGATTTCTTAAATGCTTGTGCTCCACCTGGAGTATAAACTGTGTTAGGAACCTTTACTCCTGCTTCATTAGCACACCACATAACAAATGATCCACACCATGGTTGGAAGTTAGCCTTTGTAAATGCTCCGTACTTTGTTTCATTGTCTTTAGGGCCTTCGATAGTTCCCAATTCTGCTGTAGCAACTTCAATTAAACGTGCTGCTGTTCCCTGGTCTGCCATAATTAGTCTTCCTTATCCCAATCAGTATCAACTGGTTGTGGTTCTGGCATTGCGCCATCTGGTTTTGCAGCAAGACGTGCTGCCACCGCATCAATTTCTGCTTCTAGCTTTTTATCCGCCTGTGTGTTTTTTGCATCTACCTCTTTGTTTTGAAGCTGTGCCGCCATAATATCTTTAGCTCCTGAATTTCCAATAAGTATTCCAGCCAATGTTCCTGTAATAAAAGTTGCAATGCTACCTAAGACATTAAAAAACATTTTGTCGTTTTCTGACTGTGCTCCAATAGGTTGAGTTACAAATAGAAGTCCGTAAATGATTCCAATTGCCGTTAGGAACAAAATGCTTCCAAGTGTTATTCCCAAAATAAACTTTAAACGAGCATCTAAGTCTGCTGGGGTTAGTTTTTCTTTAGCCATTTGTTATTTCCTGTTCTGGTGTGGAGGATGTAGTTACCACTACATCTTTTGTACAAGTCTGTGAGGCTTCACATTCTGGAGGATTGCACTCTGCAATTTCCCAATTTTTAGGATCTTGGCACGGATAGCGATATCTATTTAAAGAGTCGCATCCAGTTAATGATAGCATTAATAGACCAGATAGGGCAATAGTGATTAATTTCCTCATACCCCTATTATACCCTATTCCGAATCCTTATTTCTAGCAGGGCTTGTTAATATCCAAAGTGCTGTAGTGGCTATAATTCCATATCCTACTATAGTTTTAGCACTACCGTCAAGGACTACCCATGCTATAAACATACCAAGAAGTGTCCAGGCCTGATCAATTAGATCCTTAATTATATTTTTAATTATTCTTACCATCTTCTACCTCCTCTTGAACCTGGTGAATTAGCTCCTGAGCCTCCACCAGAACTTCCTCCTCCGCCAGTGCCACCTCCTGTGGCCCCACCTGCGGCAACTGCTGCTGCATTAATAGCAGCTCCTGCAGCTACAACTGTAGCAACAACCATATCTGTTGCTTCTTCTCTTTCCGCTTCTGTCATATCTGCACCTATACTTCCAAATGCCGCTAAAGCTGCCCCAGGATCAGTTAGTGCTGCTGATAGTAATGCTCCTGGATCTTGAATTAATTCAATATTTGCAGCAACTGCTGCTGTGATAACAAGGGCGTTTCCATTTTCATCTGTACGTAATTCAACTGGTGTTGATGGTGGCAGATCGGAATAAGATACTCCAGAAGCTTTTATGTCTGCTGCTGAAATAGATTCCCCTGGCTTAATGTTTTCTAATAATGCTTCCACTACAACTTCTTTTTGCTCTTCAGTTAATTCTTTTCCATCTTTTGCTTCTTGAAGAATTTCTTCTAACTTCTCTTCCTCTGCTTTTGCTGCCTCTTCCTCTGCCTTTGCCGCCTCTAATTCTTTAGCTTTTGCCTCAGCTTCTGCTTTAGCATTTTCTTCCGCTTGTCTAGCCGCTTCTGCTTCTGCTTCCTGTGCTTCTGCTTCTGCTTTAGCCTGCTCCTCTGCTTGTCTAGCTGCCTCTGCTTCTGCTTCTAATTTTTCTGCTTCTGCTTTTGCTTCAGCTTCTTGTTTTGCTTCTGCCTCCGCCTGTGCCTTTGCTGCTTCTTCCTCTGCAGCTACCCTATCCGCCTCTGCTTTTGCTGCCTCTTCTGCAGCCTGTGCTGCTTCTTGTTCAGCAACAATTCTTTCTGCCTCAGCTTGTGCCGCCGCTTGTTCTGCAGCTACTCTGTTTGCTTCTGCTATAGCTGAAGCTGCTTCAGCTGCTGCTCTTGCTTCTCTCGCTGCCTCAGCATCTGCCTGTGCTTTTGCTGCAGATTCCGCAGCTGCCGCTGCCTGCGCCGCTTGCCGTGCTGCTTCTTCTTCTGCTAAAGCCCCATTTACTGCTGAATCTGCTGCAGAAACCGCAGCATTCATATTAGATATTGCAGGATTTATTTCATTAATTGCTTGCGTCAAAGCGTTTGTTGCTGCAGTTACGTTTTGAGTAGCAACTGTTTTTTCAGATAAAGCATTATCTTTTATAATGATTAAAGTATTTAGTTCTGCGGTCTCTTGATTAACAACTACTTGTTGCTCCTGTATTTGCGTAGTTAGACTTTCATTTGTTACATTAGTCATTTGCTGTATTGGTTGGCCTGCAGTCTCACGAACACCAACCCTTGGGCCATTGTATAAGTTAGTTGTATTACCTGAAACTGTCCCAGTTCCAGTCCATTCACCAGTTTCTGGATTAACAGTCATTGACCAATTAACATTTGTAATTGGCCCATTACTATCTCCAAATCTATGTAGATCCCAATCAACATCTAAAGTTGTTTCTGTTGTAGTTACAGTAATTGAAGCTCCAGGCCCAGCACTCATAAAATCGCTAGCAAAAACTGAAATGTGTGGCCCTGCTGGAAAATCCCACCAATTATAGTCCCCTGTGCCAAAAGTAATGGTAGCCTTGCTTGTAACATATATCTGGCTATTTCCTTGACCATTGTATAAAACGTCACCCATTTTTATATCAAAAGGTGTCTGTATTGCTGTTGCCGCATCCCACATTGCTGGAAGAGTTGTGGTGGTTACAGTTGGAGTTTCTGGTTCAACTGGGGCAATGTATCCGTCAGTTGTGTAAGTCTTAGAATCAGAGGGAGTGTTTTGAAGATCTGTCAGCTCTTTTGTTTCTGTATTAACAACAACTACTTGTGCGTCTACATTTGATTTAGCGGTATTAAATTCCGTTGTTTTGACTTCCAGTGTTTGGTTAGCAGACTCAACATTTGATACTGCATTTACCGCTGCTTCGACCACTGCTTCAGCCGTAGAAATACTAGATTCAGCTGTTGATACCGCATTTGTAACTGATTCCGCAGGAGCATCTACTTCCTGAGCATTTGCAACAACTTCAACGATTGCTGTTTCAGCATTAGATATCTGAGTTTCAGCTGCAGCTATGACACTATTTGCCGATTGTATAACCTGAGATATTGCCGTAGCAGTATCTAAAACTGGTTGATTGGTAGGAGAAACCTGTGATGTGACCTCGTTTGCGTTAGCTGCGCTTGGCCCAAAAAGAAGAAGCCAGCCAATAATAAATAGGCTGGTTAGAAAATACTTAAACTTTCTAGTCAATTAGGATCTCCTAAGTAATGCAATATCTTTGCTTACTTAGTAATTATAGCAGAATGTTAATTCAAATTACTTAACATTATCTGTTTTATAAAACCCGTTACCTTTAAACTGTATACCAAATGTTCCGTAGTGTCTTTGTAATGCTTTACCACACTCTGCACAAAAGTACTCTGGTTCTGGAGAAGATATCGATCTTTCTTTTGATACAATGTCTTCAGGTGAACACTCACACTTGTACTCATAAACTGGCATTACTTACCGCTCTTTTTTCTCTTTTCGGCTAAGGCTGAAAAATCTTTTACCTTAGTGTCTCCCATGTATCCCCATGCATAACCATCTTCAATCATCTGCTCATTGACTGACTTTGAGTTTCCATCTACATAAACCCAGCCTAGTATTCTTCCATACTTTTCTGAGCTGTCTGGTTTTTCTGTTTTCACAACTATTTCTTTTGCTTCTTTAAACTTAGACTTCAAGTAATCCTTTGACTCAAGTCCCAGACTTTTCTCAAACTTATCTGAGGTTCTGGACTCTGGGGTATCTATTCCTGCTAGTCTTAATCTTTGAGAGTAAGAGATGCTGAATCCTAGATCAATGTCAACATCAATAGTATCCCCGTCTACTATCTTTGTTATCTGCTTAACTCTGTATTCAAACATAACTCTCCTTAAATTTTAATGAGCAGTTTCGGGACATGCTCAGGTCCATCCTTCGAGTAGCGACCCGAATAGTCTGCGACTCCCCAGTGACGGGGTGCAGACCTCTATTATACTATTTATTTGACCTTGATGGTCTTTGGCTTTTTCTCTTCTGGAAGAATGCGTACAATATCAATCTTAAGCATTCCATCCTTTAGTTCCGCAGCCTTTACTTCCATATACTCACCAAGAGCCCACTCACGAGTAAATTTACGGGCAGCAATTCCACGGTGGATAAACTTCGAATCGTTATCCTCTGTGCTTAATTCTCCCTTTACTGTAAGCTTGCCGTCTGCTGTTGATACATCAATATCTGTCTTTCCAAATCCAGCGACTGCTAATTCGACAACAAAGTTGTCTTCGTCTACCTTGATTACATTATATGGTGGATAGTTAGTTGCACTAGATACATTTTGAACATGATTCCATGTGTCTAGAGCCCTATCGAATCCAATAAAAAATGGGTCCTTAAAAAGGTCCCATGCGAAATGTGTTGTTACCATTTTATTCCTCCTTCAAGCGAATAAGTTAATTTGTGAGGGCCCCTTACGGCGACCCTCATATATTATATCAAATTATATTTTGAATTACAAAATCTTTTTCTTATCTTTCATTTTTTCTTCATTTGCTGTTGCGGCATACAGGGCTCTTTGATGTGCCTGTGCCCTTGATTCTGACGGATGGCAGCCTTTCAGCTCACCCTTATCATTTACTACTGCCCAACCCTTGCAACCAGCAACATTTTGCTTAATATCATATGGCATAATTTATCTCCTAATCGTTTGGTATATCCCTATTGAAATCCATTTCAATAAGTCCCTTTTCTTTTGCTACTTTGTGTCCCTCTTCTGTAAGATGAAGAGTGGCCTCTAGATTTTCATTATATTCTACTTCAACAAGTCCTTGCTCATATAACTCCATGAGCGATCTATCTACATATTCTGTATGGGCTTCCCATAATTCTGGTGCAAGGTCTTTGGCTAATTCGGTTATGCTATAAATCATTTCGCCATTTTCATCTATTCCTTCAAGGCTAACTGCGCCGATCTCTAAATAGTAGGCTAACTTCTCATCACTCTCATTTGGATCTTGCATGACTCTCCTTTGTGCAACAGGTAGGACTTGAACCTACGATAGCCGAATTATGAGTTCGGGGCCTTAACCAACTTGGCTACTGTTGCCAAGTACCTATTGTAACGTGCCGTCTTCATTTTTGTCAATGGTTGTCTCTACTATTTGCTGAACGTATTCAGAAAAATGTTTTCTTATACTTCCAGCTGGCCTAGACCCTAAAGATTTCCATAGCCTCTTATATTCTATCACATTTGCAAAGCTTGTGGGACATAACATTACTCCACCATACTCCTTGAGTGTTGTAGGAAGTGGAACATGTTTTCCGCAACATTTACATTCTTTAGCTTTTTCTTGATACATGCTCATACTATTTCCATTCCTTCTAGTACATCTGATAAGTTTTGTGGCATCCTTGGGGGCCTTATCATATTTGTTGACACAACATCCTCTTCTTCTCTATCCCATTTTAAAGAATCATAAGTATGTATATCTACTGTTTCATTATTTTGTGGTCTACTTCTGCTTATAGCATTATAAACAGATCCGCAAACCGCATCCGCCAAGTCTTTGGACCCCTTTCTTGGGTGATCGACTCTGTCTCTCATTATCTTTAATTGAAGTAGTTCATCAATTAAAAGCTTTATGGCTGGCCCGCTTAGCCTATCCTCTGCAACGACCATCGCCATGTCGTCATAATGTTTTTTTGCAACAGACAATGTTTCTGTATTAATCCCATATTGTTTTAATTGCTGCATCATATCATGCGAATTCCATCTGTCAAATGTACAGACACGTATTTTAAATCCCTTAGTTCTAAGAGACAAAATGTAATCTTTAACCTCAGTAAAATCAACAGACTTATCTGGAGTTGGAGTCCAATACCTTACTGCGTCTATTTCTACAATTGGTGCTGGCTGAGAGTATGTATCAGTTACCTTTACATTTACCCACTTCTGAACATGCGCCATTGCAACTGCACAATGGTCATGCTTTTGCGCTAAGTCAACGTGTATAAAATATTCTTTATCTGGGTCTGGGGCAAACCAATCTTCGAATCTTCCAAAGTTATCTACAGCTAACGCCATATTGCTAAAAGCTTTTTCTATCTTCTCTCTTGATTTAAAGAATGCATCAATTGCTTCAGATGGCATGCATGCAAATCTTCCAAGCGCATCTGGGGCATTTTTATAAAACGCCACCTTGAAATCATCTATGCTTCTTGTTGGATTAATTTCCCATGTAGGTCTTCTCAGCGCATACATTCTAGGGTACTTATAAGATAAGATATGATCTTCTTCCCATTCAATATCAAACTCATTGCCTTCTGTTCCGTCTGGAAGGTTATCATCTAGTTTAAAATGATGTGTTCTAGTAATAACTTCTTTTTCTGCAACCACGTCATCATAACGTTGCTGAATATAATCATTCTTATATCTTGGAAAAGATAGGAGGATTACCTTTCCATAATCTGGAAAACGTGAGTCTACAGATGCACGATACATCTCATATATAAGACTTCCAGTTTTTGCCTGCTCATGTCCAGTTGTATTCTCTACGCTAAATCCAGAGATTTCATCAAGAATGACGACAATAACGTTATATCCTTCCCAGGCTTCTCTTTCTGAGTGTCCTGAGTGTACCGTAATGTTTTTATTAAATTTAATTTCAGAAGCTTTTTCTGTATACTTTCCAACAAACCATTGGCACTTATCTATGCGGGTTCTAAAGCCTTTGAAGAATACGTTGTTTGCCTGCTGTGCGTTAATAGCAATATTAATAATATCAATGGAGTCTCCAGGCGGCTTACCATAATACGATGCAGGGTCTTTAAGACATAATAGTAAATATACTATATAGGCTACTGATATTGTTGAGCAGTAGTCTTTTCCAGATCCTTTACCTAACTGAGCAACAACCTCGTTGGCTGTTTGCTTAAACATTCTTTTGCCTTCTTCTTCACCAAACAGCTTAATCAGTGTTGACTCTTTGTATACCTGAGAAGACTTTTCAATTAATGTATACTGATATTCAGAAAGTGGAGGTAGACCAAGATAGTCTGGGCTAGTTACAAATGTTCTTAGATCTACTGGGCGTTCATCAAACTCTTCGCCATCCAGCATATCAATTAAATCATTAAAATCAAGATCCATTAAATTGACCACCATCCCTGAGCAGTAGCTTTCCCGCTAGATATCCAGTCTTTGTGTAGTTTTGCTACTTCTTTCCAATCAATTCTATGTGTAGGCAGGCCACATTTTGGACACAGGTCTGTATCCATTTCTTTATAGACATGCTCACAATACATTGGCCTCTTCTTCGTTTAGTACAACTGGCTCTACTATACCAGTAATTTGAGAAAGTCTTTTTGCCACATCCATTTTACACTTTGGGCAGCCTGCTGTTACTTCTTTTAATATCTTAACAAGGATATCTTGCTTGCGTTCTGTTTCAGCAATTTGATTTGCTAGTTCAGCATTATCTAGTAAACCAACTTCTTGAAGCATACCAATTCTTTTAGTTTCAATATCGGCAATTAGTTTCAAGGCTCCTGATTTAACGCTAAGTTGTCCCGCCTGATCCGCATCTTCCACGGTCTTCCACGCTTCTTTGATTAGCATTGCATAGTGCTGGTCTGCTCCAGAGATGGCCTCTTTAGCCCTCTCACGGGCCGCTGTGTCGTTGTGAACAACACTCTTCCACTCTTCTATTAGCTCAACCACTTCGGCTCTCTTGAAGCCCGTTAGGGCGGCTATTTGGGTTGGGTTATTACCTTTTAGTAGTTCTTCAACTACCTTATTCATGCGATCAAAATGATCTGCTAATTCAATTTCTGACATATGTTAGAGTATACTCTTAGTCGACTAAAAAATCAACTGGATTTAGCTATTTTATACAATACTAGGTACCCTATTAAATCATCAATATCATTGTCTCCAGCAAATCCCTGGTTGTTCTTTACCCTATTTAGTTTATCATCAATGCGGACCTTTAATTGTTCTGTTGCATCAGCCGTTGAAAATATTCTAATTGGATTCAAGGCTGAATCTCCGTACGATATATTCTTATCAATAAGCATATGGGCAATCTCATGGCATGCCGCCCAGATCTTTGACCCAGACGGAGCACCCACTGAATGAAGGTATAGGTCTTCACACTTAAAATCTGGTGCATCTTGAAATACTGGTCTTAACATTATCTAGTCCTCATTACTGCAATAAAGTGATCGTCTATAGGATTATTTGGATCTGCTGTATGCTCTATGCTTTCCATTATAAAATATTTTTCTAGAATTGGCAATAGCTTTGTTTCTGAATGATCAATCCATGTTCTACTATGTATAACTATTTTATCAGTCATTTTAGAAATATCATTTAAATATTCATTTAGTTCTGAATCTTCTATGTGTTGAAATACTAGGCTGGCAAGAACCAAGTCAAATTTAAAACTTTTAACCGTGCTCCACTCTGAAGTATACAATATACTATTTAGCTTATTCTCATCTGGAATTAATGAGATCATGCTAGGTAAATCAAACCCCACAACTTTTCTATAATCTTTAGCCAAGGCAATGGTGTTTCTTCCTACCCCGCATCCAAAATCTAATGCATACTGGCTATGTCCTTCAGAGCTTTTGGTTAATGAAATAACCTCATCATATATTGGCATATCTTTAAACTCGCCATCATATCCAGTTAAAATTAGATCTCCAGCATTATCTGCCGTTGCATTTAGCCATACGTCTTTAGTCATCTTTTTTTAATTAGCCCAAACTTATCTAGGTATCTCTGTATGGTCATTGCAGAGACTTTACACTCATCAGCAATCTCAGTTACTGTTTTCTTTTGTACAACATATCTGCGATATAGCCAAGTCTGACTCTGGTATAGTTTCATTTTTTCCTCAAAATTATATTAACAAAGTCCTGCCCAATAACGTTAGCGGCATTTGTTTTTATACCAGCTATGTTATACATATTGTAATTTCTAGTTAAATAATTTAAAAACGATACTGGTTGATTGCCTCCAAGCTCAGCAACTATTAGCTGGCACTTAAGAGTATTTTCTGAAAACCCTTCAAAAGCAAGCTTTTCATATCCTTCAATGTCTATCTTTATAATATCTGGAGTTTCATCATAGATATCAGAAAGCTTTTTTAACTCAACCTGTTCTGTTGAATATGGACCCCAATCTTCTGGATGCTCATAGTCTTCTGTTATTGGAATATATGAGCCTCCAATGTTATGTGGGATTATCCGTATCTCAGAAGATTTATTTTCATTAGAAAGCCCGAATGGGTTTACTATTATTGGTGCACAGTCTGAATAATCATTTAGTTTTTTGCCTTCTTCATATAGATCTACAAATTTTTTCAATGGCTCAAAAGCAATCACAGAACCAGTTGGGCCAGCGCACCTTGCCATAATTTCTGTAAAGTAACCATTGTGAGAACCTATATCTAAACATTTCCATCCAGGCTTTATTGTTTGTATTAAAAAGCTAGTTAAATCTGGCTCCCACATTCCGCTAGCCCTTAAAGATTTTTGAATAGTTCTATCTTCTTTGTCTCCAGCATATACATAAAATGAATCTAATGCCTTGTAATAGTTATCAATATAATCTACATTATCTGGATATAAAATCATCTTTCTGTCAACACCTTATTTGCATAATGAGCAATGCCGAATGCATCTGCTACGTCAAAATCTGTTAGGCTGAGCCCATACCTTTTATTAAAATAATCTACAGTTCTTTGTTTACGCATATTACGTAATTGATTTTTATACCAAGACTCTGCGTATCCTGGGTTTTTTATTCTAATAGCCTGCTTCTCATCTTTAGTTGGATTTTTGTTTCCAATGTAAGCCTGCCAAGAACTTGGAGATATAGTTATAACACTAGATCCACTAGCCATAAGCTCGGCAATAACCACGCCATAAACGTAAGACAATTTTATCACAGCATCTGGTGATCTGACAAGTATGGCTCCTTCTACTGCAATATAATCAGACTTTAACTCATCAATCATCGCATGGGTATTTACTTTAGCATTGTATATCTTTTCATATATATCTGCTCCAACTAAATTAATCTTTCCCCACTTTAATGGCTTGTCGTTTTCCATAAGACAGAAAGCTACTGAGTTTGTTGAAGCATCTATGCCCAACACTCTGTTTGCCTTAGTCTTTACAAGCTCAGCTAATTTCATCTATCATGCCCTTTATTTTAGTTCTTTTTGTAATATCTATTTTTTTCTGACATGAAGCGCATAGAGTAGTTTCATTATATCTACTTAACTGAGCACCACATTTTTTACAGCCTCTGGTTGCACCATTTCTAATAGCCTTTTTTTCGTAATACTTTTCCATAATTCTTCTGTTTGTTGCAACTCTGCAACATTCATCGGTGCAGTATTTTTGGTTATGAGTTTTTGGCTCAAAGTCTTTGGCACATTCTTTATTAGCACAAATCATAGTTTAGGCACCTTGTATGTTTCTATTTGAACTGTTCCAATTAATCCAGAGTAACATTCTTTTTTAATTGGACAATAGGTGCAGGGCATCTTAGATTTAGATGCTCCTTCTGGGCGCATTGGGAGATCGCCTTCTTTAAAATTATCCCATACTTCACACATCCAAAGGAAAGCTTCTTCTATGATCTGAGTATTCTTTTCATTCATAGAAATTGGAATAACAATTAGCTCTTGAGTATTTTTATTTTCATAAAGAAAGAATCCTTCTTTAGCATTCTTTAGCTTCATATAAGTCAATAACTGTAGCAAGTGGTTGGGTGTGGGCTTCATTTCAGATTGACGTGCATCCCAAACTTCCTGCTTGGCAGTTTTAATTTCACCAATTACTGTTTCGTTGTCATACTCCATAATCAAGTCTATGAATCCACGAATAGGAGGATACTCATTAATAATTTCTTCTTCTTCTGCTTTAAACTCTGGCATGGTAGCAATTAATTTTTGAAGTCTCTCATGTGCCTGAGTTCCCTGTGCCATATTAGCAACAGCAACAGCGTCATTGTCATCAATAAACATTGCACCGCTAAATGCCATATACCAGTATCGGGGACATGTGCCGTGACCATAGCCCAACGAGCTTGGGCTAAACGACTTCTTAGTCATCTCTCCATCAGCACGTTTTGTATTTCGGTATGACTCATCAAGCAACTGTGCAAACTTTTCTGGGTCAAAGAACTTGCCCGTGTGCTTTTTGAATTTAAGATTCTTTACTATATCTCTACCCATTATGAACTATACCTAACGACATACTTAAGTGCATCTACAAGTTTGTCTATGGACTCCTTTGCTGAATAATAAATATTTTTCTTATTGTTGTTTATGGTTCCCGCTTTGTCTTTAGCAATTGTAGAATAAACTGCAGCCATCATAGAAAACTTTGTAGACATTGCCTGAAGCTCTATAATTAGATAAGGGGCTTTTGCAGAAGGAACATCTGGGTTAAGAAGTAGCTTTACAACAATAGCCAGTGCCTTATCTAGCTGATCGTCTTTCATATAATCATGAAGATCATTAAATTCTGTAATAGAATTAATTAACTCTAATGTATTTCTATCGTCCGCCATTTTTAGCCTTTTCTTTCTTGTCTAGTTTATCAATAAATAATCCAATAGGATACCCGCATGCAAACCCAATTAGAATTCCCAAAATAAATAAATCCATCAGATGAACCTCTGAACAATTCCATAGCCTATCCATAGTCCGACAATACCCATTAGTCCAGCAAATACTGGTGGTGCTGGGATAGGCAATCTAAATATGCTAAAAACTGCACCCACTGCGGTTCCTACTAGTGTAGTCATAAATATCTCTTTCATTTCTTTTCTTTCTTATGATTAACTATGTATGGACCAACTACTGATCTTACAGTTCCATCTTTACGAATTTTAATAATCATACCATTTCTAATGATGGTATCGTTAAACCTACGCTTGTTCGCCATTGTTATCCTCCCAAAACTGAATCAGTTCTTCTAATACAGCCCACTCTATGATTCCAAGACGGACCTTGGACTCTGTTCCAATTATAATCTTTAATGCTGGATGCATATCTCTACTTACCTTAAAGGTGTCAGTACAGATCTTAGACCATACTGGTTTATTTAAAGTAAATGATGCAGAAGCTTCTTTGTAATCAACCACAAATTGTTTCCATTTGGCATCACCTTTTTGATAGTCGCCACGTCCACTGTTCTTTTGAGCTTTAGCACCATCACGTTTTACTTCTGATCTTTCAGACATTAATTTACCTTAAATGAATTTTCATGACCATCTGGACATTCCCAGGTCATTGTTAAAGATACTGCATTCCAAAAATATTCTTCTGAGTCCTTATCGCATTTAGCGCATGGCTTCTTACCACCAAATCTTTCTAGCTCTGGTGGATTAATCTTTTCTTTTGAAAAAAATTCATTAAGATTTGGCACGAATATCCTCCTGTAGCTTTTCAACTACTTCTGGATTTTCACGGAGATACTGTACTGCTTTGGCTCTGCCCTGGAATCTTTCTCCGTTAACTGTATACCAAGCTCCACCTTTTTCTACAACTCCACACATTTCTGCAACGTCAAGGGTCTCTCCTATTGCATCTACCCCAAGTGTCTCTCCCTGGTAGTAGAAATCATACTGACCTGATAAATTTGGTGGACCAACTTTATTATAATCAATAATCCAGTTTACTGGACGGCCTACCCTTTGCTCAATAATCTTATCGCCAACTTTAATGCCAGCCTTGATAGCATTAGCTTCAGCTTCTGAAGACCATAATTTAATAACCGTAGAGGAGAAGAATTTAACTGCCATCCCTCCCGTTGGGATATGGCTTGCATGCATTGATCCGAATTGATTACGCTGCTGAGAGATAAGGACAAGAAGCGTATTCTTGTTTGCGTAGTTAAGCATTTTAACTGCATGTGTCATGTCCTTTGCTTCTGCTCCGATTTGTTTTGTATCCTGCAGATCCTTTAAATCGCTGCCATCTTTTTCAAAGTAAATAGCTGGCAGTAGCGCTGAGATGGAGTCAACTACAATCATATCTACTTCCGCATCCATGAGCTTTGTAGCAACATCCACCATATCATTTACTGTTTTAGCTGGAGAATAAATTAGTTTTGTAGAATCTACTCCTAATTGTTCTGCCCAGGCTGGATCATAAGAGTGCTCAGCATCAATCCAAGCACAGGTCTTTCCCTCTTTTTGCGCCAATGCAATCATTTGCAAACAGAAAGAAGACTTGCCAGCAGACTTATTTCCCCAAACAAGTATCTGCCTTCCATATGCTAGGCCACCTTTTAGCGCTAGGTTTAAACCTATGCTCGGAGTTGGCTGCTTGTCTATGTTTACATCTACTGCTGATTGAACTCGTGCTCTTGTTTTAGGGTCTAGCTTTGCTAATATATCATCTAGTACTAGTTTCATTATTATTCTTTCTTCTCTCTGCTTATTATATCATTAAAATAGGTTGCCGTGAAGTCTTGGACGCTCTTTATTTTTATTTATTTTTGCTTCTAATACTTCATCCAAGCTGTGAAGTACCTGCTCTTCGTTTCTCATTGCCGCATAAACATCTAACAGTCTAATAATAACGTCAGCCATTTCTTCTACAATGTATTCGCTTCCCTTAGATTTTCTAATTGCTTCTAACACTTCAGTAACTTCTGAATGCACAAGTGCAAGTTTGTTTCCTATTTTGTCGTGAGAATAATCTCCGTCCCAAAATCCCTTTTCCCTTGCTGTTTCGTGAAGCAATGCGGCTAGTGCATCTAGTCCATACTCTGTTAAAATATTATTGTTGTTCAACTTTATCTCTCAAACTAAATGTAAATGATGGGATAGTCTCATCATAATCAATTACTAGCTCTTTATCTTTAGCCCCTGCATCTAAAAATCTTAGAGTAGGAACAGTTAGCTTTCCATATTCCTCTAAAACGGCAATTAGGACCTGATTCATACTTATGGAAGTAATTAAGCCATCGATGTTTTCTGTCATTTTATTTCCTTAATCATCAGGGTGCCATCATCCAACTTGGATAAAATTACCTGACACTTCATCCCCTCACGCATTTTTGCTAAGGCGATCTTGTACATACTAGAGAAAACAATTGCTCTAGTTAAATTTTTATCTTTATCTGATAATACTATATGTGCCATAGTTTTACCAGCCTTTGTTTTATATGGTGTAAAGTCTACTACAATGTATTCGTTATCGGCAAGGTCGTATTCTTTTCTGTATAAGAAGTCTACAAACGAGTCCTTCGACTCTGGACTAATATCTTGAACCTTTACGTAACGTGCAATTCTATTGTCTCCTACCAGAATAAAGTACATTTGATTTGTTTCAATTGGTGTCTGCTCATTATGAAATAAACCAATTGATCCAGTTTCATCAACCAACTCAATTCTTGCCCAACCAGTTCCACGCTTAATAGACTTAACCATTCCAAACATTACGAAGGAACCTAGGTCATCGAACTCAGAAATTGGACGAGCCTGTGTTTTAATTCTAGGCGGTAAGTCTAAGCTAAAGGTTGGAATGCCTAGATACTCATAGTAATTATTCTTTTCATTTCCAGTTCTAGAATTATCTTCAAATGCGGCAGCGCCTATTGCGTTTAATGCAGAAACTGCACGACTGTTGATTCCGCTTCCCTTTTTAGAAGCCTTTTCAATAAACTCTGAGTAAGAGGAAAATGGCCTTTGATCAATAATCTTATTTGCAATACTATCTGAAATAAATTTTACTTCGCCTAAACCAAATCTGATGGAGTCACCCTTTAAAGAAAAGAAAACGTCTGACTCATTAATATGTGGAAGCTTAATACTAAGCTTTAATCTTTTAGCTTCAATTAGATATTCTGTTCTGGCGTCGTTATCGTTTTCGTTTTTAAGAATTGAAAACATAAACTCAAGAGGGTAATAAGTTTTAAGCCAAGCTGTATAATAAGAGAGCATAGAATAAGCAACAGCATGGGAACGATTAAAAGAATACCCAGCGTGAGCCTCAAAAGTATGCCAGAGCGTTTCGGCTTGTTTCTTAGAAATGTGTTTTGAAGCACCATCAATGAACTTATCTTTGAATTGGTCGAACTCTTTTGCATCTTTCTTCTTTCCAATAATTTTACGAACTTTGTCAGCTTCTGACCAAGTCATTCCACCCAAGTGTACGCAAGCCTGCATAACCTGCTCCTGATAAATAATAACCCCATAAGTATTTTCAGTAAAAGGCTTCATGATAGGATGAATAAACTGTACCGCTTCATCCCCATGCTTACGTTTAATATAAGAAGCACCAACTGTGTTCATAGCTCCTGGGCGAACCAAGGCATTGGAAGCAGCAAGGTCTTCAAACTTATCTACCCCCATCTTGATAAGTAGGTTAGTGTATGGTGTTGCTTCTGCTTGGAATACACCTTTAGTATATCCTTCGCTAAGAGTTTTATAAACTGATTGATCGTCTAGCGGAAGTTCTGAAAGGTTAATTGATTTACCAGTTCGATCTTTAATAGACTTAAGTGTATCTGAAATAACAGATAAAGTTTTTAATCCAAGGGCATCAAGCTTGATCAAACCAATGTCTGCTACTGTGTCCATGTCGTATGCTACCACTGGGATTCTGCCAGAAACTTTATCCTGTGCGTCTTCACGAGACTCTACTGGAGCATACTTACGAATATCATCTTTAGCAACTACAACTCCAGCAGCATGCACTCCAACCGATCTAATCTTTCCACGCAAACGTTCTGCAAGCCAGACAACTTCTGGATACTTCATTCTAAATTCTTTTGTATTAGGTGATTCCATGAAGTCCTCAAATGTATCGATAGACTTCATTGCACGGTTAACATCTGAAAGTGGGACCATAAATACACGAGCAGCGTCTCTAATAACACCCTTATCTTTAAAATAAGTATATGTAGAAATAGATGCAACGTGCTTAAACTTCTTCTTTAGATATTCCTTAACCTCTTTACGGCGGCGGTCTTCAAAGTCTGTATCGATATCAGGAAAGTCATTACGCTCTGGATTAATAAATCGGAAGAACAGCAAATCATATTTAATTGGGTCAACATCTGTAATACCTAGAGCGTAGCAGACAAGGGAGCCAGCAGCGGAGCCACGGCCAGGACCAACCATAATATTGTTTGTCTTTGCCCAGTTAATCATATCTGCCACAACCAAGAAATATGAGGCAAAACTCTTAGATTTAATAATGTCTAGTTCCTCATTAAGCCTGTCAAGGTAGACCTTATCCTTGTCCAGATTTAGCCTTTTAAGGCCCTCAGAGGCCATTTGAGCCAGCTTATCGTCTGCATCTGTCTTAGGGACAGGGAGCAGGTCTAGTCCACTGTTAAAATCGTATTCTCCAATTTTTTCAGCAATCTCCATAGTATTGTCAAAAATGTCTGTTCGATTAATCCCTGATTTCTTGAAGTCTGATTCAATTTCTTCTCTGGTCTGAATGAATAGGTTATAGTCTACAAATGATATTTTTCTATCTGGATAAAGATAATTAAATCTATCTAACATATCTTTCATCTGACGAGACATGTCGAAGTCTGCTTCTTTATCTGACTTAGGAGATGTTGATAGAATAAGCATTGCCTCTTCTAATATACGATCTTCTTCTTTAGCAAAGTGGGCATCTCCTGTCGCCACCGCTTTAATTTTAAGTTCGTCTGCTAATGAAAGCAGGCCATCATTTATTTCTTTCGGATTGTGAGATTGAACCTCAATATAAAAATCATCACCGAAAGTTTTCTTAAAGTCTTTGAGAATAAGTTTAGCTTCAGAGAACTCATTCTTTTCGATGCACTTAGAGATAAGCCCATTAAGGCATCCAGATAATACAATAATACCTTCCGCATATTCTTTAAGAATCTCTCTATCAATACGTGGCTTATGATAAAAGCCTTCGTTCCATGCAAGCTCCTGTAGAATATTTATATTCTCAAGGCCTTTCTTGTTCTTCGCCAATAGGATAATGTGGTTGTAAGCCTGAATAGACTTATCTGTTTTAGAGGAGCGATCAAATCTATCTGTTGGTGATATGTACGCTTCTACTCCAAGAATGGGCCTTATGCCCTGTTCCCTACACGCAATCTGCATTTCACGGTGAGATGATAATGTTCCGTGATCTGTAACTGCCAATGCTGTTTGCCCAGCATCCTTTGCTGCCTTTACAAGTTCGGCAGGAGAGTTAAGCCCATCCATTAATGAATAGTATGAATGCACATGTAAGTGTGTAAATGACATTAACTCTCCGCCTTTAACCTTGTATTACCAGTCTACGCTGCTAGATGTAGCAGAAGACTCATCAGCATTATTTCCATCGCCCATATAGAAAGCTTCTTGCTCTGCATATGGAACGTGACGTACTGCTGTTTTTTCTAGGTCAAACAATTCCAGGCTAGAGAAATCAAAAGGGGTCTCGTCCTTTGCTAGTGGAATGATTGTGTAGCTTGTATCTGTTTTAGAACCGTTACGCTTGATTCTCCACATCAAATTTGTGATGCTTCCCATCTCGCCAGCGTACTCAATCAAGGTAGGGGTGATTGTTTTTCCGCTTGTACCTTGTGAAAGAATTGCAACGTATGGCTCTTCTTTACCATCGTCTACCAATACATTAATGTATAGGCGTGTTCTGGCCTTCCAGCCAGCCTTTGGATCCTTGCGATGCTGTTCATTTGCCCAGTCACGACCCTCAGACTCCATTGTATCTAGAGCCTTGCGACGGTAATCCTTTGGATTTGTATGCTCTAGTGCGATAAAACCGCAACCAAGCTTATCGTTATATGTTGGTGAATCTGGATCAAGCTCCTGTAGGAATCTAATCTTTACGCTTTCGCCATCTTCGATCTTTAGCCAGCGACCTTTGTTTTCGTCCCCGCTGTAAGTAGGCTTATCTAGTGCCTTGTTGAGGTCCTTTAGACCCTTTACTATACTCATATATTTCTCCTTTATAGTTGATGGTATATATCCATCTGTATTTTTATTATATCACGAGTTCCAAGATCTGTATTCTATGTCGGATACAGAATTTTTAATGCAGGTCTTTATTTCCTCATCGGTCATGTCGCCAGCATCTTTTGCATCATGAGGATATATCTTACCATATTCGTACGAAGCCCACAAGAGGTCTTTAAACTTTAATTTATTAACAATGCTTTTGCCAAGCTCCCTGCCAGCCTGATCAGCATCTGTCATAATAGTTATTTTATTAAAATGTCTATTTAAAAGATTGTGTTGTTCCGTAGATAAAAATCCTCCAAGCGTGGCAACAACATTTGGAAAGCCTGCTTGATGTACACGAATTGCGTCGAAGCTGGATTCTACGACAATAACATGTGCTCCAATTTTTTTGGCACGGTGGATATTAAATAATGTTTTGCTCTTTGGCAGGTTAGTGCTATTCTTAAATGACTTACCTTCTATAGATCTACCAACAATTCCTATTGGCATTCCGTCTGGGTTATGAACTGGAACAGTTACCATACCCATATTCTTTGAATAGCCAAGCTCAAAGTAATCCATTGATTCATGGTTTATTCCACGAGATAAAAAGTAATTAGATGCTTCTACACTATTCCATCTATCTGAAGAAAGTTTGTCTAATATATCTTTACTAAACTCTTCAAACACTGGCTTCTCCTGCATTGATTCAGCTAACAATTCATCAAAGTTTTCTAGCGACTCTGTTTCTTTGGTTGCAATAAACCTCATAGCTTCAAAATCATTCTTATGCATTACACGTTTTACTAATTCCTGTAAGGTGCCAGCCTCACCGCAGGAAGGGTTGAAGCAAATGAATGCGCCTTTTTCACGGCTTACGCTAAAGCTAGACGTATGTCTATTGGAATGAAATGGGCAGTAGCATAGAAAGTCATTACCAGTTTCGCCAACTATTTCAAGTCCTATTGATTTTAGGATTGACTTGATATGGTTCGGCGTGTAGTGCGTGGTATCGACTTCCCTTGTGTTATACCCTCTAATTGCCATGCCTTCTTCTTTCCCACATAAACACCATGAATGCTCATTAAGAACTTCCATGTCTCACCTGTGAATTCTACCGAAAATGCTGGGTCTATGTCAAGTACTCTTACATAGCCCTTGCCTCTCATGTCTTGAATTAACAAATTTTCATACTGAGGTCTCAAGCTAATTAACTGCGTGTTGTCTTGAAACTCAACATCTATCTGAAATCTTTTAATTTTTCGATGGGTCATTCGCAAAAGGATTTTCATAAATCTCTTTGATGATACCTCTATTGATATCCCAATCTAAGAATACGTTAAACTCTTGTCCATGACGATTCTTTCTGCTAACAACCTCAATCATATTTGTATCTGTGTACTTATGAATAGCAATAGCCATGTCCGCATCGTACTCAATAGCCTTTGACCATGCTACCTGAGATAGCATAGGAGGAGCGTCTTGGTCTGTAATGTCATCCATAGTTGCTGCAGTAATATCAATTACTGGAATGTTGTTTGTCATTGCAAGCATTTTAAATTCACGAGATACGTTCATGTTACGCTCAGTTGCACCAGTACTTCTTTTATTATCAGAAAATAGCTGGTGATAATCTAAGATAACTAGGTCTGGCTTATGCTGATCTATCTTAGCCTGAATAGTATTAGCATTGACTTCGCCCATACCTTCATTAGATACTAGAATAAACCCATTCTTGTTTTCAAATCTTTTTTGACCCCAAGATCTAAATGTATCAACGTTAACATCACCTTTTGCAAAATCTGATGCACGGAATAGCCCTGAGCCCATCATTGTATAAATACGATCACGCATATTCTCTGGAGACATTTCAAGAGACACAATCATAGGCTTAAATCCTTGCTCCCAAGCTTTGCATGCAAGGTAGGATGTGAACCATGTCTTACCACGTCCTGGCCAGCCGATGGCTACAATGAGGTGTCCTGGAGCCATTCCTGTAGGATATGCTTTATCAATTGCATCGAAGCCTGTTAGGATTCCTGGAGCACCGCCCATAATAGATGAGCGTTCTTTAACTGCTAAAAAGTGCTTCTCTGCTAATTCAATATCTGTGATATCCACGTCACGAACATGATTTGTAAACTTAGACAATTGTGAAAGCTTTGCTTGCAAATCCCCTAGGACTCTGGATGCAGCATCTTCTTTTAAAGCAGATCCACTTTGAAGAATAATATTCTTTAATCTTCCAGTTAGATATTCATTCTTTAGTTTATCTAAATAGTATCCAGTCTCAGCCTTTGTTTCTACTGGCTCAAAGTCTTTAAAACGTTCCATAAGAATTCCAGCTTCTGGAACAGCCTTGAACTTATAATAGTATGCCTTTAGCGAATCCCAGATATCTTTATGTGATGTAAAAATCTCATCTACATTATCTGCTAGTAGTGTGCTTATATCTTTGTTCTTGCATACTGCTGATAACAACTCTGCCTCTGTATTCATTCGCTCCCACCTTCTACTAATTCTTTCGTTGCTTGCAATAACAATCTACGATGTTTTTCATCTTTTTCCCGCTCTGCTTTTAAATAATCAATCTTATCAAAATTATAAAAGAAGAAGCTAAGCGGATGCCCAGACTTGCTAGTCTTGAAATAATATACAAGTAGGTCTACTGCACGATCATATCCTATACTATCTATAACATCTTGCATAGCCCACTTTTCACGAAACTTATTGATGCGTGGCTTTCTTCCATATTTTTCTAAATATAGTGATTCATAAAGACCAATTAAAACATATGGCTGTTTCTCATTTGCCATTCTTTAATTCCTGCTCTACTTCACGAGTTTTTTCAATGAGCTTATTTTCTACAAAGGCGTACACCCTTTCGGTAGCAGAATCTACATTCTCGCCATTTCGAACATCATCTTCAACACCTATATTAATTTTTATGCTCTCATAGTTTCCTAGATTGCGTGTGAAAGATAGGTCTACCTTAACTCTTGTTTCTGCCATTACTCCGCCTTCCATACAGGTACAAATTTTCCTTCTTCTGTCTTAGTATACAATATTAAATTATGTTTGAGAAGAGCCTTTAATTCTGATCTTGAAGGCAGGTCTCTGATATGACCAGCATCAATAATAAATTGATGAATGTCCAATATGTCCGATTCAGACAACATGTACTTTGACCACTTACTATCTGGGTTACTTATTGGATACATTTTCTGAGGTTGTTTAATTTTACCCTGCAAAATGTATTCCTCTATAGTAACCCTGTGCCTTCCCAGGATCTTACTAACTTCTATTACGGTATAAGCCTTTTCCATATTCTTATCTACTTGAGAATAAGAATACATAACTCTTTTTTTATCTAGATAGCACCACGCAATTAATTCGTCCTTTGCCCTCGATAGCTTAAGTACTTTATGTAACTTACCATTTAGGAAGAAATAGACGAATTTTTTGCGTAGTCCCTGTCTGTTTTTTCTAGCCATTTACCGAATGCATTCGTTTCTTTATTAATCATCCATCGCTTTCCGCAAAGGATGCAAAACAGTTCTGTGTGAAGTTTTTGAGAGAATACCCTATCGATAAACACTCTTCCATTACACCTCTGACATTTCATCATAGCGAGAATGTCTTTCCGTCCACCACACATGAATAGTCTGGAGCAATATGGATCATCTGAATGTGAGGATAATCATTTACAATATGGGCAATAGCAAATCCCTTTTGCCAATCGTGATGCTGGGTATACTTCATGCCAGGACCCTTCTCGTCACACATGTGACCAATCTCATAACCACGAAGAGTTTCTCCTTCTCCGCCGTTTCTAAGTTCATATGTTACCATATGTGAAGCGATTCTGTGTGAGTGACCTCTAATTAAGGAAACCTGTAAGTCTTCCATGTCTTTTCTTACTGATCCAGTTGCTGCAATAGAAATTCCGTGGTGTACGTGAACATCTCCAAAGCGGCGCTTAGGCAATGAGTCGTAATAAATATATTCGTAACCTAATGAATCTAAAGACCATAGTGATTCTGGAGTAACATCTTTTGCATAATCTGGGAGCTTCTTGTCTATATAATCAAAGATACGTATATCGTGGTTTCCTAGTGCCGAAAACAATTGTGCATCTGGAAGCATCTCACGAGTTTTTGCATAGAAGTCTCTTGCACCCTTTGCTTCATGACGCATCATTGGGACAATTAAATCACGGCTGTCGTCCTTATGAAGTTGAAGAAACTCTGCAGATCTTCCTTCTGTATATTTGCTATAGCAAGCCTGATCATCTGTGTCGCCTAGATAGTCTACTACATCTGGCTTAAACCATTTCATTACCTTAAACCATAGCGCAATCATCTTATCATCCTGATAAGGGAATTGCTGATCGGATGACAACATCCATTTTAAATCGTTTGTCATTTAACTTCCCTGCGTAAAAAAGGGTCACGGAGTCGTGACCTTGGTATTATCTAAATTGTAGCATATTAAATTAGCCTGTCAATAGGCTATTGCTATGTAATTAACTGCCATTGTTGCTGTGGTTCCTTTAGGCAAATTTACTACTATGGTAAACCCTTTAGTTCCAACAGACTTACTCTGAACGGCTGGTGCATAATTTGCAGTAGTTGATGAGCCTCTTCTTAGACCAACCACAACTACTGGTGTCTTAGAAAATGCTTTTGGAAATGTAACATTCTTTGTCGTTGCACCAGGGCCACAATCAAATCCCTCTACTTGACCAGCCTGTATTTCTGGGCCAGTAGAAACTACATCTCCACCAGTACTTGGTGTTAGGAGAATGTTGGTATCGCTTCCTCCAAATTTTGGAATCTGTGACTTTAATAAATTTAATTCAGTTTCTAGCTTGCCAAGTTTGGCTGCATCAATCGGTTCTCCATCAACAAAAGGCATTATAAATTTTCTCCTAAATTATGTGCTGAAATTTCTTTTTCAGAAACTTCAATCATCTTTGACCTATCTAGACCATATCGATCAAACGAATCTGGGTCCACAATGTGTCTTAGTTTATTCTGTGATACTAGATACATTTTACCATCAGAGATGTTCTTGATCAAGGTGCCGTCTCTGAAGCCCAGCTTTCCTGCCAATTTAATTCCTGATAATGCCGCCTCAGTTGCCAATACCGTAGTAAAGCACCAAGACTGGGCGGCCCTATCGGAAATCAATCGATACCGCTTACCATCTTTAATCCAGTAAGTATCTTTGTCTGTTTCAACAGCAATCCCCGAAGGGAAATTAGTTGGCAGAGATATCGTTAAGGTGCTCTTCGTACTTTTGAACAGCTTCAACCTTGGAATCCTTTTCTGCAACTAGTTGTGTAATTTCTGCACGTAAAAACGCAATTTGAGTTTCATAGTTAGATACTATTTCTCCAATGCGCTGTTGAAGTGCTGTTATTACTAATTCTGCCTTTTCAGCCATTTATATCTCTATTCTTCTGTAAGGGAATCTTTTTCTGCAACCAACGCTGTTCTTCTAGCGTTTGATTCAGTGATTCGTGAATTGATAGCAGCAATTTGTGCTGTATCTGGTGATGCAACTGCATTAGCCTGTATTAGATCAAGCTCATATCCGTAGATAGCATAATCTACGCTTTTGATATGCTGATTTACAAGGTTAAGTTTTTCTTCATTTGTTAGTGTGGTAGCCATTTTGTCCTCCTTTCATATTATAGCATCTGAAACCCTACTGGTCAATAGTTAGGGCTGCTAATTCATTTTCCATAGCTTGCTTCTGCAATATTGTTCTTTCAATATGGCCATTTAAAGCATCTATAGTTTCTTCATCTAATGGTTCTATTTTAGAGATATCCTCTATTTGAATTCTATTATCTCTAATATTATATTCTAAAGCATTTATCTTAGAATTAATAATCATTATTTTTTCATCATTATTTATCATTTTTCTCCAATTAGAATGAGTACGACGTTGTAGTTGACGTTGTAGTGTTTCTCTTTGTTCCAGCGTATCTTGTAGTTCCTTGAGTTCCAGTTCCATTAGATCCAGACCAAGGGGTAACATAAACCTCGTAGTAGTTATTAAATGCTCCGCTGTTTGTGCTGACTGTTGCTACTCCAGTAGTATTAATTGTTCCGCTGCCAGCCTGTGTAGATCCAATTGGAAGAGTTGAGCTTGTATAAATAGTATATTGAAATGATGCAGCTTCAGCAGTTGTGACTTGAATACTCATTCGTGGGCTATTAGGAGATGCTGTTGATCCGCCACCATTTGTCATTCTAATAGTAGTAACTCGTGGATTTGCAGCAGCCTGTGTTGTTGCGCTGGCAAATGCCCACGGACCAGCTTTGGTTCCAGTATTATCAGCATTTGTTGCTCTTACCCAAAAATAATATGTGGTGTTCGATGATAAGCTTGTTACAGAATATGATGTTAATGATGTTGAGGCACTTGGCGTGGTATTAGATGAAGGAGAGGATGTGCTTGTACTAAAATATATATCATAACCACTAGCACTATCAGCAAGCGAAGTAACTGTTGGAGCAGACCATGAAAGATCTATTCTAGAGGTTGATTGTGTTGTTGCCGTCAAACTATTTACTCCGTTTGGTGCATAAAGTGGAGCTTTTCCAGTTACTCCAGGCGCAGAGCCTGGAAACCATGCTGGAGAATAAGTAAAGTTTGGGCTAGTGCCTCTTCTTGATCTAATAAAGAAATAATACGTTGTTCCCCTACTCATCCCAGTCCAATCATAGGTACTTGTGTTGGTTGTAGTAAAATCAGCAAACGTGTTTGTGTTGTCTGGCCTAAAAGCATTTCCAGTAGTCCAATAAAATAAATATGTATCTGCGGAGCCTCCTGACCAAGACAAAGCTATCTTTGAGCTATCCGTAGTTGTTGCGCTTAAGGATGTAGGAGTTGTTACGGCAGCACTTGTTGAAATTGCGTTTGAAAATCCTGTTGTGAATTTTGTTTGGTCTGAGTCTGTTGACCTAACTCTAACTCTAGCATAGTATGTTGTACTTGCGCTACCTCCACTCCAGGTGTATGACCATGTTCCATCTGAAGAGCTCACCACAGGCAATCCAGTGGTTATTGTTGATATTAGCTGTTGAGATGAATTATATATATATATCTCATCAATTGCTACATATGCTGTTGAAATTGAGGAAACAATTGGTCCAGCAGTTCCGCTAATCGTAAATCCTGTAGTAGTTGCTGAACCAACGGAAATAGATGTTGTAGGTATAATTGTAGATCTTGCAGAAGTAGCTCCATATGCAATTGTTGAAAGACCAGTTTGATTTGCTCCAGACCATGCTGTAATTTTTGGTCTAAAGTAATAAGAAGCTGCGACGGCATCTCCTAAAGTTATAACATATTGATTTGTATTTACCAGGGTTTTAGTGGCAGCAGTTGTTGAAACTGGATCTGATGTAGAATACAAAAGCTCATATGTATATGAGGCTGCCCCTGACCATGTTCCAGTATTTACTGATATTGTAGATCCTGCAGAAAAATTTCCAGTATCTGTTGAGAGAGTAGGTGCAGAAGAATTGGTTGGAGCCTGTGCTTGTTGATTTGCGGCAGTTACTATTGCAGTAAAGTCATCATCCAATCCTGGTGGATACGAAGCAAACGGTTGCACTTCCCACAATGCATCTGAAACTGGGGTCCAAGGTATGTTCTGTGTAGTTGCAGCGGTGCCTCCAAAGTAAACTCTGAAGACCGTTCCTTGACCAATAAAATATGGTCCTTGAAATCCAGCATATTGATTTTGAACTTCTCCATATGCTCCATAATATCCTGGAGCAATGTCTGAGGTTGACCCTAAGTTAGCACCTTTTCTTACAATATAAACATCGCAATAATTTATATTTGGATCGTTATAAAATTTAATTTGGTAATCTAAAGCATTGCTTGATGCAGCTGATGTATTGTATAAATAACTTTTTATATATAAATAATACACATTAGAGTCAGAATATTCAGCCAAGTAATACTGTACTAAATCTTTTACATATACTGATATTGATCTACCAAATGGTAAACCTGCTGCACTATAAGCTCCTGCATCTAATCCTAAATATCCGTTTGTTCCAACATATAAAGTTTTTCCAAAAGAGAATCGGTAAGGGGCCTGAACTTTTGCAGTAGCAAATGATGTTATTTGATATTCATTGCTGTACCCAAAATGCCTGGTCCACGAACTAGCCCCAACTATCTCTACTACTATATATGAATCATTGTCTGCGCTAGCCGATATTGTGTAAGTGCTTTGTCCAGACAGTGAAGATGAATCTGAAGAGGTTACAGTATCTGAAATTGTTTCTTCTTTTAAAAGGGTTCCAGAAGCAGATTGAGTAGATGATCTCCACCATCTAATTTTAGAATTAGCCTGCTCTACTCTATTATAGTAATAATTTTCTAAATTATAATTAAAAGTTAAAGTTGAATTTGGAGATGCACTTCCAGTAAGAGAAGTTGTAAATGGACCTAATGCTGGTTCTTTTTTAATTAATTTTATTGGATTAGATACTGCTTCTATAGAGTCCAAAACGTCTGTGCCATTTGATACGGTAATTTCATAAAATAAATATTTTTCATCTACAGACAATCTATCTGCTACCGTTACTCCACCTGAAGATGTAAAAAGATCTCCAGTTACTAACGTATTTCTAACAAAACCATCAGACGTATCTGAATATGTTATTTTTCTACCAGATATAGATGTGTAATTTGTATATGATCCGTCTTTACCAAAAAGGTTTTGGTCTAAGAATTGTGGGCTAGTTGCTACTTCGCCATCATATGTTCCACCTACTCCGCTTGTATTTGGTAAGCGTAAGCTTGGCTTACTTACAATTACTGGTGGATCAGAAATAAATACTGATCTCCAGGTATTAACAACTTTTACAAATATCTGTTTTACTGGTCTCCACGTATTAGCCTTTACATATCCTCCAGTTACATTTCTCCATGTAGATGCCTTTACTTTAAGTGCCATGTATATGTCCTAATACTGTATCCAGAGATCACCGTTTATGCCCGTTCCAGTTGAAGGGGCTCCGTCGCCAGTTGGCCTAATATAAATATTTCTAACATATCCAGAAGTTCCAGATCCAGCAACTCCACTGTAGTTTTCTTTAATTTGCAGGTATCCAGTATTAACGGAGTGAGAGACACCATTTAAAAGTACTCCATCTGGAAAAACAGTTACGTTAGAACCTTGATTGTTAACTATTGGAGAACTAATTTGAAGCCAAGAAATGGGTTGCCCATTAATAAATGCATATAAAGAATTTATGCTTCCAGGGGAAGATTCAAGCGTGGACCCAGAGTGGAAGTTAACCTCATATCCTCCTGCTGGAATTTCAACTCTTTGTCCAGAAGTTGATGTTCTAAATAAAGAACCAGTAATTGTGGAACCAGTAATTTCACCAGATACAACTACATCTTGTGCAGACAAAACACCATTCATATCAACTTTAAATTTAGGCAAGGCTCCAGATCCGACTCTAAGTCCATTTGTTGTATCTATTTTAATATAGTTACCTATGTCGCTTGCACCAGGACTTCCCCTTAACTCTATTCTAGAGCTAACTGGATCTAACTGTATAGAAGGAAATGCAAACGTTGAACTTTTTAAAGCATTATTGTTAATTACCCATTCACCAATTTTTCCAGCTGTTGCAGTTATCTCTCCGCTTCTTACGGTAAAGCTACCACCACTTGCACCGAGGTCGCCATCAAATTGTCCGCTAGCTCCAGTAATATTTCCAGTAAATGTTCCATTGCCCACAATAGAAAGTCCGCCAGTTAAAGGCGCACTCAGTATTGGCGTTCCAGCAGAATTATAAATATAAAATCCTGGAAGAACTGATCCAACTGTAGAACTAGCTAATTCTACTCTAGCGCTTGATGCTGTTCCAGCACGAATATAAGATGTTGCATTAATGTCTCCAGCTTTTAAATTACCAACTGTTAAAACATCTGATGCTAATTTTGATATTACTACTGCGCCATCATTAATATCCGCATCGGTTGCTTTACCTGGGCCAAGCGGCTGGTTTGTAACATTAGCCTGAATAGTTCCAACTGCTCCAGTTTTATTAACTGCAGCAGCATGAATATAAACTGGTTGACCATATACAACGTATGTACCCAGTGGTACCACTATTGTGTTTTTAACATTATTTCCTGTTAGTACACCAACCTGCTCGTATGTTCCAGGTGTTGCAGATGCAGATGATCCAGCATAAATATTGATTGCTTCAAATCCTGTGAATGTATTATTTGCATATGTTCCAGCCCATGAAACTTCTATGCCTGCAAGTATCCGCTTAGATGAAAATCCATTAGGATTTGTTGGTGCCTGAATAGTTTCTCCAACATCAGATATTGTAATATTAAATGTTGTGCCAACAGTACTTGTTACATTGGTTGGGGAAACGGATCTAAGCTGAACTGTATAGTATCCAGCAGGCGCTGCAATGGTAGCTGTTCCTGCGGTTGTAAATGAATGCGCTACTCTTCCTGTACCAAAAATTCCGTTGGTCACATACACATCAACACGTTTTGCGTTTGTAGGAAATGAATCTAGTGTGACTGGAATGCTTCCAGTAGCAGTAGTTGGTACAGTAACAGAAGTAGGTACCGCAGGAGCTGTCTCATTTGAAGTTGTAAGAAAATATCCTGGAGACCAATCGCTTTTAGTTCCATCAGGATATGCCCATTGAAATTTTATTGCATATGTTTCATTAACCTTTAATCCAGTAGACTTAAAGTTAAAATAGTTTTTATCTGTATCTGGTTGAGCAACAGTTTGTAAATCTTTGGGTGTAGTATCTGCCATTAGAATCCTAACTGTAGCTTATATTCAACGTCTACCTGTCTACCAGAAGTTTTTGTAATTACATTAGTACCTGTCAATACAGAGCGGCTAATCATTCCATATGTTGGATCAAAGGTGTCCTCGTCATTTATTCTTAACCCGTCGAAATAAACTGATGTTGTTCCACCTGAACCCGCAGTTACTTCTACTCCAAGATTTATAATGTTTGTAAAATCTGGGGGAGTTGTTGACGTATTTGAAAATAAAGTGTTTAGGCTAACTGACTGTATCTTATCTCCAGTGCCTGATTCTGGAGTAAAATCAGCATAACAATATTGTGTTGCTGAGCTGTAAAATTTAACTCTTATCTTAGAAACATTGTTATCTGCCTTTTTATAAGCTAGAGATAGGCTGTCGTTTACGCTATATCCAGATAAGTTTAAGGCGTCTAAGTTTGTCTTAAACTCCTTTGATGTTGATACTGGAGACTGTATTAAAACCATAGTTTCTCCAATTTTAGAAATAAAGTTACTAGTATTTAATTGGATGCCTGGATTAAATCCATCTGTGTCATACCATAATACGTTGTTTTCAAAAGAGGTAAGGAATTTGCTGTCAAAGTTGTTTGTTGATGTTCTTGTGGATGGGTATAGGGCAATCTCAGATATGACGCCAGACACATCTTGTGGAATAGTTGCTATAAATATTGCGCTATAGACAAAGTTTCCATTAACTTCAGAAATGTCTATGCTGCTTAGTTTTACTGGAACTCTATAAAATTCAAAGTCTAGCCTTGTGTCATTTCCATTTATATTGGGAGTAGTACTTCCTATTCCAAAGGCTAGCTCTTTGGTAGAGAAGCTGATATTACCAGCCATATAGTTTGTTAAAAATCTTTTACCAAATTTAGTTATCATATTAGTTCTACCTTCGCATTCATTCCACTTAAAACTTCCCCGCTTGAATTCTTTACCTTAAATATAAGGGTCACGCTAGGGTTTCCTGCAGCGTCATATACTACTGTATTTGAAACTATAGATATGTCAGATAGACTAGGAACTCTAGTTCTTTCTCTTTCTTCAGTTTTTGTTTCTTCTGATTCTTCGCTTTTTTTATCAACTTCTGTTGAGACAGAATCATCTACTAAGAATCCGTCAATTTCACTAATATCATCTGCTAAAAGATCGCCTTGAGATAAATATAATGGAGAAAGAGAATTTCCTTTTATATATCTGACAAGGGACGGGTCTAGGTCTTGGCTTTCTGGAGAATTTGTATATAGGGGAATTCTACCAGTAGTTGTTACTCCTGATCTAGAAATTCTTATGCTGTCTTTAGCCATATTTTTATTATACCATTTGGTCAACTATAAATGGACCTTGCAGTTATGCTGGTACTTAATCCTCCCTCAAAGCCTAAATTAACGTTTGTCACCAAAAACTTTTGAGTCCCGTTTAAATCATTCTTTAAATAATTTACAGTTATTACATCCCCAACTTCAATAAAAGGATTACCAAATATATCCATTGTAATAGATTGCTGTTGCTTAGACCATTGGTTCTTAATCCATCCATAGAGCGCCTTTGCGTCTTGCTCAGACTGAATCCACATTGATTGGAATGTTGCTGGCTCTACTGGAGTTGATTCATTAAATGGTTCAGTATACTCATGCTGAGAACCAGTATCTACATAATTTCCAACCACAAAAAATTGTTGTTCGTTTCCATATGCTAACGGTATAAAGGCTCCAGCATTATTTATTACAAACATCTCTGCGCCATGATTAGAAAATTTAGAACCTATGACCTTTGCAAATTTATTTACACCAACGCTTGCATATAATGGTATAGCAGCAGACTGGGTAAAGTTTGCCTTTACATATCTTAACTCTCTTACCGTCTTTCCAAATTCTTCTATATAGGATAATTTAGTAGATGATGAGTTAAAATCTTCTGCTATTTTTTCTCCAAAGGCGAAATCCAGGGTGGCTGTTGCATACTGACCGTCATATATTCTTCTTGAAGCAGCATCAATAGTTTGATTAGAATTTATTGGATTTGCATATACATAATCAAATGCTGTCTTATTAAGAATTGAAAACAGTGCTATGTTTGATGTAGGAGCAATTACATTTCTTCTTGGATCTGTTGTTCCTACTTCATTTTTATCTGCGGCAGATACCTTAAAGTTATTTACATATACATCAATAACTGTGATTCCGTCTTCAATGGTAACATCGATATCCAGCTTGTATAGTGTGGAAGAAAGAACTCCTCCTAATAGCCTGCCAGATTCTGTATCCTGAGAATCTTTTAGATATATTCTTTTTGAGTTAACCACTTTAAATATTTTAAGAGATTTGTCCTTTAGATCCTTATTGCTTTGATCTGTTTTTAACTCAACAAAATATCCGCTAGTTCCAGTTGAGTTTGTAAAAAACCCCATGCCTCCTCCAGAAGTAGGGGCATCCGCTGTGCTTGCAAATAATATTCCAGTCCCAAATGTGTACTTCTTATAAGATGTAGATATCCCAGAATCTTTTATTGCAATAGAGTAGGAATTAGGTTCTTTGCTCTTTTGATCTATTTTTAAATAAGACTTTGATAATTCTCTATTACCAGAAGCAGCATAAGAAACTCCAGTTTTTTCCTCTACCGCAAATGAGGACGCCTGATCATCATCCACCTGATTGGATAGCCCAACACCATTTGATTCTTCTAAAGCCTTCTTGTATTCTTCTGCTAGAATTTTTTCTAAACTTGTTTTTGTAACTGCATCCTGATATGTTACAGTGCTTGGAGTTGTTGTACCACTTACAGTACTGGAAACACTGGCAACGCTTGCTGCCTTTGGCATTGTAAAGCTTTCATATATATATTCTCCGTAAGTCCCAGTAGCATTTGCCCCAGAGTATGCCCTTGCCCTTACAGTATATCTTTGGCCAGGAATTAAATTTTCACGAACGTGGTACCCGCTTGTTGTTGTAAAAGTAAAATCTGGATCACTAAAAGAGCCTGTGCTAGCTGCAGAACCGCCATAACTTCCTGGAGTTACAGATGGTGTAGCTAAAGTTATAACTGCTCTTGTTGGAGAAGTTATCTGTACGCTAATCCAAGGAATTGTTAGCTGCTGTGCGGTTGGTGTTGTATAAGCAGGTTCGTATGCCCACCATCTATCTCCGTATCCGTAAGTTGTCATGTCCACACCGTATTATAACCGTTCCAAGATGCTATGATATCAGTAGCATCTATATAATGATTTTCTATCTTTGTCCCAAAAGCACCTCTGGTCTTAATTCTATATCTACCGCTTGGCTTTAATGTTCCTTGTTGGCTAATACCAATATACTTATTGTTATCTGTTTTATTTAAAAGTGGAACATACTGTGTCACACCATTTAAATCAACATACTGGAACTCAACTGCATCGTACTCTATAATTTCAGAATCTACTACCAGGTATCCACTGTAATTATAAACAGTTACACCAGCTTCTTCTTCATTGACTACTGCTGGAATAAGGTGCATGTAAGACCCAGCAGTATGAGTAGTTAATATATTTTGGTTGATTGTAAACGCCGCTAAAAAATAAGTATCAGATACCCAGGGGGCCGTTGCGCTCTGAATATAGTTTGATGTTAATACGCTGTTCCAAAATACCTTAACTTGATTTGCTGAAGGTAAATCGTTTTTAGAAAAAGAAAGAATGTTAGATAAATCAGAGCCAGAAGACTCGCTTCTAAAATTCCAATCGGCAGATCTTGTTGCATCAAATATCCACTCTCTACTATAAAATTGTAATACATTATTATATGAGAATACGGCTGTCATTTGAGTATCTCTGCATAGCTCCTGTATATATTCCCACACAGTCTTATTGCTTTCTGTCCACCAATAAGTTGGAGTAATAATTGATGTATCATTACTTTTTATATTAAAATTATAATTTGTAAAACCAATAGAGTCTAGTAGTCTTCTGATAATGCCAGTAGCTGAATAATTTTCACACAGTATCTTAGGAGCTACAGTTTCCTGTAGTATCTTTGCCCCATCTAAAGCAGTCAAGGAGATTTCTCCATACTCAGTAGAGCTCCAGGAGTCGATATAGAAAACGCCTTGAGGAATATTGTCATATGTACCCAGTGAATCTGTTAAAGATCCTCCTGAGTTATAAACCTTAATATATGGCTTTACTTCAACTTGCTTATATAAATATATCTTAGAAGAATCTAAGGTGCCAGCTTTATCATATGTTTTAATTTTTCTGTCTAATTCATAAGATACCAGATCTGCTGAGAAAGAATTAGCGGATACTTTTCCAACTGGCATTAATTCTTCTGAGCTAGTAGATGATTCTTTGGCAATGCTAAAAGAGACTAGGCTATCTGTAGCATCTAGATACCATTTAGGAGATAGCTCTATGAGACCAACATATTTGTTTGCTACTGCACCAGTTGTTATCCTTAAACTTGTTAAATTTACTGGGGCTGCTGGAGAGGCTGGTTCTGTTTTTACCCATGATGTACCATTATAATAAATTGTTACTGTTCCAGAATCATATCTCTTAGATCCATTAGATTCAAACGGTACTATGTCTGCGGATGTTCCGCTTATCAATAACGATCCGTTTCCGTATATGCTCCATGTTGCAGGAGTAGAGTGTGCTAATTCAAACCTAGCAACAATTTTATTTGATAATATTGTTTTAGGATAAGATGCTGTAACATCTAGCCCCAATCCTTTATCTGATACATAATATTTATATGTAGTATCTACCCCAGGATAGTAAACTCTAAAATTTGGAGCGTATGTTAAAGACTTTGGATTTCTCCAGCCAGAGTCAACATCTCCAGATATAGCATACTTAAGTCCAGCTCCAACTGGCCTGAATGGTTTAATTATGGAGTCTACTGGAAATAACTTTTTAAATGGGGTATACGTTGCTCCAGATGAATCTGTTCTACTTATTTCTGCTCCAGTAACTGTGATACCTTCAATCATAGAATTCATATTATATTCAAAAATAATTAATGATCCTAGAGTTACTGACGTGTTTTGTTCTAAAGCATTTTTAGCTGTTACTGTTGAAGGAATCATTATACCTCATCCAGTGATAATGACACATTCCAATGTGGTTGCAAACCTCTTTTTACAACTGTAAAACTACAAGAAGATATAACTACTGTATAAGCTTCAAACCCTGATGTTGATTGATCTAGTCCTGTTTTTGCAAGATTAACTCTAATATTAAAGCTTTGCTTGCCTTCATCGCCAAAGTAGAACGATCTTAGGTCTTCCGCTCCCCAACCACCATCTACGGTTAATGTTCTATATGAGGGAAGCATATCCCATGAAAGCTGAAACTTTCTTTTATCTGCAATGTGGTTCTTTCTTAGAGTGCCATTAGAGGTTCTAACTGTTTTTTCAATTCTTTCTGGAGATAGTTCTAATGAGCTTCTATTATGCTCTGTAAGCTTGTTCCAGGTCTTTACGGTACCTGCGGGAGTTGCTAGTAGGTCTTTTGCCTCTATTAAAAGGATAGAGCCTCTAGGTAAAAACATAGACATTAATTCATACCTCCCAAAGTCCTCATGCGTCCTTCTTTAGCCCCAACAAGGGCAAGCTCCGCTTTGAATCTTCTCATTATATCATCTACACTGACATTTGTGCCATTAAGATCAATATCAATATTATAAACATTATTATTAAAAGAATTACTTGTGGCTGGCATATTATTTAAAAATGTTCCTGTAGGAATATTATATGCTGTATTCATTTGATCTAGCATTGGTACGCCAAATTTTGAAACAGCTGCTGCATTTAAAACATATTCGCCATTAGAAAGTAATGCTGGGATAGAATCAGAAGTTGATGTTCCTGGTCCTCTTACAACCCCACCAATTGATCCATCTCCATATTTCTTAACATAGCCGCCCATTGCCATCTTAGCCTGTTCTAAAGTAGGGAATCCGCCAGAAGTGCTTTTTACCTTATATGTCTTTCCTTGATATGAGAAAGAGTCTCCAGACTTAAGATTATTTTCTTTTACTAGCTTAGATATATTATCTGTATTGGCCCATGTTGCTGGGTTAAACTTATTGAAATTAATATTTCCATAATCTTTTGATATAGCAACAGTTGCCTTTGGGGTGGCCTTTGCAAGCACTTCATATATGTTTTGAAGGGTACCCTTATTTCCGCCCATTATTTTTAGAGCAAACGACTCCATGCCTACACCAATATCTGTAAACAATTTGTCTGCTGGTCTAGCTAATGAAGTTCCTGGAAGAAGAGGTATTCCTGTTCTCATAGACTCTAGTGGAACAAAGTTACCCTTTGCGTCTTTCTTATATTCACCCTTTGCGTCTTTTTGCAAGAATTGCTTAAACGCTTTAAATACTTCTGGATCCTTAGCTGCATTTTCAGCTATTTTTCTTAATACATTTTTAGCTGCTTCATCATATGCTGCCTGATTTTCTGCTGAAGGAACTGCATCAAATGCCTTCTTCAAAGCCGATACGTTAGCAACCTCTTGACCTATTGTTTGAACTAAGCTCTTTGATGCGCCTAATCTATCAGCATTAACTCCAGATGAGCCAGCAGCTGTAGTTTTTGCATCTTTCTTTTTGTTTTCAGCATCAATTGCTGCATTAATTCTTTCTTCTTCTTTTCTCTCTTGATCATTAATTTTAGATATTGCTGCTTCTGTAGTTGCTTCTTTTTGAAGCTGTTGTATTCTTATTTGAGCAGCAGCAATGGCCTCGTTATCTCCACGGGCAACTGCAGTCTGTAGTTCTAGCTTGGCCTTTTGTAGCTCTAGCTCCCTATTCTCTTTTGAAAGAGATTCTTCTAGGGCTTTTCTTTTAGCATCTGCTAATTTCTTTACTTCTTTAAGTTCATTTTGAAGAGCCTGCACCTTAAGTTTATTATATTTCTCAGCAGCCTTTGCCCCATTTTCTGAAAAAGACCTTGCAGCCTTTTCTCTCTTTGTTAGATCATCAAGTACTGCGGCTGTATCTTTTAATGCTCCAGTAGAGCCTTCTACTGTTAGCGCAGATTCTGCTGCAGCATCCATTGCGTCATAGAACCCTGCTAAGGCCTCTGCTTGTGCTGATGTAATTTTCTTTAAATCCAAGAAAACATTTTGAGTGTGAACTCTCCATTTAGCAATCAGCCCGCCAATTGTATCTGACTTATTTAATATGTTTGCAAACTCTGGTCTTTGCTTTTGGAGTACAGAAAGAGTTTCTTCTCCTATTTGCTTATTTTTATAACCAGAACTATTAATTTTTTCATACTGTATGGCAAGCGCTCTTGCCTCATCTATAAGTTCTCCATTTTTATCTTTAGTTCCTATCATAGAAGATACGGCTGAATCAAGTGAGCTGAGTGCTGTATCTAGATTGGATGCAAATGCTGATGGATCTATCTTTGAAATATTGTCAATATTTTTTGCTAGATTGGATAATACGTACTCTGCAGCAGATCCCTGATCTGTAATTCCTGAGAACAGCTTGTTTGATATTGCTGATACGCCCATTCCAGCTTTATTAGATGCTTCAATTAATGCGTAGATTAAGTTAGTGGATTCTTCAACAGTTTTTCCACTAGATATCATCTGAGCCTTTAAGTTTGTTGCCCACTCATTTACCTTTGTTGAATCAATTTTATTTAGAACCTCTAGGGTTTCTGGCATATCTTTTTTAATACGTTCTTTTAATTCTTTTAGTTTTTCAATTGTTAAAGTTAATCCGCCACCAACAGTCGTGTATGACTCAAAATATGCTCTTGCTTTATCTTTTGCTAATTGCTGCTCTTCACGCAAAGCTACAAGCTTATCTGTCAAAGAAACATATTTAATTCCGAGTTCTTTGGCGCCCTTTTCAGATACTCCGTATAGAGCTATTTGCTCTTTACGATTTTCTTCTGTATTCTTTTTCCATAGTTTTATTCCAGTAATTATTGCTGCAACTGCGGCTGTAACTCCCAGAAGAACTGGATTAGCTAGGGCAAATGATCTTAGTGCTATTACTGCACCCTTTGCTGACTTAGTTAAAAGGTTTATAACTCCAGAAAATATTTTTGTTGATGCTGATAATTTAGGCAATATTCCAAGCATAGGCATAAACTGCATAGCCATACCCATACTAGAAACAACTGTTCCAGCTGTCCCTCCAATGGCTCCACCAGCCATTTGAAGGCCCATACCGCCCATGAACATGCCCATTCCGCCTGTTCCCTTAGACCTGACCTCTCCGCCGTCGTTATAGCCCTGTACCATACCGCCCATATTATATTTACCGTTTTGTGCTGGAATTGGTATTGCTCTAGGCATCTGAGGAACCATTCCTCCAGCATTCATTCCAATTATTCCGCCTGCATTTTTTCTAGGAAGTCTTGCTAGAGGTCCTGAAGCAGCCCCACCTCTTGGCAGTAGCATAGGAATATTTCTTGCTGCCCTAACAACTCTTTTCTTTAGTCCTGGGAAAAGACGTTGTACTCTTGCATCTGGCTGAGGAGTTTTCTTTTTAGCAACAATTGCTGCCAACATGGTGCTTGCACGTTTTGTTTTTTGTGGAAAAAATCTATCGCTTGATCCTCTTCCTGGATTATAAACTCTTACCTCTCCAGGTTGCTTTAAAGACTTTAGTCCAGCCATTGCTTCTTCGTTTCCAGATTGCATAACTGCATCTGAAATAACATCTCCAATAACAGCTGCTCTAAGTTGTCCTCTGGACTGATTAGCAGAATCTGCTAAAAATCTAATACCCTTTTCTTTTTCTGCTTTTAGTCTATCTACTATTTGAGCATCTATTGATTTTGCAAAAGCCGCTCTTTCGCCTTCTGGAATTCCCAAGTCCATCATCATTCCTTCATAGGCAATCATTGGATCATGTACAACAATACCTTTAGCAAATTGTGGGTCTGCCACTGGTTTTCCTTGTAAATACATTATTGCTTTATTAATATCTAGATTTCCGCTATTAGTTCCTTGATTAAAAAACTTGTGATATCCCGCAAAGAATGAGCTTGATACCTTTGATCTTGGATCATTAACTTGATCTGGGGTCAAGCCAAACATTGCCATTAGTCTTTCTTTTTGGGCTGAGTTCAAACTTAAAGTGTCAAGTGCATCCGTTAGGTGAGCTAGCTGTCTGCCAGAATATTGTGCTCTAATTGCTTCTGCAGAACCATCGTTATACATAGGACCAGAAGATCCTTGTCCATTAATTGCTTGTAGAAGTGGTAAATTTTGTCTAGTTGCTTCTGCATTTACAACAAACTCTCCTGGTGTAAGCATTGCTGGAACAACATCTGCGTCTACATTAGGTCCTGGAACGATATTTCCATCATTCATGGTATATACATATCCACCAGCATTTAGCTTTTTAGGAATTGTTGTTTCCACATTATATCCAGCACCAGATGTTCTTACACCTAATGCTCCAGCTACCTTATTGATAAAGTCTTTAGTCTTTCCCTTTTTAAACAATTCTCTCATGTTTGATTTACCAGCAGGATCTACTACTGGCTGGTTTAAGGTTGGAACCATTGTTGGATTTATTGTTCTGCCCATAGCTGTTGCTTGAGCCTGAACTGTGGCAGCAATTAATCTTTCTGTTTCTAAATTAAGTGCAACTATTTTTGATCTTGCTGTGTCTAGGTTAATTTTACCTGCACGAAGCTCTGCAACAATTAATCCAGATTCTTTAGCTGCATTATTAGTTAACATACTAACATGAGGAAGAATATCGTCAAACTGCATCATGAACTCTTTATTTGCCACACCTGTTGCTGCAATAGTTTTCTTGAGATTATCAATCTCCGCCTTTGACTGCATGCCAAGGGTAGCCATCATCGTATGCCATTTAGCAGCTTCGCCTGAAACAATACCAGTTGACACGCCCTTAATTGTTGTTAGTCCTGGAACATTTGGAAGTTGCTCGTTCATATATATCTGTGGGTTTTGACCAATTTGTCTATTTACATCAATTGATCCTGGAACCATACCGAAAATTGTTTGCTGTAGCTTTTGTGCTTCAGTCATCTGTCCTCTTGGGACCATGTGTGAGCTAGCTCTTGTTCCCATTGTTCCGACTAGTGGGTGTTGTGGATTAACAACTCTTTGTCCGCTAGCATTCATTACCAAGTTACCTGCCATTGTAGAAACTGCTGGATTAACTGCTATGGCTCCTGATTTTGCTTTTGCTTCTAGCATTGCAAATTCATCAAGTAAGTTTCTAAGAGCTTGCTGTAGTACTGCCGCTGCCTTTGCGTCGCTGTAGAATGATTGCTCTACTAATTTTCCAGCTTTTTCTGCTGCTAGCATTTCTGGTGTTAAGTATTTCCAGCCTTCTCCGCCCTTAAAGAATGCCTTCATGTGGCTTACGCCTTTTAATATATATCCAAAGAAGTTAGCAAGCACACCAGTAATCATAATAAGCGGGCCAGCAATTGCAGTTATTCCGCCAAGTAGTGCAAGGACCTGCTTAACAGGCTTAGGTAGATTTGTTGCAAACTCTACTACTTTATTAATTACATCAATAAGTATTGTGTTAATTGTTAAGAACTGCTCTCCAACTTCAGCTAGAGATGCCTTTAAGCTTTCTAATGATCTACGATATCTACCAGAAGCAGATTCTGTTACTGCGGTTAATTCTCGATCAGCTACTGACGCTAATTCTTCTGTAGAGGACTTCATTAAGTCGAGAACCTGTAATGTCTGGCTACCTTGACGACCAAGATTTTCGAACAAAGCGTTGAGTCTTGAGAACTGGAATTTACCAAATAGTTGTTCGATAGCCTGTTGTTTTTGTAAAGGGTTTAAGTTGTCTAGCGCACCTTGTAAGGCCATAAGTGTTCCAGTTAAATTACCAGCATTATTATTTACAATTCCAAGTAGGTCTATTCCTAAAGTTTGAAATTTTTCTACCGCAACATCTGTTGGGTTAATTAAAGATGCAAGGGCTGACTTTAATGCGTTAGCGCCTTCTGATGCATTAATTCCACCTTCACGCATAGCTGTAAGATAAAGTGCCAAGTCTTGTACGCTTCCGCCCAAACCTTTAATTACTGGTCCAGCCTTTGGAATTGCTTCTACTAAGTCGTTAAGAGTTGTTGATGTTTGGTTTTCAACTGCGTTAAGGAAGTTAATTGATTCAGAAAGCTCATCTGTATTTTGTTTAAATGCTGACTGAATTGCCAGGGTTGCTTTCATTGCTTCTTGTCTATCTACTTCACCAAGTACCGCAAGTCTAGTTGTTTCTTTAATAGATCCTAGTAGCTCGTCTCCTTGCTTACCAGTTGCCGCAATATCCGCTGCCAAACCAATTGTTTCTTTAAATGATACACCCATAGCAGCTGAGATTTCTTTTGCAGTAGCAGATACTTCATCTCTAACTCTACCAAGTTCTGCTGCTGATGTTCCAGCAACATCTCCGTACACCTTTGTTAAACGAACTAGTTCTTGATCAGCTTCTTTAAAAGCATTGGCTGCCGCCTTACCAAATGCTGCTAGTGGTACAGTCAAACCAACTGTCAGCTGACGGCCTGCCCACTGAGTATTTTTACCCCAGTTAATTAGTTGACCAGCTCCATCTTGAATAACCTTATTCATGATCTGAAGCTCTTGTCTTGCTATTGCTGTTTTATTCTTTACTTCATCCAGACCTCTTGGAACATGCACATTGAATTGCATAAGTCCTTGTGCGTTTCTGCCTAGCGGTTGTAATACTGAGTTCTGTAATGCTACTTGCTGCTTTGCCAAATCTCGAATTAATCCGCCAGATGTTTGTGCATGCTGCCTAAAAGTATTAAAGTATTGATTTAATTTTAATTTGCCACCGTCTAGATTCTTGCCAAACTTTTCTACATCTGACTGTAAGCTTACAAAGTGTGTTGAGAACTGACCAGTGCTTCTTAGTGTGTCTGAAAACGATCTATTCATGACGGCAATTTGATTTGCCATCATCTTATTAGAGTTAGCTAACTGCTCTTGTAATTTAGATAGGCTGGCAGTAACCTTATGCACATCTGCAATAAGGGCTGAAAAGTCAGCGTTAGCGACTATCTTGGTACTGATTGTTTCGTCAGCCATCTATATTAAACTACTCCCTGGAGTATCCTAATCCCGCTCCAATTCCAAATCCAGCTTGCGCTGCAAAATTTCCTTGTAGCGAAACAACATCGTTGCTAGTTGCATTTATTCCTGCCGCTCTCAACTGAATGTCTTCGAAACTAGGGCCTCCTTTTTTATCATTTTCGTATTCACCGATATCCACTCCCTTTAAAGACGCTAAGAATTTTTTCTCCTCATAGTCTTTCTTTTTTATTGCTTGTAAAGTGGCTATCAATTCTGGCATTGATAAATTTTCTTCAAGTTCATCGTAATTCTTCCAATGTCCAAGAAGAAAAACTTCTCCCTCTAATGCGGCTAAATCTAGTTCTGGCCAGCCAGAACCGCTGCCGCTAGAAGGTTTGGGTCGTCAAGTTTGATTCCTCCGCAAACTTCTAGGATGCGGTTCATTGTTGGAACGTCAATAGCATCTTCAAATGCTTCTCTGTCTGCTACAAGTTCTGGTAGCTGCTTTTCTAGTGCGATTGCACATGCGTCAATTAGAATGTTTAAAGTTTCATCCTCTGTTTGTGACTCTGCTGTTTTCTTAATAGCTATCATGAACTTACGAAGTTCCTTAATTGATAGTGGTTTTAGCTTTACGGTCTGCCCGTTTTGTAGCTGTACCTCTTCTACATCATATACTGTTGTTGCCAATTTAATCCTCCTTGGATTTAGTCATAATCATTATACTAAAAGAAATATACTAATACAACCACAAAGGCCCCCAATTTCTTGGGGGCCCTGTAGAATAATTATTTAATTATTAGACTGCCAATACACGGTCAATAATCTTGCCGTATTCCTGACCTTCGTATCCGCTCATAGCGGTTGGTAGAAGACGGAATGTTACTGGGAATGTAGTTGCTGCTGATCTTGCCAATGTGAAAGCTGATTGCTGTACTGACAAAACACGACGAGCATAGTATACACGCTCTGACAATCCTGTTGTAGTTGGTGCTTGACCAACTGCAATAAGCTGACGCTCTGTTGGCGCAATACCAAGAGCTCCTGCTGCAATACCTAGAGTATCCTTCTTTGATGTACCAGTTCCTGAAGAAATAATTGTGTTATTCTGAGAAATTGCGGTATTGTTAGTTGGATCATCTGGCTGACCGAAAATAACTAGAACGTTTTCTAGTGTACCTTCTGACATTTCAGTTGCGATCATAACTTCCATCGCTGACTTGAACAGCTTAGCTGTATCAAGGAGCTGATCCACTGTTACTGAATCATATGTTGGGTTATAAGTAATCTGCAAACCGTTGTTTGTAAAACCTACGTTTCTGTAGTAGAATGTTCCAGAATCCTTTGCGTTAAGGGTATCTGTATAAGATACTCCTGTAGCAAATGCTGAAGCATTTGTTGTTCCTGGCTCGGAATTCTCGTATGTTGCGTATCCTGAAGTTGTTGAGTCAATGTTTGAAATGAACAACGGGGATGCACCGACGAGAATATTTTTAGCATTACCTGCGTTTTGTGCCATGTGTTTCTTACCTCCTATATTTCAATATATATATATTTTTTAAAAATCTTAAATTAAAGCTGGCTAGGCTTCTTTCCTCTTAGGATAAGTTTATTCCATTATTGGTAAAAAGGCAAACCTTAGAGGAACCTGCCCTGGCCGTCTGTAATTCTTGAATACTTGATTTCTAGTATAATTTCAGTTGAAAAGAATCCTTTAAGTTCTTCTGAAGGGGCTGTAGGGGCTATATCTGCTATGTAGACTGCATGGAATTTGAATTTATCAGATAGGCCAGACCACTTATTTATGCTTCTTGCAGACTCATCAACACGCCTAAACTCATCAGTCATATAATTTCGTATCTCATTAATCTCTGAAATATCAGTTGAGTATATTGTAAATAGGATTTGCTCACAGCAAATTAGCCAGTTATCTTCATAGGACATTCCTATCTTGTCATAGACTATATGCTTCTTCCCACTCAAAAATTGATTCATTTCTGCTGATTGCTGAACTGGAATAATAGGGACTATATTTTCATTTAGATTATCGCTCCAGTAGTTATCTTCGTCAAAGATGTTTCTGGTCGATAGCTGATCCCATAGATATTTTCTTAGCTCTAGCATTGCGTCTAGCTTATAGTTTGCCGTCACATTGCACCTCCGAATGCCGCTGATAGGGCTGCGTCAGCCTGAGATCTGATAGCGTTTGCCGAGAAAGAATACTGTACCTTTTTAATATTAGCAGGAACACCCAATGCTTTTGTCATGCTTGAATTAAATATTCTTTGAAATCCAGATCTTTTAATTGATTCATTTACCATCCTGCTGCTAAAGAATCTTGAATGAGCTAAATTAAATTGATTAGTTGCGGCTGCTCCTCCAGGACGCTTAACCGTAACTGGTTGTCCTTTTGGCATAAAGACCGTTTCTCCATCAATTTCAAAAACTAGTCTCTCTGCGCTCTTTGGCCTAATAACCAACGGCTTACCTTGCTCCATGATTGCTGGTTTATTTGCAAACACATGTCTTCTTTTACCATTTGTTGTTGGGACCATAGACTTTGAAGGAATAAATTCATAATTTACTTTAAAGGAAAGACTGTTCTCTGAAAGCTTATTTAATCTAAATAGTCTTGCAGTTTTATTTCCTACTCTTTTCCATTCATAAACATGATGCAATGATTTAGGCTTTGACCTTGCTAATGCATCTATATAGTTTCCAAAATCTGTATCTATCTGGTCAAAGATTATTCTGGAGAAAGCTGATTTAAATTGGGCATTGGTTGTTAGCTTAGATATTACTGCTGCCTCATAATATACATATGCTGATATCTGAGCTACTGTGCTATCCTTTAGTGGTCCGTTTTGATTGGCATACATCATTCTTTCTAGTCCGCTTGATGCCTGAACCAACAATGCGCTATTGTCCAATTTGCTGATTCTCCGATCTCTTTACAGATGAGTTGTATGCAATAACACGGCCAAATGGGTCTGTTACTGGGGTTGTTCCCATTACCTCAAATACTGTAGGAGTTTCATTTGGAAAGTCTATCTCCTGCCAAACTACGTTCCCTCCCATGTCTTTAATGTTTGTAATCTTTTCTCTTGCAGTTAATTTTTCTGCAGTTCTTATTTGAATTATCTGATCATTAATATACTTATTAGAAAAAATTTGTTTGTCGCTAGATCTAGTTGTTGCAGAGTTGCTTATCACACCTTTAGCGTGGCACTGAACTGTTTTATAATAATTCCAGGTTCTAACAATAGCACCAGTATCTGGGTCTTGAGTTTCTGACTGTCTATAAACATCTAAACTCATAGACAAAACTGAGTCTATTAGATCATTCATTATATGATTGCTACCTTAGTTGTTAGTACGTAATCTGCTAATAGCTTGTCTGCATATGCATTTCCTGTTCCAGTGTAGGCTTCTCCAGAAAATTCAAAGTCCCAGTCAAATGTAGATATTGTCTTTACATACTTATTCTTCCACAAAGTATCCTTTGCAAAGTAGTCCTTCATGAGCTCGATGGCTGCCAATTCTATATCATCAGGAACTTTCTCCCAACCAAACTTACCATAAACTTTGTAGGCAATATTAGATCTGAACACGCCATCTGAATAATCATTGATGCTAGGAGGAACCATTCCGTTTGCTGTGTAAACAGTATTGTCTAACATGTTTGCACGATTTACTCTTATGCCATATCCGCTTTCGCTAAGAACAACATTATAGTTCCAATTATTAACTCCACCAATATTATCTAGCAATAAAATATCATTGCTGTGTAGAGTGTAAATGTCTGAAATTTTTGCTGGAAGAGGTAGTATATCTGAGTCATGACCATAAACAATATACAAGTCATCATAAAGATGGAACTTCTGGCCAGTGAATTGCTCAATATGCTTACGTGCATATTTTTCTGCTAAAAGAAGATCTCTATATGACTTATATTGTGGGTCAGAAGAATCTGTGCTAAATCCAACATCTTGTTCATGATTAAAGTCTATGTAAGGAGTTATAACAAATATCTCATCATATTTCTTTACTAGAGTCCCGCCAATAGTATATTCCCACTTTACTCTTAGTGTCTTATTTCTATCGGCAAACTGGTAGGGAATATTTACATAATATGTTCCAGGATTTGTTTCATCTAGTGAAGACGTTAATGTTACAAGGAGCTGCGTAGGATTGATTGACGGACTTACGGTTGGGTCCATCGTAACATCATACAAAGACACTAATGGCAATGAGTCTGCATTTGCAACGTCACCATTCCAAAATACCTTGTGTGTTATTGGCGATTGACTGTTTACTAATATCTCTGCCATTGTGTAGGCTTAGATTAGTTGTAGTACTCCTGGACTTCCTTTGGAGTTGCTAATCTAAAGCCGTCCTCCTTATCAAAAATTTCTTGAGCGTATTCCTTGCTCATTGCAATAAATGGGTGTTCTTTTGTGAACGTAAATCCCATAATATCATACCTAAAATTATCTCTAGTCATTCTTACTAATACTGTGTTCTCTGGCTGGTCTGCCTTTGGATCAAACTTAGGTAGTACTTCTGTTGCCATGTCTTCAGAATCCTCTTCCATCTTTTCAATGGTCTTGTTATATACAGACCAAGTTACGCCTTCTTCTGCGAGGGCTGCAATAATGTCGGCTTTGTTCTTTAGGCCTTCTGTTTCAACTGCAAAATCTTCTGCGATCTGCTTTAGTTCTGATACTTTCAATGTCTCAAATGACATGTAAATCTCCTGTTTCTACTTGTAACAATTATAGCATTATTAAATTAAAATGAAAAGCCCCCCAAAAATTAATTTAGGGGGCCTTTCGGGGATCTAAATCCTAATAATTAGGAAGCGACCTTAACGTTCTTTACAACGACCCAAGCGTCTGCTTGTTCGATCTGGCATCCAACACGGGTGTACATTGTGTACTCGATTGAATCCTTACGTGGCCAGAAGAATCGGTATACGGTTACATCACGCTTGATACCAATAACTACGTTATTTGGGAATGTCAAGTGGATATCTCCGTGTGATCCTGTTGGGTTTGAATAGTCACCAGTCTGAGTTTCTGGAAGTAGTGGTACTTCAACAATCGGAATACCGAATGCGAATGGTGCCACAAATCCTGCTGCTCCACCTAGTGCTGATACGCCTTGTCCACGGATAACGCTTGATGCGATATCTTCTGGATTAGCTGTTCCTGCAGTGATGCTGTTCTTGTACAAGAAATCTTGAATCAAGTTTGAGCCTGCTAGGAAGCGAAGGTCTCCACGGCGCTGCTTGTACTTACGTGGCATTGCCTTAAGAGCCTTGTTGAATGCTTCACGGCTAATTTCTGCACCGTTGTTATCAACAACACGTCCGTTAGCCTTTGACTTTGCAACTACACCCTGGAATGCTGAAAGCAATCCTGAGCCAGTTCCTGTACCGTTAAGGATTACATCCTCAATATCGTTACCTGCCTGTGTTGCCATCAAACGTGCAATGTGATCTTCAAGATCTGCACCTTCGATATTATCTTCTAGAGATTCTGTTGAAAGCTCCCAATCCATACGGAGCTTCTTTGTTGTTAGAGAGATCTTTGAGAAAGTAACAGCGGCGTTTGTGCCAGTGTTATCTCCTTCAGCTGCGACAGTCATAAGTCTTTCGCCAACTGACATACGATCAATCTCAGTGGTATCTGCTCTCATTCGGACAGTACGTGCAACTTTACCAATTACGGTAGCGTCGAACATGTAGTCTAGGAAGCGAGCTGATTGTTCTGCATTAAGCAATCCACCGTTTCCGTTTTCGGAAGCACGGTGTACTCCTGTTCCACCTGTTGTGGAAGCAAAAGTACCTGTTGCAGTTGTTCCTGCAGCAATTGCTTTTTCTAATGTTTCATTACTCATTTTATATTTCACCTACCTTTTTTAGTTAAAAATTTCGTTCACGGAACCGAGGAAAGAACCGTTCCACTTTGATTTTTTGATTGTTACTTCCTGAGACCCGCCAAGGTCCGAGGACTTCTTAATTGCAGTCTCTGATTCTACTGCATCGACACGCTTTTCTACACCATCAATCGTGTTCTTGATGTTCTCTACAGCCTTTGAAAGTGCTGCATGTTGTTCTGCCAACTCTGAAATTCGGCCATCTACGCTCTTGCTAAATGTTTCAACTGTATCTTTAATAGCTGAAACCTGTGCTGCATTTGCTTCTGAAGCCTTATTCAATGTCTCTGAGAAAAATCCCTTAAGATCGCCAAGCATCTTTGCAAAATCAGGTTCATCAACCATAACTTCTGATACGTCGGCTGCTTTTTCTAGAGTTTCGGCAGAAGCGTCTGCTACTGCATCTGCAGGAGCTTCTTCAACAGCTGGTGCTTCCTCTGCGGGAGCAACTACTGCTGTGTCTTCTACGGCTGCTTCTGGTGCTACTGCATCTTCTGCAACTACGTTTTCTGTATTCTCTGACACTTCTTTACCTCCTTCTATGTCTGCCTGTTTTGCAATTTGTGTTTCAGGCATCGACAATCTTGACTTTTTATGTAAATCAAGAATCTTATCTATTTCTTTTGATTTGTTAACATCGTTTGATTCTACCCAACCGATTAGTGTTGCAGGCTTCCCTGTAACTGGTGAATCATATGATGATTCTGTTGATACAAATACTGAATCAGTATCAGCACAATAAAAAATATTTTCTGCTACAACTTCTGTTGCCATTCCTTTAAATACTAGCTGACCGTTCATTTTCTGAACAGACAAGATGTTGCATAGCTCATTTGCTGGAGAATCAACTACTGACAACTCCATCAATGCATATTCTTTAATAAATCTAACTGGCTTACCAGTAGACTTGTTAACTTCATTTTCTGAATCCGTAATCTTTCCGCCGATTGAGAATCCTGCTAGAGTTCCATCAAGAATCTTTTCCCAAGTATCCTGTGCACCCTTTGAGATGTATGCATCAACATACACTCCATTATAAAATTCTTTTGTCTTTGGATCATAAAATGTTTCTGGTTTAAATGAAACCATTTTGCCAACTGCATTTGATCCATGCATCTCACGAATATTTCCACGGAAGTTTTCAAATGCCTTAAGGCTTGCTTCTGCGGTAACAACATCACCAGTCTGATCAAGATTGTCTAAAGTTGCAAATCCTGAGACTGTTCTTTTTTCACGGTTAACCTTGGTAAATGGCACGGACAACGTAATGTTGTCGCCATGCGAAGACCAAAGAGATTTCTCAATATTCATATGCTTAATTTTATAACGTTATCGTATATAAGGCAAATAATGGTTGAGTAGGGTTAGTCGACTTGCCTTCCATCGCCTTGAGCATTTCGACCCTCTCCAGAAATATCGGGTGAATTTGCAGACCTTTCAGAATCTCTATTTCTGGTTTGTCCTGCCTGTGCTCTGACTTCTGCCTGCTGTTGTGGCTTTAATTGAACGACTTTATCTCCACCATCTAAAGGTACCATTCCCATTCTAATTCTAACTTCATTAGGGGTAATTACCTGCATTCTTAAATATCTTTCATCGATCTTTGACTGAGTATCTTCATCGGTCAAAGTGAGCTCATTAAATTTAAGAAGTAGGGCATCTGTCATTTCTTCAACAATTTTATTTAATTTCTTTTCTAAATTCATTTGAGCTGGGCGACAGACCTGCTCTCTAAATGTTTTATCAGCATCTCTTGCTACTGCTAAATTAACTCCTTCAGGGGTTCCAATTTTATTAATTGGGACACGGTGAGATAATAGGATTTCGTCTCTATTTGATTTACGATATACGTTAAATGATGACTCTTGAGTTCCCGCCTCAATTGGCTCCATCTTAAATTCAACCTTGGAGTCTGGTGAATCTGGTGGAAGTGGGATATAAAGAGATCTATGATTTTTACCTCTTAGGCCAACCTGGAAAAATTCAAGCAGCTTGCGCTCTGATTCGGTTGATAGCTTAGCTCCCTTAACCGTAATAATATATCTTGGGACAGCCTTATTTTCAAAGTAGTCTAGGTTGTACTTTCCAGCAAACTCGTTACCCGCCATAGCATTTGATGATGCCACGATATCTGGGATTCCATAATAGTTATTTGTTGGAGTATACTTCTTCAAATGAATAATTTCATTTGGTCTATCTAGTCCGCCTGCAATTGGGTTCTCAGTTTCCTGATCTCCAAAGTTACGGAAGAATACTGCCTTGCCATATAGCAATTGAATAAAGCCATCACGCAGGCGACGCACACGCATGGTCTTTGCTGGAATATGTCCAATATATCCTATCTTGCCAGCAGAGGTTCTGCCAATTTCAATATATCCATTTCCTGTTGCTTCAACGTCGGTGTAGGCCTTGATTAGTGTTTCTGTAAATGTTTCTTCTTCATTACATTCTTCTAGCCAATCATATAAATCTTGGCGAAGTCTATTTAACTTTCTTCGTGCTCTTTCCAAAGACTTCTCATCTGTAATGTTATCAAATGCTTCTTTGGTTTTTCTAGTCTCAACAAAGTCATGTCCTAGCCCTACGATGTTAGAAACCTTAGCATTAATAGCCGAATAGTTGTATGGTGAAATTTCGTAAATTGTTGATAGATAATCTAAATTATATGGGGGTTCAATAAGGTCAAACATTGCGTAGCCAGTAATTGCTTGTGCAAGTAGGTTCTGCTGTGTGGCAGTTCCATCAATACCCTGGAATCTTTTTTGAAGATCACGATTCATCTTGCGACGGAATGATGCTCCTAAGCCAGCTACTTTTGTTAATTCTTCGCCTTCAATTTTAAATGGATCGTTGCTGGTAGATTGTGTTGGAGTATTAAACTTCATCCAGTCTGCTACATTAGAGATAGCAATCTCATTTGAATCTTCGTCTTGAATCTCAATCATCTTAAACCACCTAATTTTTTCATTTCGTCTTTATAGCTTCCGATATCCAAAGGATCTGGAACTAGTCCCCACTTGAGTCTTTGTTGCTGCTCTTCGTATTCTTCGTCGTTAATCTTTCGTCTTGCTGAAAGAAATTTAGGCCCGCCCTCATATATACCAAATGAGCGAACTTCTCTAGCCAAAGCATCGATTCTGGATCTATTTCCTTTTCTGGACGTGACTGAAAGAAAGTTCCCATCGTCATCTCCAATCCAGCGTCCATCTGGCATTTCCCAGACATAGATACCTAGAGTAGACTCTTCTACTTCTGTCTGACGGACATTTTTAATATTCATAGGACTTTATTTTACCATTACTTGCTGTCTAAGTCCAGCTTTTTGTCAAGCCCTGTGACAAAATTATACGCTTTGAAGCACGATCCAGTCATTGTTATAGGACAGAATTCCAGATTCTGTCAGGTTAATGGCTGGCTCAGCAATAGAAGAAGATACTCTGCCAGTGTATAGCTTATAGTGAGTATCTACAATTCCTGCAGTTAATTCCTTTTCGTAAGTAGCAATATTCTTATATAGGTTACTTGGCCCACCAGATGTTTCATAATTTAATTTTAATACTCCAGTAACTGGGGTAGTAAATACAATTACAATATGATGTGGCTCTTCTGCAACTAAATATGAACTAATGTTTGTTTGATTAGTTACATCTATATTGTTTACATATATCTTAGATATATTAGCCTTAGAAACCGCTCCTGAGCCGTTCCAGGCCAGTCTGGTAACAGAAGGGTCGGAAGCATAGAAAAGGGTGTTAGAAGCCAACGTAGCGGGTGTGAAGAGCATTTCTACAGACTTGATAGAGGACAAGGTATTTATATTAAATCCTGATCCACTCTTAGGCCTGATTCCATTTGTATAATTTCTTGAAAGAACTGGATAATTTAAAGAACCTAAATAGTATTCTGTATTTGATGTAATCTTGTCTCCAAAATTATCTGCATATAAATCCTTATTTGAATAAAAGGTTACACAGAAGAATGATAGTTTTGGCAGATACTTACTGGCATCTGTTGTACTCATGGTTATTCTAATATGTAGCTTGCCGTCTTCATTAAATGAGTCTTTGGTAAATTGAGGCAAAGGCTGACCATTTACGCATGGTAAATAATTTACTCCGTCTACGCTAGATTCAACAGCTACTCCTAAATCATTCCGCCACTCCACCTTTGAAGTAACTAAATTTAGTTTTGTTGGGATTATAATTAAATCATTTATCACAAAGGTTCTGGGAGTAACGGTTTCTGTTTCATAGAAGCCAATATGTTTATTTAAAATGTCATAATATGTGTTGTCGTCTAGCCAGTATGTCCATGGCTTATTTACTGGGTATGAATAGTCTAATGAAGATTTTATATTAGCATCGGTGCCGCTATAAAGTACACCCTCTTCTGGATAAACTATTTGAATTGCTGGGCAGGTTATATTTGCACTTACATAATGCCTAATAATATCCTTGTCTGATAAAGCATATCTGTATACCGCTGGAGCATCTACTGTAAACTCATCTCCTATTGTGGTGGTTGGCCCAATCTTTAACTCTAGCGTTGTATTAGAAAACTTAAATGATTCTAAAGATTTAGATGCTACTGATACTCCGTCTATGTATAATTCAATAGATCCGCCTGTATATTTACCAGCTATATATGTAACTTTTTTAGAATAGTTCAATGAGTGAATCACCCATTCAGTGTTTGATACTTTAAATACTATATGTCCGTTTTGCCAGAAAAGCCCTATATTATTTGTTGCATCGGCAAACAGGGTTGTCTCTGATGAAGACTCAATAGACGGATAAATGAATGCTTCCATTGTAAAGTCATTGTCTGAAGTATACTTTGTGGCAAATCCTGCTCCTACTGTAGCTCCATAGTAATCTTTTGTTACTGGCACATTTATATATGCGGTATTTGTAATACGTGTTCCAGATCCTCCGCCTGAAACTAAAGGAAGTATATTTGTAGCAGGTGCTCCTACATATGTAGCATTATTTCCGCATCCAGAAATGTCTGTTGCGGTTGTACCTGAAGATTCATCCAGTGGCCAAAATCCAATTGGATAGTCTTTGATTACCTTTAGTTGATAGCTCATAATTTTATTATACTATTAAAATGTAATTGTGCCAGATCCTGCTGGTACAAACTTTAACTGCCTTAAGCATTACCCACCTACAGCAGATTTAAGATAACGAACAATTACTACTCCAGAACCGCCATCAGCACCAGTCGTACCACCATTACCGTGAGAACCGCCGCCGCCTCCAGTATTTGCAACTCCAGCAATTCCAGGAGAAACATTGCAGTCTCCTCTTCCTCCACCGCCAAGTCCTCCAGCAGCTTGAACTTGAGCTCCACCAGATGTGCTTCCTCCGCCGCCTCCACCTGCAATATAACCAGTATTATAAATTGTAGCTGTTTCAGGCGACACAGAGCTTGCTACAGCAGATAGCCATGCAGCCCATGTATTTAAACCATTTCCTCCAGCACCAGCACGATCTGAGGCTGAATTTTGTCCAGCTTGACCAGCGCCACCGCCGCCGCCTCCAGGTTCTCCTAAAGTTCCTCCGCCTGAACCACCATTGTTTCCGTAACCAACTCCACCATTGTTTGATGTTTGTGTTGCTGAGCCACCAGATCTTGTTCCAGTTCCACTGTTTGCTCCACCGCCGCCTCCACCTGAACCACCGCTTCCTCCAGAGTCTGCGTTATTAGTTGAACCACGACCACCACCAAAAGCTGTAAGAACAGATGCTCCGTCTGTAAATGTTGTATCTCCTCCATTTAAAGGAATACCATTATTACCTAATCCTCCTGCACCAACGACTACTGGATAAGTTCCTGTACTTACTGACCGTGAAGCATGATATAAAACTCCGCCAGCTCCTCCGCCGCCTCCATGATCATTATCTCCAGCTCCTCCGCCTCCTACCATCAAAATGCTTGTAGAAAGTGGTCCATTTGAAACTACTAAATTTCCATTTGAAGTAAATGTTCTATAGTAATAAGTTGAGTCTGAAGATAATATACCTCCAGAAACTTCTGGCAAGGCATTTGATGTAATGCTGAATGTTCTTGATACGGCTGGGTTAACTCCATCTGATGCATTAATTGTAAATGTATAAGTAGTAGTTGATGCAATATTTGGAAGAGTTCCAGATATCAATCCAGTAGACGAATTTAATGTAACTCCAGAAGGCAATGAAGATCCGCTTGCCAAAGTATAGCTTAGTGTTGAATCTGAATCTGCAGCGGTTGCTGATACTGATATTGAAACTTGTTCGCTAAATGTTCCTAACGATCCCGAAGCCGTTGTCCATACGGGATTGGCATTAATGTATAAAGCATCTGGTAAAATTCCAAACAAATTTGAAGGATTTGTAACTTTAATGTCATATGGCTCAAGGGCGTTTGAAAGATTGTTAAATACCGCTGTCAGCTGTACAACAGAGTTAAATGTTGTTGAGGATGCAGGAACTTCAACTCCATTGGTTCCTGTTGCTGAAACAATTGCTCCAGAAATAAAATTAGTTCCAACAATTGTAATAGTTGCTGATCCAGTTGATTCTAAATAAGATCCACTAACAGAAGATACTCCTGGAACCTCTTGGACAATATTATTCCAGCCTGATGCTGTATAAAGCTCTAGTCTTTGAGCCTCACCATTTGAATAAAGCTTTCCAATACCTGGATTTGCAGGACGGCCAGCATTATTACCAAACGGGATTCCTCCGCCTGTAATATCTGAGAATCTAATTGGCATTATCCTAGCCTCCATCCAAGGGTAGCTCCAGTATATATTAATACTGCTCCCGCTTTATCAACATCTATTATAGCATCTTCTGTTAATCCATTAATCTTATTGCCGTTTCTTGCTACGGTTATATTATTGGTTCCCGCCGAACCTGTTGCATCAAATATAGTTATTTCTTGCCCTAGCGTTGGGCTTGCAGGAAGTGTCAATGTTCTTGCTGCTGTTGTATCTACAAAATATCTGCGTCCCGCAACCAATGTTGTGTTTGCAGAGATTGCTAGGTTTACTTCTTGCTTATATGAACCAAGGGCGGAATTAAGGGCAGCGGTATCTACATAATCTCCTGGAAGGGCTGCTTGAACTCCAACTTCAACCCATTCGGTTCCGCTCCATACTTTAATTACTTTAGCCACTAAATGACACCGTCCCCGATCCTAATGTAAAAGATGTTATTTTATAACCAGCTACCGCCGTGGAAGTTGATAATGTTAATCCTCCAGATTGTGATATTGAATATGATGAAGGGTATTTAATTACTACTACTCCTGATCCACCAGCGGATCCTGCGGCAGTTACTGGATTGCTTCCGTAATAAGCTCCTCCACCTCCACCAGAACCAGTATTTACTGCACCAGGTGTTGACGATGCTCCATTATAAACTCCGCCAGTACCTCCAATTCCAGAACCTCCAGATCCAGGAGTTGCGCCAACTCCTGAGTTTTGAGCGCCTCCTCCGCCTCCGCCTGCATAGAATAAACTTGTTCCAGTAATAGAATTAGAAACTCCTAACCCACCATTTCCACCTTGACCTGATCCAGGTGCGTTAGATCCGACAGAACCTGCGCCTCCGCCTCCGCCGCCTCCGTAATTAGAACCAGCAGCCAATGCGCCATTGCCTCCGTTATATCCTTCTGGCGGAGAATATGAACCAGAGTTTCCTAATCCACCTGCGCCGCCTGCTCCTGTATTGATATAACAACCGCCGCCACCTGATCCACCAGATGCACCTGCTCTAAATCCGCTTGATACATCAGCTTCTGAACCGCCACCTCCGCCACCTGATGCATAAATTGAAGAAAATTGTGATTGAGTTCCGCTGCCTCCTCGTACAGTGTTTGTACTAGGTAATCCACCAGTACCTACTACAACAGAATAATTTGTTGCAGGACTAAGTGTTAGTGATCCTGTTCTGTAACCGCCTGCTCCTCCTCCACCTGATCCTGAGCCCGCTCCTCCCGCTCCGCCTCCGCCAACTACTAAATATTCTACTGATAAAGGGAAAAGAGTATTTATAACATTAAAAGATCTAGAAGATGAATTTACTCCATCTGATGCGGTTATATCGAATGAATAAGTTGTGTTCGAACTAATGTCTGGAGATGTTCCAGTTAATGCTCCTGTTGAAGAATTTAAAGAAATCCATGATGGCAAATTAGAAGAAGAGTAAACTATTGAGGTTCCATCTGGGTCTGTTGCAGAAACAGATACATTTAATGCGGTTTGCTCATTTATTGTAGCAATTGTGCCAGATGCAGTATTCCATGTCGGACTTCCGCCAGCATCTAAAGCATTTTCTAGTATTGCAAATTGATTGTCATTATTTATAACCTTAACGTCATACGGTTCATTTGCTACAGACAATGTGGGCGTTGTAGCAGTTACTGTGTCACCGTTTATAAATGTTGCAACTGGAGAATTATAAACTGTTGTATCTGCTCCAATGAATTGAACCACTACGCCTGTTTTAAAATTTGACCCAGTCACAGTTATTGTTGTTCCTGTTGCTGTTGCTGTTGTTGGAGATATGCTAGCAACCTGTGGAGCGGGATCTTGTGATACCTTTTCCCATCCAGTAGATTTATATGCAACCAATGACGCTAGTGTTGTATCAAAGTAAAGGTCGCCTATTGAAGGCGATACTGGTCTATTTGCAGTTGTTCCTCTAGCATAATGTCCATTTGCTGCCGTAGCATGAGAGGATACGGCAGATGAAACCTCAGCATCAGTAGCAATAGATGTATTTGCTGATAGTATATTTGCTATATCTCTGGCTTTAGACATTTACTGAAACCCACTCTTTATTTATTTCAGACCACTTCCAAATAAATCCTTCTATATCTTCTGGCTTGGCAACTGGTGGCTCAAAGTCAAAAGTTGTGTAGTTTAGCTTCCATGACGGAAATAATTTTTTAGGTATAAATACGTCAAAGGTTTCGTCGTAAGTAAATCCTACACCAGCAAATCTATGTCTTATGCTTCCGCTATAAGATGTTCGAATACATCTTTGTCCTCTAAAGTTTCCATACCATGCTTCGGGCGCAAGACCCTCAATAAGTTCATTCTCATCAATTCCAACAATAACTTCAGTAACTATATTATTTTCATCTAAAAATGCGTAATGTGCCATTATGCCCAACTCACGTTTCCAGTGCCAGCGGTAATTGTTGTTACCTTAAAAGAACCACTTGTTGAAGTAGATCCTGATAGTCCTGCACCAATTGTAATTGTTCTAGTATCTGGATATTTTAAAATTACAATTCCAGATCCACCGTTTCCGCCAGTTCCTGGACTGTCTTCTCCAGCTCCTCCGCCTCCTGAGCCTGTATTTGCACTTCCAGCAATACCGTTAAAAGCGCCACCAGTAGAAACACCACCAGCTCCTCCTCCGCCTGATCCTCCGCTAGTTCTTGTGCTACCGCTTTGAGCATGTTTTCCACCGCCGCCTCCACCAGCTCTAGTTACGGCAGATCCAGTTATATTACTAGAAACACCATTGCCTCCATTAGATGTTGAAGAAGTTGATTCTCCTACGGAACCAGCCCCGCCTCCGCCTGCGCCATTATTATTAACTTGGCTATCTATACCGCCATTATAACCTTGACCGCTTGTTCCAAGTCCTATTTTATTTGAATCTGAATTTTGTCCTGTGCCGCCCCCTGAGCCACCATTTTGTGGAGCTCTTTCTTGATCAGCAGAACCTCTACCACCTGAGCCTCCCTTAACAGAAGTAATTGTAGAAAATACAGAGTCTGATGCATCTCCTGGTGCGGCTGACACTCCTGTTGTTCCAGAACCTCCAGCTCCAACTGTAACCAAATAGTTTGTACCTAATGTAATATTTAATGCTGATTCTGCTGCAGCACCACCACCTGATGACTGCCCTGAAACATTTGTTCTATATCCTCCTGCGCCGCCTCCGCCTCCAACTCCTGATCCACCAACACCGCCTCCGCCTGCGCCTCCGCCTGCAATTACTAAATATTCTACTGGCATAAAAACTGGAATAGTCACAGAATTAGTAGCAGCACTTTCTTGGCTTGTACCGTTAGCATTTGTTGATTTAACTTTAAAAGTATAGCTAGACCCTTGTGTTAATGTAGTAAAGTTATAAGATGTAGAGCTTGTTGTTTCTGCTGTTACTGGTGTTTGAGCAGTTACGCCATTTAAATACGGAGTAATTGTAATAGATGTAAGGTTTTTTCCACCATTATTTCCTAGAGTCCATGTGACTAAAATATCTGTTCCAGACAATGTAGCTGTACCAATTGTTGGGGTTTGAGGAACCGTTGTTGCAAGAACAGATGAGAATGGACTACTATTAACCGTAGTACCAAAATTATTTTGAGCATTTGCCGATACAACAAAAGACGTATTTGAAGTTAATCCTGTCAAAGACAGACTTGTTGAATTTGAGCTTGCAGAAAATCCTCCTGCGCTTGTAGATGCATTGTATTGCAGTGGTGTAGAGCCACCAGATCCAGGTGCTACTACTATATTGAAGGTTCCGCCTGTAGCATATGCTAATCCAGTTCCAACATCAGTTACGCTTACAATATTAGGAACTGCAGGAGGTGCAGAGTTTGCAACCCAAGAGGTTCCATTATAAATTTCAATAATTTCTAACTGACCATTATAGTAAACTGTACCAACTACAGGATTAGCAGGACGTGCAGCTGTATTTCCAAATGGTATGCCGCCCAGTGAAGATGTTCTAATATCGCTCATTATCCAACCTTCCATCCATAGGTGCTACCAGTATAAAGTAGTGTATACCAGCCACCATTATTGTCTATAATCAAGTTTCCAGTTCCGCCGTTGATCTTATTGCCATTTCTAGCCACTGTTATATTATACGTCGAAGCGTTTCCAGATGCATCTAGTATTTGAATTTCATCATTTAAAGCGGGGCTCGCTGGAAGGGTCAATGTTAGAGCAGATGCTGATGTAACAAAATATCTCTTCTTAGCCACCAATGTAGTATTTGCTGAAATAGATAATGGGGCAACTGAAGTATTTGCAGCCAAGAGGGCATCTGTCTCTGCCTGAGTATATGTAGATACTGAATTAGCTCCAGTTACTGTTACTATTTCTACAATATCTGATACTGCCGCTCCAGATGTAAGAGTTACTGTATTTCCGCCTGATGTTGTATAGTCTGAAGTTTTTACAAGAAGGAGGCCGTTCATAAAGACCTGTTCAAATCCATCAATAAATGGAACATCTGTTGTAAATACTGTTTGTCCAGCGGTTGCTGTGACAGTCTTTCTACGAATAATATTAGAGTCGAATGTGGTTACGTTTTCATCTGAGTCAATCCAGATCTGGCCAATTTCTGGAGATGTTGGAGCAGTTGTCTGATAGAGAGCACCTGGTTGTGTAGATGCATCAATCTGATCAATAACGAATGCTGTTGTAGCTATTTGTGTAGTATCAGTTCCTACCGCCGCTGTAGGGGCTGTAGGAGTTCCTGTAAGAGTAGGGGAAGCAAGCGGTGCCTTGAGAGATAGGCTATTAGTTACTGTAGTTGCAAAGTTTGCGTCTGATCCAAGAGCATCTGATAATTCTTTTAGTGTGTCTAGTGTGGCTGGTGCAGAGTTAACTAAATCTGCTAATTCTGTTTGAACATAAGCTGTAGTTGCAACCTGTGTAGTATTAGTATTTGCTGCTGCAGTAGGCGCAGTAGGAGTTCCAGTTAATGCTGGGGAAGCCAGTGGTGCATAAGTTGCAGAAGCAGTAGAAGAACTTAGCTTAGCATCTAATTGTGTTTGAATTCCAGATGTTACTCCATCTAGATATCCAACCTCTGTTGCAGAAATAGTCTTTGGATCAATGTACTCAATAATCAAGCTTCCTGGAGTATACGAGATTGACCCCATTATTTCATTATATGGCTCTGTAAAATCAACTAACTGGAATAGCTCGGAATCTCCTTGAGAAAAATGGCTAAGGATATAGTATTGACCATTAATTCCATAATATGGGTGTGTTGGGCTATACGCTCCAGAAATATTAAGAATAAGATTTGCTCCAGCAAAGTAGTTAGTTGGATACTGTGTTAGGCTAGTAGAAAATTGAACAAGAAGTGAGCTTGGTCCTCCAGCTTGAGGAATTAATGCTCCATAGGTTGGACTAAAACTTATAGGGGATCCAGAAACTGTAAATGAAGGATTTATTGAATTAACTTTTAGATCTAGAGCATTTTGTGTTGCTGTAGATATTGGCTTATTGGCATCTGTAGTATTATCTACATTGCCTAGACCCACCATAGACTTTGTAATTCCGCTGACTGTTCCAGTAAATGTAGGATTTGCTAATGGGGCTTTAGAAGCAAGTGCTGTTGTTACTGTAGAGGCAAATGAGGCATCATCATTTATTGCTGCCGCTAATTCATTTAAAGTATCTAGTGCTGCAGGTGCAGCATCTATTAAGTTAGATATTGCTGTAGAAATATCTGAAGTTAGGGCAAGTGTTCCTGTGGCATTTGGAAGGGTTACTGTTATATCTGATTCTACATCTGGTGCCTGAATAGTTAATTCGTTTGCATCCGCCGTTGCACCCTCAATAATAATTTTGTTTTCTGGAACTATTAGATTTCCGTCTGCATCTAATGAAGCTGCTCCAGAAGGCTGGCCTAATGCATTAAGTGGAATATAATCGCCTAAGCTATTTTGCAAATCTCCTGATAATACAAAGTCTTGTGATAGGTCATAGTTTTTCCAAAGTTGGGTTGTTGAATCATATACTAGGGCATCTTTATTTTGTAATGTAGTGTTATTTATTAATACATTGTGTAGTTCATCTACTTCAAAGCCGTTTTGAATAGATACGAATATGGATCCAGTATTTTGTTGTCCGCCTCTTACCACAACTCCAAGATATACTAGGTGTGCTGGTGCTACTGGCTTATTTACAAGACCAAATATTTTGGCTCCATTTACGCCTAACCAAACTGGGTCTCCGTCTACCGCTCCTGTTGTATCTACTCCTTCGAGCAAACCATTTGTAACTACTTGACCATTTGAATTATTTGATAATGTAGAGCTTAGTAGCCCAAAAGTTTTTGACGATCCGCCTTCGCTTGAATTTGAAGCGGCTCCAATTAAAAGTTTTCCAGATGCCCCGTCTGACCCTGTTACTCTTACAGGAGTTCCTTTAGTTAGGGATACCCCGCTTTGATTTCTTACGTCTTGATAAATTAATTTTGTGCCAGAAACTCCAGCAGTAATTGCTGCCTCTAATTGGGCAATTTTATAATCATGGGAAGTTGTTACGGCTGAGCTGTTAACTCCAACCTTAGCCTGCAACTGCTCAATAGCATCATTTGCGTTGGCATGTTGTGCGGCATGTGAAGGGCTATTTAACTGATCCGTTGTTGCGGGATTAGTTAATGAGTCTAATGAATTTGGAAAATTAGTAGCCATATATCAATATTATACCAGCCTTGTCATTAAGAAACAGGCCCTAGATTTCTCTAGGGCCCGCTTCTTTATTAATTTTTATTATCCTTGTACTGATGCTGGATTTGGTTTGATATCACCGTTAGAAAGCGCATTTAGGAAAGATGTTCCAAATGCTTCTGCATTCTCTCTAGTGTCAAACGGACCAGACTTGTCTACAACTCTTCCGTCACCTAGTGTGGTAACTACGAGATCCTCGGAGATCTCTTGAGTGTATTCAGTAAAAGATAAGTTAACTTCTGCAACTTCAATTGGCTCTGCTGTTGGAACAGTTAGCTCAACTCCAGTTTCTAGTACTTCTGTCTCTTCTGTCATTTTTTATCTCCTTTAGATCTTTGTTACGTCTAGTGCAGGAACTTCGTAGATTCCGAAGCTACCAGCGTTATCTGTTCTTGGCTGTGTTCCCTGATCTTGGTCAGCGTATCCGATTGCAAGGAATACATTTCCAGCTTGTACAAACTTAGAGATTGGGTATGCTCTAATTGTTTGACGAGTAAAGTATCCTCTTGCCGTTGGCAAGTTCATACCGTTTCTCCACTGAATGTATCCGTGTGATCCTCCACCGTAACCAGCTCCGTCAGTACCCTGTGAGTTATCTCCACGACGTGCAGTCATACCAATGAATGCCATCGGAATATCTCCGAATACTTGAACTACTGGGACCTGTGCATTGTTAAATGCGTGGACTCTTTCGCCAGGAATTGTACCAAAGTTGGCATTTTCATGACGGCCCATTTGTGGGAACTGATCGTTTGTGCTTACTACAGATTCAACTGTAGAGTACATGTATCCAGAATCAGTCTTACTATAAACTCTTCCATTCATACCGTAGTGATGTGACCATGACTGTAGGTTATTAGAAATTGAAAGGTTTACAACTGAGTTAGATGAGTTTGTTCCATTACCCATTGATACGATAGCAACTCCGTTATTGTAATCGAAGATGAAGTCGTCTCCCATTTGAGTAGATGTTGAGGTGAATGTATAGTTTACGTTACCCCAAACAGTTCCTCTATCTCCGATCATTGATAGATAGTCTCCTGGGTTTCCGTTAATAGTTCTCCAGTTTGTACCGTTATCTGATGAGTGGTAAATACTTTGTGTTCTTGTCCATCCAGCTACCCACTTTTCTCCAACCCATTTAATCCACTTAGGAGAAAATGCTTGAGAGTTAGGGTTAGCAGAACCTGGAACGCCATTGCTATTCCATGAAATCTGTGACCATGTTGTTGTTTGTCCAGCTGCCTTATTTGGCTTTCCAGATGTTCTATAGAAGTTCTGGTTATCTGTTGAGATACCGACGTAAACGTCATTTCCATATTCTACAGTTACTGGGATGTGTGATCCTACGTTAAACTCTGACAGCCATGTTTCTCCATCAAGTGATGTGTAAACAGTTCCGTTAGATGCTCCCATAAACCAGACACCGTTAATAATTTTAAGGAATGCTACCTGCATTTTTGTTCCAGTTCCAGTTGATGGACCTGAACCAATTCCAAGGTTTGCACCAGTTCCTGTTGGGTCTACGTTAATTCTTGCAGAGAACCAAGTTTTTCCATTATCAAGAGATTCCAAGAAATGGAATCCACCAAATAGTCTTCTCTGTGAGAGGAATGCAAGGATCTTATTTGTACCCTTTGCAATCATTTCAAGGTTTCCGTATCCTACTGGTAGGGCGGTCATCTGCCATGAATCTGGGTTAGATGCATTATCCTGTCTAATCTTTCCAAAATTTACAATTCTTGAGTCAAGGTTTGTAAATGATGTTGATGTTGTATACTGAAGGATTTGATCTCCACCATTATAGGTCATAATTGCTACCTTAGTCTGTCCATCTGTTCCTAGCGGAATAGTCTGGTTCTGAGAGTTATTCATATCAGAACCGTTAGGTCCAAAGTAGTTAGTGTTGTATGTAATTGATGTAGCGTTAAATGTATTACCTGTTGCTGACCAATATGTGTTAGTTGATCCAGGTGTAGCTGCAATCCACTGTGATGTTGATGCTGCCCATACAACCTTGTTAAGAGATGGATCTCCAGTTACTCTAGTCTTTGCATCCCAAAAGACTGCATCTACTGATGTTGAAAATCTTCCTTGAGCTCCAACTGATAGAATTGTTGTTCCATTAAACTTAATATCATAAACATGTGAGTTGCTATCGAGAGTAGTATGTGTTCCAAATCCCGTAGTTACTGCTGTCCATGCTAGCGGTGTATTGCTATTTGAATAAGCCATACGTCCGTTAGTTCCAGCCATTACCCACTTATTTACTGATCCTGCTGCGTATGTTAACGCAAAGATATCGTGAATTGATGAGAACGCTGCGTTATTAGAAAGAGTCCATGTAATTGCATCTGTAGAATATGCAAACTTACCATTGTTTCCAACTGCTACATAATATCCATTGCCAAAGGCAACCTTATTAATGTATGTTCCACCAAATGGTGATGTTCTTTCTGTCCATGAATGTTGGTTTGTGCCTGTAAAGATACGGCCTAGTCTTGTGGTAGCAACCCATTGGCCACCTGCATAAACTGCATCAGTAACATAGTCCATAAAGTATCTGGACTGATTAATTGGTAGTGGGCCTTTTCCTGAGAACCAGTCTGTTCCATTGTGTGACCAAGCATGGGCACCCTTTGTTCCAAACATGATCCAGATATCGTTACCATATGCAATTGTAGTTGCATTGCGTCCAGCGTAGTTAGCTGTATCTGTTCCAGTTGCAGAAATACCTGCCTGAGCAAATGATGTTTCTGTAATATATCCGATACCTGCTGGGACTGCGGTTGTTAAACCTGATGCAGAGCTGGTTGAAGATAATCTAGTAATCGCCATTTTTAGTTAATCTCCGTTCCAAACAATGTAACTGATACTCCACCAGTATTTGAATAAATTGTTACAACATCTCCTGTTGCCAGTGATGCTGTCGCATTTCTTAGTGTTGCTCCTAACGTAATTGCAATTGAATCATTTGCACCTAGTGTTGAATCGTATACAATGTAGTGCTTTGAAGCCAATGACTCCGCTGCTGGTCTAATTGCAACACGATATGTCGCTGATGCAGATGTTGTATTTGATACTGAGATCGTTGATACAATTGCCTGCGTGTTTGCTGGTACCTGATATACGTCGATATTGGTTGCCACTGCTGGGGCTGATTGCCCTAAAACTTTGTATGTTGTTGCCATATTCTTATACTCCTATTAGTAGCATCGGATTAAACGCAATTCTGCTTTCAATATCAGAAACTGCGGCTGTCCTTGCTGTATTTACTAGATTAACGTTTGTTGTTCCAGTTGAATTAATTGTAGAGACTTGAGCTGCTGTTGCTGCAACAATATCATTGACACCCAACATATTGCCCAAAGTTTCTAGTGCCTTTGCAACAAAAACTAAGTCTTGTGCACTATAGTTTGATGCTGCTAGGCTTGAGTCGATTTCCGACTTTACTGCTGTTATTTGTGTCGATAGACTGTCGTAACTTGGCATTTTATGCTATTCCTCCTACGAAATTAATTCCTGTGATATCTTGCATGTATCTCAACAAGCCGAAACCAGTGATGTTTCCAGAATCAATATTAACATTTGTCCTGTTATTTAGCAAGTCATCTGAAATAGTTGCTCCTATGAAATTTAGTACTGGTCTTTTTATTTGAGTGGTACCATTTGAGGCCACTACTCCATAAGATTGGGTCTGCCAAGACGATGTGGTTCCATCGGTAAATAAGAATTTGTCGGCATTTCCAGTCTGAGACGGGATAGTTCCTGCAATAGTTAGTGTTCCACCAAGTGAGACTGGGGCTCCGTTAATAGTAATTGAGCTATTAGTCAAGGCACTATTTGGGATATTTGTGAGTGTGTTAGATGATCCAGAAATTGTTTTATTTGTTAAAACTTCTGACCCTGTAAGCGATGCTTTTGAGGACAGAGATGTTGCTATTGTTGATGCAAAACTTGCATCGTCATTTAATGCCGCAGCCAATTCATTAAGTGTGTTTAAGGCACTTGGTGCTGCATCAATTACTGCGTTTACTGCTGTAGATACAGAATTTGTAACATAGGCAGTTGTTGCAATTTGTGTTGTGTTTGTCCCAGCTGGCGCTGTTGGCGCTGTTGGAATTCCTGTTAGTGCTGCATTAGCTAAAATACCAGATGATGCATTTTGAATATCTGAAAGTGTCTGGCTAGCAATTGCACTAATTTGATTATATTGATAATTTCCTTCAGAAACTACTCTTCCAAGGCTTAGGTTTGTTGTTGCTGTTTCGAGGGCCTTCATCTGAAGAAGAAGTTCTTTTGTGTCTACATTTACTACTGCAACTCCTGCTGCTCCAGTTACTGCCGTTCCAGTTGCTGGATTAGTTACAGTAAACTGCTGTGTTGTGGCTGAAGCAATTGTGACATTTGCTAAATTAAATGCTGATGTTGATAGTCCAGTAATTGTTACTATTTGACCAGCAGAAAATCTGTTGCTAGCTGTATAAGTTACCGTTGTGCCATTTGAAGATGCGGCGGTAACTGTTGCTGTCAGCCCTTCAATCTTTGATTTAATTACTGACTCTAGATTTGTATAGTTAAGTGTCATGATTCTCCTTATAGTCCAGCCAACGCTAGGACTTCAACATCTGATAATTGACTAGATGTTGCAAATCCCGCTGTATTGAATGCAGTTGTTTGAATTGTGTTATCTGGAAACTTAAGCCCTGCTCCTGCTGGAGAAGTTGGAATTAATACGTTTCCATTTGAATCAGTCTTGGCAACTCCATCTGCAAAACCAACTACTGATAAAGGAACATAGTCGCCTATGCTGTTTCCAAAATTATTTAATTGATCTTGAATATTAGAATCTAGGCCAGAAAGATAATTTATCTCAGATGAAGTAACTGTAACTCCATCTAGAATATTAAGTTCTGCTGTAGAAGCCGTTAGGCCATCTAAAATATTAAGTTCTGCGGTGGTAAGGGTTGCACCGTCTAGTATGTTTAATTCTGCTGCAGATGCCGTTACATCTGTTATATTAGCAAGTGTGTGGGTGTGGCCTGTTGCAGATTTACCTGCAAGTAGCGTGTCTACCTCTGATTTTGTATATACATTTATTTCTGTAGGAGAACCCCATGTGCCAGAAGCTTTTACATATACGTTTAAATTTGTGATATCGACATAAACGTCGCCGTTTTGTCCATTTAAGTTATTTGGTACACCAGCAGCAAATGTAGCTGTTGTTACAAGTGCTCCACCTGCTCCAACTATTACATTTCCATTATAGTCATGAGTATGATTTGTTGTTGCTCCACCGCCACCTGCGCCTGCCCCAACTTCAAGCCATTCTGTTCCAGAATAAAACTTAATTTTTGAGCTTACTGAGTTAAAGTAAATATCTCCAGCAAGGGCTGTAGAAGGATCTGTTGTAAGTTGTACTAGGTTAACTGGGACCTTAAATTGTCTTGACATTGTTAACCTACAATAACGACTCTATATTCTCCGTCTGAAGGTGCCGCAGCAAATTTAATTGTTGTGGTGTTGTCTGATGTATGTTCTACATCTGCTTCGACTTGAGCATATGGAGCGGCTGTCTGATAGAGTTGTACAGTTACATCTTTTGTACCTAGATTGTGCGTTAACAAGAACGCAGTATTTGCTGGGCCATTTGTTGCATCTGTAAGGAGAATATCCTTCTTATACTTACGTGTAATTTCATGGTAATTTGTACCATTATTTGTAAGTGTCCACTTATCTTCTGTCTCATTCCACAAGATCTCAACGTCTGGTGAATCACCACGCTCTACACGGATACCAGCATCTACTGTAGGTGTTCCTGTAAAGTCGGTATTAAGGTTGATCTTATTGTCAACAATATTTACCTGTGTTGTGTTTACTGAGTTGATTGTTCCAGTAACATTTAAGTTACCGCCAACTGTCAAGTTGTTTGTGATGGTTACATCATCTGGAAGTCCAATTGTAACGCTAGCATTTTCAGAACCTGAACCAGAAACTGTAACTTCATTGGCAGTGCCAGTGATTCCTGCTACATAGTTTCCTGTTGTTTGTGTTCCAAGGTTAACATTCTTGATTGTTACAGCTCCACTTGTTACAGTGAAATCTGCATCGGCAAATGATGCTACGCCCTTATTTGTTGTGCTTGCGTCTTCGCCAGCAATTGTAATTGTATTATCTGTAACAGTAACATCAATTCCTTCTCCGCCAGAAACCTGTAGGGATTCTGTAAGAAGAGAAATACCAGTTGTGCCAGTATCTCCATTAATTGTTAATGTTGTTGCTACATCTGCTTCACCTGCTGCTGTTAAACGTCCTTGTGCATCTACTGTAAATGTAGGAATCTTTGTGGCTGAGCCATAAGATCCAGCTGTTACGGTTGTGTTATCAAGGTCTAGTGTTGTGATTCCTGTTGAATCAGAATATGTTGCAGTAAGTGCTGTTCCGCCAGATACAGAAGATCCAATAATATCCTGGATTGCTTCTGTAGAAGCAGTCATAGGTACCCATGGTCCGTCTGGTGCAGACAGTCCATTGTAGTAGTACATTACATTGTCTTGGTTGTTATAGTATATCTGACCTGTTACTGGAAGTGACGGTGCAGATGATACGTTTTGAATTCTAGCATTAATAAGCTCATTCTTGTTGAGGTTAATACTAGTTACAAATAGTCTTGCCATTTTCTATGCTCCTCTAAGACAGGTACGCTGTCCCTGAGAATGGTTGAGCCATTGTCAGTGTTAAAGTGTTAACATTATTATACTCTATACCAGTTTCTAATATGTCGCCGCCGCTGGTTTTTACGGTTACATTTGGATGGAATTCTAGGCCATGATTTATTTGAACTGAGTAGGTTGGACCGCTTTGCCCGTTAAATTGAGCCATTTCCCAGCTGTATACAAATGCCACTTCTGTATTTAGAAGATAATTGGATGCTCCAGCCCATGTTAAGTCTGTAGGCTTTGGCCCATAAAATCTTGTCGAAACCTTGTCGTAATAGAAGTCTCCCTCTAGACCTAAATTTTCTGCTGGGATCCCGTTTCCATTAAGGATTGTTTTACCACGAGGACCTTGAGGGCCTGGGGTAGAGACAACAACATCATTTATGGTTTCTGTAACAATAACTTTTGGAATGTTATCATTATTAATTATTGGCATTAGATAGTTACCGATCTATTCAATGTCATAAAGCCTTCAAGTAATTTTATTTTATTACCATTAGAATCGATGACCATTAAATCATATGAAGATTTTGGATAGAATAATTTGTTAGTTTGTGTAGGGGTCATCTTAATGGTTAATTTACCAAGAGCTGGATCTATTGTAATTCCACCAGTTGATGGTGAAGTTAAAGTAAACGCTAACTTAGCTCCGCCTTTTGTATCACGGACCTGCATTTTTGCGGTTGCACCTACTAAAGATATTGGTATATCGTTAGGGTCTTTATACTCTACAACGAAAGAGAATGTAGTGTTTTGATCTACTTCCCAATTTTTTTGTCCTGCCATTTGCTAAACTCTCCTAATAGGAAAACTCCTATGCTTATTTTAGCACAGGAGTCGTCCTAATAGCTTAACTATATTCTACTTCTTTGTAAATCCAAAAGCTGGCTCATTTGTATTGAGAGCCTTTAGGATTACTGGCAATACTGCTGCGATTCCGCCCTTGATTAAATCTCCTGGGTCAGTATTTCCAGTCATGTAAAGAGCAATAGCCGCACCTAGAAAGTGACGACCATAGCTTGCCAACGCTGCTAGAATTTTCTCTTGCATTGTTACCTTTCCATCATTGTTTAGATCTTGTTTTGTTGCCAATTTAGATCCTCCTTATTTCTGGGCCTTGTGCCCAGGAATTTTGGGTTTTACCCCAATATTTATTATATACCCTTTATGCAGAAATGTCTACAATCTCACAATTACCGTCTGAGGTACACGCAAGGGTAGCGTTTGTAGATGTTCCGTCCTCTGTCTCATAAAACGAAAGGTCTTCCCAGCGGATTTCTTTTGGCATTCTGGAAAGAAGGTCTTCGTACTCTTCTTTTGTAACTTCCTGATAAGGAGCCTGCTTATATGTGTGATCTGAATGAGGCAGGAATGAAATACCAGAGACTTCATCAAAGTGCTTATATACCCAAGCACCGACTTCCATCCACTCATCTTCCTTTACTGATACAGTAATTGAAGGCTTATGCTCACACCATGCACGTTGATATACTAACCAAATATTTAGGTGCTCGATGGCTGTTAAATCATTTCTAACAATTGCACCTTCTGGTGCTTTTACTGGAAATGAAAATACATATGTATCTGCTGGTTTCATAACGTCATCTTCTACAGGAATTCCGACTTCCTTTAGGAATGTAGAAATCGGATCTCCCTTAGAGCCACGAACCGTACGAATATAATATGGAGAATGCCACGCATGCATTCCTGAAGACACCCCGACCAATTGGGAAACTGTTCCAGAAGGCTTTACACATGTAATAGCTGCAGACTCAGGAATCCCAATCTTCCCTGCCTCTTCTTTGTTTGTAGATCTTGCTGACTCTCTTAGCGTCATCAAAAACGCTTCTAGAGAAACTAGGTCTTCTTTTCCAGACATAAACTTATGCCCAAATTGTCCAGTTAAAGAAACTCCTAGTAGTCGTTCTTCTTCTGTATTATCTTTCCAAATCTTACGAAGGTATTTAAAGTCTGTAAGCGTTGATTGCCATGTTCCAAGGATAGTTGCTAACCTTACCTTATTTTCAATATCCTTTTTTGTATCTTTTTCACGTAGTACGACTTCTGAAAGATTACAAAACTGATAAGGGCGTAGAATAATTTCTGAGCATGGGTTGGTACCATAGTGGATCTCAGGGTCTCTTCGACCATACTTTGCTGCTTGCGCTTGTGCTGCTGCAACATTGTAAATTCCACGTTCTCCAGACTTTGAGTCATATAAATTTTTCCATTCTGCAATAAACTGTTCCATCTCTGGTTTGCGTGAATACGCAACAGAGTTATTTGATAAAGCACGTTGAGTATTGTTCTCCCACCAATTACCTGACTTTGCAGCTGCCATCTCAATATCGTTAATGTTAGATAAAGAAATCATTGCTGAACGACGAACTCCTCCAACTACAACAACTTCACCAATCTTACACATAATATCATGAGCCTCAATTGGCTTTAGCTGACGACCTGCTGCATTTTTAAACTTTGCAATAGTAAAATCAAAAAGATTTACAAGTGGCTGTGGTCCTGATGAGCGACCTCCCATTGTCTTAAGACGTGCCCCTGCAGGGCGTACCTTAGAAACGTCGATTGCTGGAATGTGGCCTGTCCAAAGTAAGGCTAGTAGTTCACGATATGCTTTTGCCCAACCCTGTTTTGAATCTTCTACAACGATCACTGTATCTGACTTTTCAAATGAATCTGGGACGGCAGGAAGCTTGTTGACATACTTGTATTCAACAGAAAAGCCAACACCTGTACCACACATAAGAATATACATTGTTTCATCAAATGATCTTGGTGAATCTACTGGTACAAATGAGCAGTTGTAACCTGCAACATGATCTCTATCTAATGCTGCACCAGAAGTCATAACTGCTCTCATTGATGGCATTACGTTTCTGTTAAATACAGCCTCTTTCAATTCTTTTACTAATGATTCAGAAGGAATGTAGTTATAATTTTCTTTAAGGTTATTAGTCATAAAGTCAAAGTATCTATCTACTGTTTCTCCCCAAGTTTCACGACGGCCTTCCTCTGGAATCCATCTTGCATATCGAGATAATGCAATAAAGTTTTCATATGGGTTTGCAATAGTTTTTGACATTTTTTAAATAACACCTTTTCTCCGCCTGGCGGTTTGTATTTTTAGTTGAAGTCTTATTCTACCAAACTTCTATTTAAAGAGGAAGGGGTTATGAAAATCTTTCTTCCAAGTGGCTGAAGGCATTCTTAGTCAACTTAATCCAATCGTATTCTTCATGGATTTTAGTTGACTGAGCAAAATAGTACCCTGAGTATGCTTTAAAATTAATTACAGAATCATACATTAGTTCTTCTAAATGTTTTTCATCTGGTTTAAACATTAATCCTAAATGAGGATCTCCCACTGCTTTTGGCAATTCCTCATTCGATAGTTTAGACTTAAGCTTTAGTGGACCTATATACTTTTTATACTGTGCCCAATCATATGTGGTTATTGTTGGCATTCCTGTTGCTAAGGCTTGAAGTGGAATAAAGCCAAATCCTTCTCCCCAGCTTGGATAGATCAAAACATGGTGTGAGTGGTACAAAGCAACTAATTGTTCTGCAGAGTACTCATCTTTTATTACTTTAATATTACTATATATGTTTTCTGGTAATCCAAAATTACCGTACTTATCATATACTCTAATTGTATGAGAATGATGAGACTTAATGGTTAACTGATAATCTGGATTATCTCCAAACATTCTTATAAAGGTGTCTACTACTAATTGACCAGATTTTCTTGGTGCTGGCTCTCCAACATGCAGAAACTTAAATGGTCTTCCTTCTCTTAATTCTCTTTTGTGTGGAGTCCAAATTTTTTCTATTCCATGAGTATATGTTTTAATTGGAACAGTTACTCCGTTGTTTTTAAATACTTCTGCATTCCAGTCTGATGTTGCCCAAACTTCATCACACAGATTCATACGCTCAGTCCACTCTGGTCTAATTCCAGTTGATTCCCATGGTGTGTATCCAATTTGATATTGACCTCTATGCATCTTATAGTGATGAGGTTGTGTAAAATTTAATTGTAATGGTGTGTTTGCATTTGTCCAGGTTACAATGTGTCCTAAGCTTTGCAATGATTTAACAATATTTTGTGCAGCATAACCAAATCCCGTTGCTGGGTTTAGTCCTGGTCTAGGTATAGATAGTGATATTTTCATATTTTTTTCTGGTTGACTGGCTTGACACCTACTGTCAAGTAATGCTACTATTATAGTTCGTTATCTCTAAAGGAGGAAATGCCAATGGAGAATATCAAACAACGTTTGAGCGATGTTGCTCATAACTGGTCTTATATAGGAATGATAACATTATTCTTATTTACTGTCCAGCCTGGGCCAACAGCAACTCAAGCATTGACGGTGGAAACACCTAAATCAACAGTACAACTAAAGAAAGAAACCTTAGAGAAGTACAGCACTACTGTATACAAGCCTTCTGAGACACTAACAGACAGAGAACTAAAAGAACTCTTATCAGCTGTTGGTTTTGAAGGAAAAGCCCTTAAACAGGCTTGGGCTATTGCTAAGGCAGAGTCTAATTCTAGACCCATGGCTTACAATGGTAACAGGAAAACTGGAGACAGTTCCTACGGAATTTTTCAGATTAATATGTTGGGTGAACTCGGCATTGATCGTAAAGAAAAATTTGAGTTAAAATCAAATATCACATTATTTGATCCAGTAATAAATGCAGAGATAACGTATTATATGACTAAAGGCGGAACCGATTGGTCATCATGGTCTTCCCTAAATGGGGAAAGATACAAAGAATTCATGACAGAATTCAAAAATTAGAAAGGAAGGTACATGAAGATACAGTATGTGTCTAAGTACCTTTCTCTCGCAGAGAAGGGCCTTGTTCCTAGACTTGAATGTCCTATGGATCAGGGCCCTTTAATGTGCAACGAAACAAATGAGGGTATAATATATCTATACTGCTTGTCTTGCAGTTTTAAAAAAGATGTGGGGTTAGATTACTATGGAAAACTTAAATCAGCCGTCGATTCCAACTGATGGTGGAGAAATTAAAGAAACCGATTCAATGGGTAGAGAAAAATTTTGGGAAGATCTAGGAAGACCTGATGACAGCGGAAAATAAAGAGCAGCCACAAAGCCTTGAAGAAAACCTACCGATGGTTAACTATATTATGCTGCATAGAATTTACGACTTACTTACATTGATTGCAAATAAATTAGTTGGATCAGAAGATGTATCTAAAATGGTTGACTATCATAACCAAGGATACCTGCTAGGTCCTACTCCATCTTTTACTCCTACAGAGGATAAAGATGAACGATCTGAATGAATATCCAGATAAATATATAAACTACTATAATCAGATTCTTCCAGTTTGTGAAGGTTGTGAATTGTACTCAGAGTTAGATGATGAGTGTCTAGTTGAAGAAAAAAAGATATTTGATATAGTAATATCAGAAAATCCCGTATGTCCGATAGGAGAATGGTGAACAAAATATATATTGATCAAATTGCTTACAAGATGAATCGGGCCAAAAAAGACGGTTACGAAGATACTACAAAATCCGCTGCTGCTTTATTGTGGATGGTAGAAAAGATTGAGTCTAAGCTAAACAAATGTTTAAATGTAGAAAATGGAAATTGTAATATAACCTGGAGGCATGACCATTGTCTTGTACTCATGGAACTACTTTATGATTTAACTAATGATGAAAAGTATGCCGAGAAGCCATGGACAATGGATCCCAATAAAAACTTACTTTGGGAATAAAAATGGTTGACTTAAAATAAAACTTATTTTATACTTCATTAGTACGGGTTGTAGCATCCCACAGATTAAGCTCCCCGTATAATGTGTAGCAATACACTAGCAAGGCCCATTCGGATCCGCCTCTGAATGGGTTTTTTGCTATTGATTTAAAATATTAGATATAGTACTATTAAACCCTATAGAAAAGGGCGGGTCATGGAAGAATCCAAGAAACCACATTACGACGTAATAATCACAACCCCAGGACATAGCATGAATCAGCTATATGTCCTATCATTAGTGGGAACAATTAAAGAACTAGAAAAAAGAGGGATCTCTTGGGGATACTTTTCTCAGTATGCCTCAAATGTTGTAGAGGCAAGAGAGAACACTATTCTTGGCGGAAGCAATATCCCAAATTCACATATGATACAAGAGCCATTTTTTGGTTCAGTTACGTATAATAAGATATTTATGATTGACTCAGATATTGAGTGGCATCCAAATGACTTCATGAAACTATATGAATCAGATAAAGATGCAATTGTTGGTGCATATCTTATGGCCAGTGGAGATAGAACAACTCTATGCGAATGGACACCACAAGCATTTTATGAAGCACCACCTCACATGGACAAGCAGCAGATTTTAGATAGAACAGAGCCATTTGTAGTTACTGGTAGTGGTCTAGGATTTGCATGTATAAAGAGTGGGGTGTTTGAAAAAGTTACACGACCATGGTTCTCACCGATGGTAGTAGAAGTTCCAGATAGACTTGGTGGATCTTATCTGCTGACATATTCTGAAGACATATCATTTGTTTTGAAGATGGCAGATTATGGAATTAAAATGTGGTGTGACCCATTAGTAAGAGTAAACCATATCAAGACAGTTAAAGTTGGTTGGGGAAAACGTTAGTATAAAATAAAATTGGGATCCGAAAGGATCCCTTTTTTATTGTCGTCTCTTCGGCAGGAGTCGAACCTGCGACCAGTCGGGTAGAAACCGAATGCTCTGTCCTCTGAGCTACGAAGAGTTGGAGCGGATGATGAGAATCGAACTCACCCCTTCTGCTTGGAAGGCAGAGGCACTACCAATATGCAACATCCGCATGAGAACTCGGTTTATAGACTCCACACCGTAAGGCTTCCCCGCATGCGTTCTCAACATGGTGTAGTCGACTAGCTATATCGCTACATAACACGTACTTCTGCAACCGACGGCAGGTGTAGAGGTGCTGGTTCCAGCTGGTCTGGCAGGTCTCGATCCTGCGAACTTTCGATTAACAGTCGAATGCTGTACCAACTCAGCTACAGACCAATATACTTTATTAATTTATTTATTTTTTTAACATCATCATTCATTAAACCTAGTGCTGTATTACACTGATTACATAATACACCACGAACGCATTTTCCACAAGAGTACGGTCCAGGGCAGCATAAGTGATCGTGATCAATATTAATTGCAGCCCTATCCTGGCAGGCATGACATTTGCCATCGTATAGATTAAAAATATTTAAGTATTTCTCTTCAGATAATCCGTGTCTTTTAAATTTTCTTTTTGGGTTCTGTTTGCTACGCTTTAAAGGATTATCTTTTACATAAGCAGTGACATAAGAAGAGTGACATTTTTTGCAGTAGTTTCGGCGGCCATCAGCATACTTTCCGCCCTTGGCGAATAAACTTATATCTTTTAATTCACCACATTTACTACATATCTTAGTCATAGCTCAATATTAACATAAATTGAGCTACCAGTCAATATTAAAGTGCGCCCGAAAAAAGTGCGGCGGGAAGAGAAGACCCTATTTAATTTTATTAATCCTTCTCATATGAGTCCTAATACGATGACAATTGCTACATACAATCTCACACTTAGCAATTTCCTCATCTATCTTCTTCTTGGACAGAGTAGGAATTAATTCCATAACATTTGCATGCTTCTTGCCACGTACGTGGTCAAAGTCCATGACATAGTATGGATAATATTCCTTACAGTCCATGCAAGGAGTAGATTCTTTAAGGTTTCTGATGTATAGGGCCAAATTAGCCTTCTGCTTGGCTATAGAGAGCTTTTCGGACTTCATCCTAGGTAATACCTACAAGAGGGTCTCAT
>JACCDG010079489.1_pt1 | contig 100512 bp, 85 predicted proteins | sample 7442471 | NCBI WGS metagenome assembly JACCDG01 (sample SAMN15323444, study PRJNA562643) | freshwater metagenome | isolation source: river surface water | place: USA:Blue River Watershed | collected 2017-08-17 | reverse complement strand
TCAAACATTTTTGGCCAGTATTTACCCGTCATGTAGGTTTTTCCTGTTTTGGCATTGTAGGCAATTCCGTTCAAGACTTCGCCATTGCCTTTGCCTGCAGCCACCAAATTACTGGCATCTATTAGCGCAATGACCCTTCCAAGCGTTGGCTCAATAACGGCAACAAAATTGGTAGTGTAAATATTCGCATAAATGAGCCCGTCGATGTACTCGAGTTCGTTGAGTTGTGGCAGCGGGCCTTGATCTGAATAGACCTCTAAAGTACGCAGCGTTTCAAATGTTTTGGGGTCTCTAAACGTAAGGCGTTCAGTACCGTCGGACATAATGAGTTGCTTTCCGTCTGTACAAAGCCCCCAACCTTCTCCGTTGTAAGCGAGCTCTCTTTTGAGTTCAAAAGTTTGCAGGTCGTAGACAAAACACTGCTGGTTTTTCCAGGTGAGCTGAAAAACTTCGTTGCCAAAAATAGCGATGCCCTCTCCAAATTTGCTAGCGTCGAGTTGTTTCTTAAAAGTGGTTTTGCCTTGTTGAATGGGCTGCCCTGTTGCCATATTGATTTTGGAAACCATTGAGCTGCCGTCTTGGTTGGGATCGCCGGTAGATTCGTAGAGTTCTCCGTTCCAGAAGGTCAGGCCTTGCGTATAATTGCGGGTGTCGTGGGTGAAAGCAGCTCCCAATTTCAAAGACCATCTTTCGGGTTTGATGTCGGATAAAATGCGCAGATTGCGCTGCTCGGTGTATAAATTACCGGCGGCGTCTTGCACTTGTAAATCGAGCAGATAAGCGCCTGGCTTGAAATCTTTGGTGTCTAAGAAATAAATTTCTTTCTGCTTTGGTTTAGGCACCTCCAACACAACTGAATCGGCAATTTTGAGCTGAAGTGCCGTGCAGTTTTCAGTAACTTTAAGTGGAATGGCAATGGTTTTGCCGTAGGTGGTGGCTAAATTTTCTTTGAAGCCAAAAGTAGCGGCTTGTGCAGCGCTGTCGCTCGAAGAATTGAAGAATGGTGCTAAAAAGCCAACTAACAGGCCCAATACCAATACCCAGATGATTATTTTTTTCATTTGTCGAGGATCAATTGTTGAATGGCCTTGGCATCTATTGAGCCATGGCTTTCTGCGTAAATAACCTTGCTTTTGTCGATGACGATACACTGCGGTGACTCATGCCATACCTGCGTTTCGGCGGCTATCAGGTTGGATAAGTCCCGAAAGGCAATGAGGTCGAGGAACCAACATGGTAGAGCTGCTGTGCGATACAAATCACTGGCTTCAAAACGGTTCAGGACCATAGAAGAAATAGAACAGCGCGTGCTGTGCTTAAAGATCAGTTGAGGCGCTTGCTCTGAAGCGCTCAAGAGTTCTTCCCAATGGTTCTGACTTGAAAAATGGAGCCAACTCATGCCATACCCGGTTTAAATTGACGCAAGAAACGCACGTCGTTTTCAGAATACAAACGCAAATCGGTGACGCGGTATTTAAGCTGCGCAATGCGCTCCACGCCCATCCCGAAGGCAAAACCAGTATAAACTTCTGGGTCAATACCGCAAGCCTCGAGCACGTTTGGATCTACCATACCGCAACCCATGATTTCTAGCCAACCCGTATACTTACAGACATTGCAACCTTTCGCGTTGCAAAGCGAGCAAGATACATCTACCTCGGCGCTTGGTTCGGTAAAAGGAAAATAAGAAGGGCGCATGCGAATTTGGGTTTGGGGGCCAAAAAGTGCCTGTGCAAAATATAACAAGGTTTGTTTGAGGTCGGCAAAGGAGACGCCTTTGTCTATGTAGAGCCCCTCAACCTGATGGAAAAAGCAATGTGCTCGCGCCGAAATGGCTTCGTTGCGGTACACACGGCCCGGAGAAATGGTTCTGATCGGTGGTGCTTGGTCTTCCATGACGCGCACTTGAACGCTACTCGTGTGGGTGCGCAGCGCGAGCTCGTTTTCTCCTTTTGAGATAAAAAAGGTGTCTTGCATATCGCGGGCGGGGTGCTCTGGCGGAAAGTTGAGCGCACTGAAATTATGCCAGTCGTCTTCGATTTCTGGGCCTTCAGACACCACAAAGCCAACGCGGTTGAATATTTCGATGATTTCGCGACGGATCAGCGAAAGCGGATGATGCGCGCCAATTTTGGCATCGCCAGCGGGTCTGCTGAGGTCTTCGGCAACGCTTGTGGTTTGTGTTTGGGTTAAAGCTGCTTTTGCTTCGTGGTAGATTTGTTCGGCGCGTTCTTTGAGTGCATTGACCTGCTGACCATAAGCGCGCTTTTGATCGTTGGGAATGTCTTTAATGGCAGCATACAAATCTTTAAGTACGTTCTTTGAACCCAAAAAACGGATGCGGAATTGTTCGAGCGCTTGTTCGTCTTGTAGCTGAACTTGATTTAATTCGAGAGATAAAACTTCAATATTCATTTTTAAGCGGTTCTGTTGTAACCTTTTGACCCTTCTTGTTGTTTAACAACGAAAAATCTTGGTCTTCATGCAAATGTACAAGAAAAAAAAGCTGAACACTATCGCCGCTATCGCATTTCTATCACTGATTGCTGTAGCGTTTTTTTTAGTGTCCTGTAAAGAAACACCGCCCACCACACTTGAGGTTACCGTGGTTACGGCCAATGGCACCATTCTTCCCGATGCTAAAGTATGGCTCGTGGCAGAACCTACCGACACCGCGCACAATCCAATTGCAGTGCAAGACAGCTCGGTTTCAAATGCTTCTGGCAAAGCCTATTTTGACCTCAGTTCTTTCTACAAACCAGGGCAAATCGGCGTAATGCAAATCAAAGTCAAGGGCTTCTATTTTGGCCTTACGGGCGAGGCACTTGCAGAAATTACGGAACAAGAACGCAATCAAGTGCTGCTTCAAATACAATAAACACCACTTTCGAAGTTTTAAAATTCAAAAATTAAAATGTAAATTTGAGACATTCAAAACCTATGAAAACTATTTTAACCAGCTTTTTTGCGCTTTCACTGCTCTTCATCTTGGGCGGCTGCGAGCCTACAGACCCAGCTATTATTAAGGTCTTTGTCCGCTCTTCTTCTAATCAGCTCATCGACGGCGCTAAGGTCATAATTATCGGTGACCAGCAATCTACGCCAGCTACTTTGGCCTACGTAGACACCACCTTCACCAATTCTTCCGGATTTACGTCTTTCGACATGGATCCATACTTCTCCGTAGCAGGCGAAAGCAACAAAACGGGTTATTTTGACATCATCGTCAAATACAACAACAAAATAGCTTACGGCTATACCCGCGCTAAAGTGCACACCACTGCTGTCGAGACCATCTACTTACCCAACTAATCACCATGAAAAAGATTCTTTTATTTGCTGTTGCAGCTACGACACTTGTTTCTTTAAGCGCATGTCGTAAAAAAATGGATACCGTTGCGCATATTTATGTCAAAGACGAGACCAACGCAAGTGTTTCAAACGCCATGGTTGTATTGTACGGTACCAACACCCAACAAACGCCGCAACAAGTTGCTGTATTTGACACCGCTTATACCAACGCAAACGGCCTTGCTACTTTCAATTACAACGAACTGTATCAATTAGGTCAGGCAGGTGTAGCTGTATTGGACATCAAAGCACAAAAAGGCAACAAAACAGGACAAGGCATCATCAAAATTGAAGCCGAAAAAGTAAACGAAGAAACCGTTTTCATCCAGCCCTAAGCTTTTTAAGCCACAATTCTTCTGACCAAATTCTGATCTGCACCTACAATTTCTTGTAGGTCTAAAAAGCATTGTACGCTAGTCGGAAACTTTATTTCGTATTCGGTAATAAAGCCCAGTTCAAATCTGCACATGTACTCGCTCACTTCAATACCTGCTGTTTTTTGCAGCTTTGAAACGACACCGTTGAGCTGTGACATCTTTATCACCAACTTAGATTCATAGACTAAAATATCGTCTTGCATGAGTCCTACTAGTGTGACCTCTGCGTCTTGGTTGTTGAACCAAATGTGTTGAATTGCAAATTTCTTATTCATAGCGTTTCGTTTTGATGATACAAAGTTCAGCCAGTACATCGTAAACAATTTACGTTCTTCTTTTCATTGCTCATTTCCGGAATAAATCCTTAATTTTACAGCATGTCTGAGGACCAACCAATGTCATTTTTAGATCATCTGGAAGAACTCCGCTGGCGCTTGCTCAGGGCAGCGGTGGCAGTGATCATCTTTTCAGTTGTGATTTGGATTTACCAACGAGAAATAATGGAGAATGTCTTCCTCAACATGGTAGACCCACACTTCATTACCTTCGAACTCCTTTGCAAATACCTTGGCGTATGCGTAGATCAAATCAACGTAGATTTCCAAAGCACCACACTCGCGGGTCAATTTTCTTATGCGCTCATGATGAGTATTATGGGTGGGGTCGTGCTGGCCTTCCCGTATATATTTTATCAACTCTGGGCTTTTATCAAGCCGGGGCTCAAAGGCAATGAAAAAAACATGGCAAAAGGCATCGTGTTCTATGTCAGTTTGCTTTTTTTCTTAGGTATTCTATTTGGGTATTATGTAGTCGCGCCCTTGAGCGTTCAATTCTTTGGAGCTTTTCAGATCACCCCCGAAATCAAAACCGACGTCACGATCGCATCCTACATGAGCACCATTCTCTCCACTGTTTTTTACACGGGCTTGTTCTTTTTGTTTCCAATTGTCACTTTCTTATTGGTCAAAATCGGACTCTTTACGCCTGACTTCCTCATCAAATACCGCAAGCACGCCATTGTCGTGATCCTCATCTTGGCGGCTGTCATTACGCCACCGGACGTCATTTCTCAAGTGATTGTCACCATTCCTATCTACCTCCTGTTTGAGGTGAGTATATTAGTAGCCAAACGCGTTGCGAAGCAAGAAAAAAACTAATGCGCTTACTTATTTCCATCTTATTTAACTGCTGCTTTTTGGCAATATGGGGCCAGCAAACCGTCGTGATGGGCAAGGTTATCGATAAAAAAGGAGAGCCCATTAGCTATGTCCAAATCCAATTCTTGGACAGCAAAATCAGCACAAAATCCGATACTTTAGGCAACTTTTACCTCAGCACCTACTACCCCACCGACACACTCCTTTTCAGGCTAATCGGCTACCAAACTGAGCGCGTCAAAATCAAAAAAGATCAGACGCAAGAACTAGTCGTCAAGCTATCTACCCAAGACAAGGAAGTAGCAGAAGTAGTATTAAAGGCCCCAACAGAAACCCGCGGAGCTCAGCTACACAGGCGCATTGTCACCTACAAAAACGTCAATAACAAAGAGAAACTCGAGGCATATCAATACCACCTCTACAACAAAATCCAACTCGACGCAAGCAACCTCGACTCCAGCCTACTCAACAATCCAATTGTAGACCGCTTGTCTATAGTTAAAAATTACCTTGAGACCGATTCTACAGATACATCCTTGCTTCCAGCGGTGTTATCAGAAACCGTTTCTGATTATTTCTACTGCAAAGAACCTAAACTCAAAAAAGAAGTGGTCACTGCATCGCGCATTACGGGTGTTGAGAACATGCAAATGACGCAATTTCTAGGCGACATGTACCTCGATCTCAACATTTACGATAACATATACGACCTTTTCAATAAGTCATTCATCAGTCCTTTAGCCCCTTACGCACGCAATTACTACGAGTTTTATCTCGATGACTCCACTTTTATTGGCTCAGACTGGTGTTATAAATTGCGTTTTGTTCCCAAACGCAGCGGTGACTTAGTTTTTGAAGGACTCATGTGGGTACACGATACCACCTATGCCGTGAAGCGTTTTCAAGCCAACATTGCACCAGGCGCCAACCTGAACTACATCCAAGAATTCTACATTGAGCAAAACTTCGAACAAGTCCAAAAAGAAGTCTGGATGCTGATAAGCGAAAGGATGGTTTTAAGTTTTAAAGTCACTGAAAAATCTAAGTTCTTGGGATTAATTGGCCGCAAATACAGTCAAAGAAGCGCATATGTAATCAACGACGCCCAACCCGAAGCATTTTACCGTTCGGATAACGCCGTCGACATAGAACAAAATGCAAAAGAACGCAGCGATGAAGAATGGGCAACACTAAGACCCGTAGTGCTTAGCGACAAGGAACTGCGCATTGCTGAAATGGTCGATTCGCTCGAAAAACAACCCTTTTATCAAGCGATGCGAAAGATGACGTACTTTGCCACGACCGGTTATTGGCCCGTGAACAAAATCGAAATTGGCTCAGCGACTTCCCTGATCAGTATGAATCCAGTAGAAAAATTCCGTGTCGCTCTGGCCTTGCGCACCTCCAATGATTTTTCTAAGCGCTTTGAAATCGGCGGCCGAGTCGCATATGGTTTTGGTGATCAGCGTTTCAAGTATAATGTGAGGCTTCGTTACAACATCACGCCGCAAAAACGCGGCATGCTCATGGCTTATTACAACTACGATATCGAGCAAATAGGACTATCTCCAACAGCAGCATCGATGGGAACCTCCTTCGTCACCATCTTGAGTACTGCGCCTTTCGATAAACTCACTTTTGTCCAAAAAGCAGGTGTGAGTCTTGAAAAAGATGTGCGCAAAGACCTCATCTTATTCGGTGCACTCGAATGGAAAAACTACACCCCTCTTGGCTTAGCGACTTATCAACGATTCGATGGTCTAGACACCCTAAATGTGGAGCATATTTCTACAACCGAACTTACCACCCGCATCCGCTGGACCAAAGATGAAGAATTCCTCTCCGGTTCTTTTGACCGCACTGCCCTGCGTTCCCCCTACCCGATTTTATCGTTTCAAGGGATTTTCGGATTCAAAGACGTATTCGGCAGCGACTACAACTACCAAAAATTGGAGTTCCAATTCGAGCACAACACCCAACTCGGCGTTTTGGGGCGCATGCGCTATGGTTTTACGGTGGGTTACATCAACGGAATTGCGGCATATCCACTCCTCAAAGTGCACGACGGCAATCAATCACTTTGGTTGCTCACCAGCGCTACCAATATGGTCAATTTTCTAGAATTTATCAGCGATAGGTATGTTATTGGCTTTGCTGAAAATAAATGGGAAGGACTCCTTTTTGACAGAATTCCGTTGGTCAAAAAGAGTAAAATTCGCTTGGTCACCACTGAACGCATTATGTTGGGTAGTCTGTCCAGTAAGCAAAATCAAGCCTTAATAATTCCTTCCTTTGTACAACCCTTTAATGGCGTGCCTTATGTCGAAATTGGGGTTGGTATCGAGAATATTTTTAAAGTGCTGCGGATCGATTTACTCTACAGAGCCACACATCAAATTCCAGGCACGAGTCCATTCGGTATCAAAGCCCGCTACTCCCTAAATTTTTAGTAAATTCGATTCGTGAAACTTAGAACCATTGATATCTGTAAATCTTACCGCGGAAGGGCGGTAGTCAATGGCGTAAGCGTTGAGGTCAATCAAGGAGAAATCGTAGGTTTACTTGGACCAAACGGCGCGGGCAAAACCACCTCCTTTTACATGATGGTCGGCTTGGTGAAACCCGATACCGGTCAAGTTTTTCTCGACGACACCGAAATCACCAAATTACCCATGTATAAAAGAGCACAATTGGGTCTAGGTTATTTACCTCAAGAAGTTTCGGTTTTTCGCAAGCTCAGCGTAGAAGACAATATCATGGCTATTTTAGAAATGGGGCCTCTCAATAAAGCCGACCGCGAAGCCAAATTAGAAAGCCTCCTATCCGAATTCAGCCTCACACATGTGCGCAAAAACCTCGGCGACCGACTTTCAGGCGGCGAAAAACGACGCACCGAAATCGCGCGTGCGCTCGCTACCGATCCTAAATTCGTGTTGCTAGATGAACCCTTTGCCGGTGTAGACCCCATCGCTGTAGAAGATATCCAAGCCATCGTTTCCGAACTTAAAAAGCGCAATATCGGTATCTTAATTACGGATCACAACGTTCAAGAGACACTCTCTATCACAGACCGCGCTTACCTTTTATTTGAAGGGAAAATCTTGAAATCTGGTAGTGCTGAAGAATTAGCCGCAGACGAACAAGTCAGAAAAGTATACTTAGGGCAAAATTTTGTCCTGAGACGCGCAGAGTAACCTAGCGCAACAAATGCACCACGCCTTCGCGCTGTCTGCGGATATACGGCTCATGGCACGGCCTGAACTTCAAGACATAGTTATACAAACCATCTTGGCACGGCAGTCCGTTATAAGTACCATCCCAGCCCTCTGCTGCATTTTGACTGACAAAAACACGCTCTCCCCAGCGGTTGAATATCTCTAAAGACCAATCCGTTACCCCGAAGTCAGTTACGACTTTAAAAACTTCATTGCGTCCGTTTCCGTCCGGAATAAATGTGTTTGGAGCGTAAATACTAAATGGTTCCACCTCGATGCGTGCATAGGCAGTATCTGTGCAACCAAATTGATTCGACACTACCTGCATTGGGTAGTCTGTGCCGCCAGATTGATACGCATGGACAAAATTAGCGCTAGTGTATTGCACGCTTCGGTCCTCGACAAAATACTGATAGCTTACGGCATCTATAGAGAGATCTGTAAAGACCGCCTCGTTCTGACAAACATCTACACGATCGGGGCTAATAGAAAAGCCAGCCTGCGGCGAAGGATGAACGGTCACGAGGTCTTGCTGCGCCATAAATAAAGTATCTAGACAGCCGAATTGCTCGATAAGTGTGAGTGTTATGGTGTAATTGCCAGGTTCGCTGTAAGTATGCAACACATTGGTGCCTTGTACTTGGGTGCCGTCGCCTAAATCCCAGAGGTAAGTGGTGGGCACCTCGCTCTGACTTAAATTCACAAATTGAGCTTGGGATGGCGCACATTGTAAGGCGTTTAAAAACATAAAATTGATACTCGGGTGACCAAAAACACGCACCAAAGTCACTAAAGTATCTGTACAAAACGCATTTTGACCAATCAACAGCACCTGTTGGTTACCATTTTGGTCAAATAAAACAGCATTACCCGTCAGTTGGCTACTGGTAGCGGGTGCCGCATGCGGGCCAAAATCCCAAGAATAGTTAGTTCCTGCCGGGCCACTCACCTGCGCGTCAAAATTAAATAGGTCGTCAATGCAAAGTGAGTCGGTGTGCGTTAAGTTCAAGATAATTGGTTGCTCAATCGTGACATTGACAGTTGTGGTGTCTAGGCAACTTGGAGAAGACCCCGCAATGAGCGTTACGGGATACAAGCCAGGGCCGGGAAAGGTAACGGTGGGTAGCATTTGGCTGCTGAGCTGCCCGTTTCCGAAATCCCAGTTGTACAACATCGCGTTTTGTGAGGCGTTGCCGAATGAAATTGTATAGCCCAGGCATTCCACTTGTGGCGGAACCACAATAGCGGCGGTCGCTTCGCCGAAAATATAGATAGAGTCCAGGAAAGTTTGCTGACAAAACGCCGTATTGGCCTCTAGGAGCACCGGATGAAACCCCGGTGAAGAGAAAACAACATCGGGCACAAGGTTGCCGTTTGCCTGCGCAACAGATGCGCTCTGCGGAAAGGTCCAGGAGAGCGTTGCAGCAGGATCTGAAACCTGCGCCACAAAATCATGAGAATTGCCAGACAAGCAAAGTGAATCTTGGGTTTGCCACTCGAGATCGAGTTGTTCGTTGACGATAATTTCAATGTAAGCGGTATCGGTGCAGTTCTGACCGGGATTGACGATCAGTTGGGCAGTATAAGTACCTGAACTCGGATAAGTATAAGTAGGTTCATACAACGGGCTTACATCGGCGTTGGTGCCCGGCACACCAAAATTCCAGCTGTAGTTAGTGCCCCCATAAGAACTGTTGTCAAACTGCACGGTCAGGCCATCGCAGTAGCCATTAAAGGTTGGTAATTGCGCTTGAGTGGGTAAAATTGCTGCCAGCTGGATATTGCAATCAAAAACGCGAAAGAGGAAGTCGCGGACGGTTTCGCCAATGAGCTGTCCATTGCGGTATTCTTGCACACGCACACCCACTACAAACAAACCAATCAAATTCGGACTCACCGTTAAAAGTCCAGTACTTGGATGAATAATGGTAGACGAACCAGGGCCCAACGGTACAGCAGCATTAAAGTTGGGCTGCCAAGTAACCGGAAAATATGGTGGGGGTGGCATTTGTAGCGGCTGTGGGTTACCAGAGTTCGCACCCGCATTGGGCGTTACCAATGAATAAACAAGCTGATCGCCGTCGGGGTCTGTGGCCGAATGATCAAAAATCAGCTGGTCGTTGTTGCAGAGTAAGACAGGCGGATAGTTGGTGAAGCGCGGGCTGCTGTTGTTGCTCGCGTTGGTATTTGAACCCGGAATTTGCGCAACGAGCGTAAGACCGGTGTCGTCGGGGAACTGCAAATTGGTGATGTTCGGCCCCCGGCAGCAGCGTTGGTAAGATACCGTATAGCCACCAGGGATTGGTGGGAGTGTCAAGACCACTTGATAAATAGCGCGCTCTACACAGATGCCTGTTGGCTGCGTGGCACATGGATTATTGAAGTTGATGGGCAGTACAACTGAGCCCGGAAAAGGCACCTGTACTGTTTGGTAGTGGATATTGCCCTGCGTAAAAATCGAAAGGTAAAGTGGGTCGTCGTATTGTGCACCTGTTGAGGCGCAATCGCGATAAAGGGTGATGAAGAAGCGGTATTGGTTATTGCCGAGAAAGTTGTAGTAGATGTCTCCACCAATGATGTGCGAAGCTACAGACCACCCCGAAAGGAGCAGCGAAAAGCTTAAGAAGAGTGTTTTTAACTTGTGCACAGCGTTACAACGCAAAATTAAGGCTTTGGTTGTTCGTGTACAAACTGTAAATTTGTAAAAAAATTAGACGGATGGAAACTTTTGATGTGGTAGTAATTGGTTCAGGACCCGGCGGATACGTATCAGCCTTGCGTTGTGCGCAACTCGGCCTGAAAACAGCTTTGATAGAAAAATACAGCACTTTGGGCGGAACTTGCCTCAATGTAGGTTGTATTCCCTCCAAAGCGCTACTCGATTCTTCCGAACATTTTTACAATGCCCAACACAACTTCTCGGCGCATGGCATTGAAGTGAAAGGCCTCAAAGCCAACCTCACGCAAATGATTGCCCGCAAAAATGAAGTCGTGTCGCAAACTTGCGCTGGGGTCAAGTACCTCATGGACAAAAATAAAATCACAGTTTATCAAGGTGTTGGTAGCTTTCTCGATGCGCATACGGTAGAAATCAAAGGTGAGCAAACAATCCAAATTAGCGGTAAAAACATCATCATTGCCACCGGTAGCAAGCCCAACTATTTTCCTGGAATGGAGCCCGATAAAAAGCGTATTATTACCTCAACAGAGGCGCTGAAGCTCGAAGAAATCCCCAAAAAGATGCTCGTCATTGGCGGTGGTGTGATTGGCCTAGAATTGGGTTCAGTTTACGCGCGTTTGGGTGCAATTGTAGAAGTCATTGAATTTGCCCCTAGTATTTTACCAACTATGGATGCAGGTATTGGCAAAGAATTCACAAAAATCCTCAAAAAAGAAGGCTTTAAGTTCCATATGGAGCACAAAGTAATTGGTGTGGTCAATAACGGCAAACAAGTTGTACTGACCGCCGAAAATAAAAAAGGAGAGCAAGTCACGTTAGAGGCCGATTATTGCCTCGTTGCTGTAGGCCGCAAAGCTTATACAGACGGCTTAGGCCTTGAAAAAGCAGGCTTACAAGTCAATCAACGTGGCCAAGTAGAGGTCAATGACCATTTACAAACAGCGGTTGGGCATATTTATGCCATTGGCGATGTTGTGCGCGGTGCCATGCTCGCCCACAAAGCCGAAGAAGAAGGTGTTTTTGTTGCAGAACAAATCGCCGGACAAAAACCGCACATCAATTACAATCTGATTCCTGGTGTTGTTTATACTTGGCCAGAAATTGCTGCAGTAGGGCAAACTGAAGAAGAGCTCAAAGCTGCCGGACGCGCCTACAAAGCAGGTTCTTTCCCTATCAAAGCATTGGGTAGAGCACGCGCTAGTATGGATACCAGTGGTTTTATCAAAATTTTAGCCGACGCCGAAACCGATGAAATTTTAGGTGTACACATGATCGCACCACGTGCTGCCGACCTCATTATGGAAGCCGTAACTGCCATGGAATACCGTGCTTCTGCCGAAGACATCGCGCGCATTTGTCATGGTCACCCTACTTATTCTGAAGCGATCAAAGAAGCTGCGCTTGCCGCTACTGCAGACCGCGCCCTACATATCTAATCAAGGCTGAGGACTGAACGCATCTATGATGTGAGTCAGATCGGTATGGTTGCTGTTGTGCACAATAGACAAGACATCAAAACGCACCTCAAAAGGCCATTCAATGGATTTAGCAAAGTAGTTTGCTACCCTAATCAACTGTTTTTGCTTGGCCAAATTGACGGCGCGCCAAGGCTCCCCGAGCTCCGCACTGTGCCGTGTTTTGACCTCTACGACCACCAACGTTTGCCCATCGGTCATGATCAGATCGATTTCCATGCGGTTGAATTTGTAGTTTCGGGCTTTTAGGCCGTAACCAAGGCCCAACAAATACGCCAAAGCATAGGCTTCTCCCCATTTGCCGAGCACGTCGTGCTTCATGTCTGAATTTCTTTGTGTCATCAGAACGAAATTAAGCCGAAATTGCCCTTATCTTTACAGTGAAAATACGTATGCGCAAACAATTTATCAAGAATATCAAAGGGCTTGTTCAAGCAGGCGAAGACCTTCCAATGGTGCTGCGTGGCACCCAAATGAACCACCTACCCATCATCGAAAATGCTTACTTGGCCTTGGAAGACAACGAAGTCATTGCCTATGGCCCAATGGACGAATGGCCTGGTATCACCGACTGGCGCGATGTAGAGGTCATTGACGCCAGCAATTGCTACGTGCTGCCAGCATTCATCGATTCGCATACCCACACTGTTTTTGCTGCCAGCCGAGAAGAAGAATTTGTCGACCGCATCAACGGCCTGAGCTACGAAGAAATCGCGGCTAAAGGTGGTGGCATCCTCAATTCTGCCAAAAAACTCAGCGAGTTATCAGAAGAAGCACTCTTCGAAGCTGCGCGAGTACGCCTTCAAAAAATACAGGCAGCCGGAACAGGTGCACTTGAAATCAAGTCAGGCTATGGCTTGAGTGTAGAAGGTGAACTCAAAATGTTGCGGGTTATCAAGCAACTGAAAGAAAGCGCGCCCATCGCTATCAAGGCAACATTTCTAGGTGCACACGCCATACCACAAGCATACAAAGACAAGCGCGAAGCCTATATCTCGCTTTTGATCAACGACATCTTGCCTGTCATTGCAGCGGAGCAACTCGCAGACTACATCGATGTATTTTGTGAGCGCAATTATTTCAGTACTGCCGAAATGGAACAAATACTCGACGCTGGTGCGCAGTACGGCCTCAAACCGAAAGTACATGTCAATCAGTTTTCAGTATTGGGTGGCGTACCTGCAGCTATAGCAAAAGGGGCCATCTCTGTAGACCACCTCGAAGAACTCGACCAAAACGACCTCCACGCCTTAGCCAATAGCAATTGTGTGGCCACGCTTTTACCAGGTTGTTCACATTTCTTATCAATCCCTTTTGGCGCAGCAAAAGAGCTATTGGCTGCCGATGCAATTGTTGCGCTTGCCAGCGATTTCAATCCGGGCTCGTCGCCGAGTTATGACCTCATGCACGTCCTATCTTTGGCCTGCATCAAAATGAAAATGACACCAGAAGCCGCCATCAATGCCCTGACCATCAACGCGGCAGCTGCCCTAGAGCTCGGGCAAACACATGGCCAAATTGCATTGGGCAGAAAATCTCCAATTCTCCTGACAAACGAAGTGCCTTCCTTGGCTTATTTGGCATATGCCTACACAGAAAAACACATTCAACGTGTTTTTATTTGATTAACTTTGAATACATGCGTTCGGTACTCATTTTATTGGCTTTACTCAGCTCCAATTTAGGGCTAGCCCAACTCTTGGAGCTCAACAAAGAACTCCTCTGGGAAGTCACACACCCTAAGTCCGGCGTAAAATCTTACCTTTTCGGCACACTTCATGCCAACGATCGCGAACTTTTCGAACTCTCAGACAGCGTTTATATTGCTTTTGATCAGGCGCAAAAAATAGTACTCGAGACCGACATCTACAGTCTTTTCTCGACCATGGACACCCGTAAAAATTTACCCGAAACCCGCTTCGACGACAAAGGTAAATCTTACACAAGCCTCATCATGACCTCCCAAACCCTTTACGGAACAGAAGATGGTATGCCGCAGTTTTTAGATGCCTATTTTCAAGTCTTAGGCCTCCAATTGGGTAAAGAAACCATAGCACTCGAAAAAGTCGAGGAGCAATACGCTTTGTCTAATGAGTTTAAGCTCAGCGAGCGCCGTATCCTGGACAACCAAATCAATGCGTTCACACAAGAAAAACTGCTCGAACTCTATTTGCGCGGAGACCTCGATGCGCTGCAGCGCTTCATGAAATCATACCTTTCTGTTCAAGACAAGCTCTACGACGAAGTCATTGTGAAGCGCAACCAACAAATGCTCGACAAACTGCTCGAGCTGCTCAAGACACCGCAGTCCTTCTTTTGCGCCGTTGGCGCGGGCCATTTAGGTGGCGAAGAAGGTTTGTTGCAACTCTTGCGTGCACGTGGCTACAAAGTACGAGCAGTACGCTGGACCATCAGCGAGCAAGCGCCACAGAGCAAGCGCTTGATCAAAAAACAAACTGAATCCATTTACGTTGATCAAAAATCTGGTTTAGTGGCTAAATTTCCTGGCAAACCGCTTGCACAAACCCTCCCCGACGGTTCGCTCAAACTCATTTACCGCGAGCTCGGCCAAGGCAATACCTTTGAAGTCAATATTCAACTCCTCGACACCACTATTTCTGCTGAGGAAATCGCCAGCATTTACATCAACCCTCCTTCCGGAGCCACCATGACCAAAAAAACTTTAAGCGATGGCTCAATTGTCTTTCAAGGCCTTTCGGATACCTACCCAGAAGGGCTTAATTATGTGCAGATTCAATTTGGCGCCAACTACTTTGCCATCATCAAATCATACGGCGGTCATAAATTCATGCATTCCAATCGTCCTTTATCCTTCTTCGATAAGGTTTGGTTTGAGTGAGTTAACAACATAGGCGCATGAAATTTCTGGATCAACTGGCCAAAGACATCCTTCAAAAAGGACACGACCCCAAAAACCTGACCGTTCTACTGCCCTCCGAGCGCGCCAAACGCTATTTGCTCAATGCGCTGTTCAACGCCAACAACGGGCCGTTGATTTCGCCTCATATCCTCACGATTGACCAATGGGTCGCCGCTTTGTGTCCGCAGCAAATCATGCACCCTACCAAAGCCCTACTTGAGCTCTACAAGATTTATCAGAATACCCTCAAAGAAGAAGCACTTTCTTTTGAAGATTACCTCACTTGGGGGCCTATTTTGCTCTCGGACTTCGATGACGTAGACCGCTATTTAGTGGATCACCAACAACTTTATAAAAACCTAGCTTCTATCAAGGCTTTGGAAAGTTGGCAAATCGATGAAGAGAACTATTCTGCTTCTCAAAAGAAATTCATGCTGTTTTGGGAACTCATCCCACAGCTCCACGAAGGGCTGCAGCAAAGATTCAAAGCACTTAAAGGTTGCAGCAAGGCCCAAGCCTACCGGCAACTCGCCGAGAACCCGACGCAGTATCTCGATGACAACATGCACTATCTTTTCGTCGGCTTCAATGCTTTGTCGGCCGCTGAACAGCGCATCATCAAATTTCTTATCGATAAAAAACAGGCTGAATTCATCATCGATTCAGACCAATTTTACCTGAACAATAAATTTCACGAAGCAGGACACTTCCAACGCAAAAATTTGCAATTTTTTGGTCAAAAAGAACCCGAAAACCTACGCAATGCCTTACAAACGGCTAGCTATAAGGTCAAAGTGATTGAATGCGCCCAACATATCGGCCAAGTAAAGGTATTGGCCACCGAACTGCTTGAAAATCCGGTTGCAGACTGGAGCGAAGTATTGGTGCTCTTAGCAGACGAAGATTTGGTTCATGCTGCCATTCGCAATATTCCCAAAATAGTGGGGCAAGCCAACATTACACTGGGGCTTCCGCTCGATCAAACACCTGTCAGAACTTGGGTAGACCTCTGCTTCCAACTCCAAGAAAATCAGCTCAAATTCAAGACCAAATCGTTGTATTACAAAGATTTTCAGCGCTTCTGTCATCATGCTTTTACCACACTTGCTTTTGATCAAAAACAACAAGCACAATTGGCCGCAGCAGAGCACAGAACTGTCAAGAATAACCGCGTTTTTCAAAACGTAGATCAGCTCCAACTAGACCCACAACTTCTTGAAGTCATTCGGATTCTTGCGGCGTCCTGGGATGCAGATTGGCATAAAGCACTGCAGCAAATGCGCCAACTCAATCGCATCTTACTGGAATACATCCCAGAAGCCAACGACTTTGAACGCACTGCATTGCTTTCTTTTGAACTAGCTTGTCGTCAGTTTGAAAATTTCGTAGATGCCGATTTTCCGCAAATGGCCCTAAGCAGCTTCAAAAAATTATTCTACCAACACTGGACCCGCAGCAACCTCGCTTACCTAGGGAGCCCAACTGCCGGTTTGCAACTCACCGGTTTACTCGAAACCCGCTTGCTCGATTTCGAGCGCATTTACGTACTTGGCATGAACGAAGGCAAGTTGCCGCCCACCAACCCCATCCAGAGTATTATTCCAATGGACCTCCGCGCGGCTTTTGGCATGCCTAATAACCGCGATAAACAAGGACTCTTTGCCCAACACTTTTACAGGTTACTGCATCACGCACGCGAACTAGTGTTTACTTATACCTCGACGAGTGAGGTCTTGGGTAGTCATGAGCGCAGCCGCTACCTTTTGCAGCTCAAAATGGAATGGTTGCAGCAAAATCAACAAGTCAGTTGGCAAGAATTCTTCTATCAAATTCCGGCAGCAACACAAAATAGCACGCAAACCCTGATCCCCAAGACACCCGCCATCCAAGCGCGCATCCAAGCCTACTTGGCAGGAAATGTCTCCGCATCAGCTTTGCGCAAATACATCGCTTGCCCTCTTGATTTCTATTATCGCTATGTAGTGGAGTTCGGCGAAGAAGATGAAGTAGAAGAAGACATCGCAGCGAGCACTTTTGGCTCACTCATACACAATTGCCTAGAGGAGCTCTATACACCATACGCACAACGCGACAAACAAGGTGCTGTCGTACAACCCGCACCGGGGCCTTTAACCGAAAAGGCAATTGCAAAAATGCTCACTACATATCCGGCTGTATTGCACAAGTATTTCTTGAACTACTTTGATCAAAACGAAACGCTCTTTTCACGCGGAAAAAACCTGCTCAGCTTTGAAATGGCGCTCGACCTCACCAAACAAAAGTTGCTCAAAGAACTAGAATTTGTGAAGTCGCTGCAAGAGCCACTTTATATCATCCAGCTCGAGGCCAAGTTTGAACTTGCTCAGACGGTTCAGCTCGAAAACGAAATCATTCCCATCCATTTTGTAGGCTATATTGACCGCATAGATTGCATCGGCCAAGATCATTACCGTGTCATTGACTACAAATCGGGGAAAGTCCAAGAAAGCCAAGTCAAGATCTCGACCAAAGAAGATCCATACACCAACCTTAGCAAGCCCAAACATGCACTACAGCTTTGTCTGTATACCATGTTTTTCCAAGAGCGATTTGGCCATCTGCCGACAGAAGCGCGCATTGAATCGCTGATCAACCGCGACGACAACTTTGCGCTCAGTATCGACAAGCAAACGCAACTCAATCAAGTGCCTGAGCTATTTAAAAGTGGGATTCAAACACTCGTCAAGGAATTACTCAATGCTGAGCTTCCATTTACGCATCTAGAAGAGGCTAAATACTGCCAATTTTGCGCATAAAAAAACCTGGAAGGCTATTCCAGGTTTTTCTGCAAGATAATTAAAACCAAAATGAACAATGACTTGCTCTTTTCTTACAGACGAGCGTCCGTGCGATTTGGTTGCTTAGTATAATTCTAATTTGAGCGCTGAACGGTAATCTTTGATTTCTTCGCGGTTGATTTTGTGCTCTGCGTTCTTGAGAAGGTTCAAGAAATAAAGTAAATTTTCTTTGTCGTCGATTTCAATTGGATATTCGTTGCCTTCTTCGTCTTCTTCGTATTGCGCCTCTACATCAAAACATTCGTTTTCTTGAAGAAACTCATAAGTAAGACGCAAAGATTTCACGACCAAAGGATCTTGTTCAAGCAAAGCCATTTCTCTGAGTTCTTTGAGTTCGTCGATCAATTTGGGAGCCTCTAGGCCCTTCTTTTCGACGTTGGCAATGATTTGTTCAAGTTTTTGATTGGCGCGCAATGTTTTCATATTCTCTAAATTGAGCAACAAATTTAGTGCATTTCCCGAAATAAACATCGCGCTGTCCGTAACATTAGTCCACTTGAAGCATTTCTAGCACATTAAAAGCTATTTTTGTTACATGGATATGGTCTTCCACGCGTTTTCTATTGGCCTGATATTATCATTGATTCCCGGCCCTGTCTTTTTTGTGCTGCTCGAAAACAGCATTACAAAAGGGATCAGGAGCGCATTGGCAATTGATTTTGGCGTCATGCTCAGCGACGTCGTTTACATCCTTTTATCGGTGCTATTTGTCGAACAGATCAATTCTTTACTGACTGGCAAAAACAAAGAACTTTTTGACCTACTCGGCGGGCTCATTTTCATCGTTTTCGGGATTGTCAATTTATTCAAGAAGTCCAAAATGCACAATGGCGATCAAGAATTGGAGGAAGTTACTGAGAAATACCACCTCGGGGAAAGCGCCAATCCGCAAAAGAATTTCGGCCTCATGATTGCCAAAGGGTTTTTACTCAATTTTGCCAATCCACTCGTCATCTTTTACTGGCTGAGTGTCGCCTCTGTCGCCAAACGCGAAAGCCCCGACGACAGCAACGGTTTCTTGTTTTTGTTTTTAGGCATCATCCTCACGACCTTCATCTCTTTTGATATTGTCAAAATCATCACCGCCAAAAAAATCAGGAATTTAGTGACTTACAAATTGCTCAATTTACTCAACAAATTCATCGGCAGCGTTTTTATAGCCTTTGGGTTATTTTTCATTTTTCGCGTCATTTTCTAAGCCTCTTATGCGCAGCAAAATCCTTGTCATATTTATTTGTCTCATTGGTGGCGCTTTGGGTCAGGAAGTCAAGGTGCTCAAAGAAAACCTGAGTCCTAAAGTGCGTATTTTCTGGGATGCTCAAAACAAACATATGCAGGGCTATGGCGCTTACTTTACTAGTGTAGCCACTCCTCAAACCACTGAGAAGCATGGCAAATGGCTCTTCTACTCCTATGAAGGTATTTTAGAGGAAGAAGCAAATTACTACCGCAATCGGCTTTATGGCAAGCGCAACTTTTATTACCCAAACAAACAATTGAAACAAGAATCCTATTTCAAATTCAATGTTCCAGATTCCATTTACCGCGAATATGCTGAAGATGGCAAAATACAAGTCCGCGGACAATTCGAATTAGGCAGCCCTATCGGTATTTGGGAGTATTTCTATGCCGACGGACATCCAAAATCAATAGAATTGGTGCAAAATGACACCGTTTACCTTCAAGCGTATTGGAAGGAAGACAGCACGCACCAACAAACTATCAAAGACGGTAACGGACAAATCATCAACTATTTTGTAGATGGTACAGTCAAAGAATTGTACACTTTTCGTGATGGCTTAAAAACAGGTCCTTTCGAAGAGCGCACTGCAAATGGCGTATTATCTGTTGGCGGCGCTTTTCAAAAAGGCAAGAAGGATGGTACTTGGGAATTTTATCGCTTTGACGGCATGCTTGAAAAGAGAGTTGCCTACCGTGCAGACTCCTTAGATGGTGAATATTTAGTCATGGCCAACCAAACCGACACCCTGACCTCCGGGACCTATGAAATGGGCTTGAAAACCAAGCAATGGAAATGGTTTACAGAAGAGGGAAAACTGGATATGGAAGGCTATTTTGACAAAGGCAAACAAGATAGCGTCTGGCATTATTACTTCTCCAACGGACAACTCTCTTATGTTGCGCATTTCAAATCCGACTTGCGCACTGGCAATTGGACCTACTACTATCCAAATGGCGCTTTGTATCGCACCGGGGCTTACCTCAATGACTTGCGCAATGGAACTTGGCAAACTTGGTACGAAGATTCTACACTCTTGATGAGTGGAAAATACCTCAACGGGAAGGAAGAAGGCGAATGGCTCAATTACTGGGAAAGCGGGCGCCTCAAAGACAAAACAACTTTTCACGAAGGTCTTCTCGATGGCGCATGGGAATCTTACGCGCCCGATGGCGTGCTCAAACTAAAGGGTACTTACAAAGCGGATCACAAAGTTGGTGAATGGATCAGCTATTTCAATAATGGCCGCATCAAGGAGAAGCAACACTACAAAGTTTTTGTCCAAAAAAATGTAGCCGACGGCATGGCCATTATGGGTCTCAAAGAAACGGTAAGTGACTTTCATGGATCATATGAAGCGTATTCACAGGTAGATTATCAAATCAAGGAGGCTGGCAAATATTACCACGGGCTCAAACATGGCACTTGGATCAACTATTACCCTGGCGGGGTGGTGCCTACAATTGTTTCGCAGTACAAATACGGCAGGCTACACGGTGTGTTCAAGCAATACGACCGCTACGGCAGACTCGTCTATGAAATCCATTACAAAAACGGACTCAAAGACGGCCCTTTCTTTGCCTACAATGAAAACGGACAGCTCATCAGTAAAAAGATGTTCAGACAAGGCAAAGAACTTGGCGCAAATGGCCAAGATAGTTTTAGTCCATATTAGCAGTTAACTGCTCGATAAAACAGGTCAGTTCAATAAAATCCTCAACACTCAGACGCTCTGGACGCTGCTGTTCAAATTTAGCTGGCAGCGGGGCATCTTTTAGCAAGACCCGCAAGGAATTGCGCAAAGTTTTGCGTCTTTGGTTGAACGCTACTTTCACAACTTGGAAATATAACTTTTCATCACATGGTAATGCATCGCGCTCGTTGCGCACACAGCGAATGACCCCACTCTTCACTTTTGGCGGCGGGATAAAAACATGTTCGTCTACAGTGAAACAGTAATGAATGTCATAAAAAGTCTGCAAGAGAACACTAATGATACCGTATTCTTTTGAGCCCGGCTTTTGGGCCACTCTTACAGCCACTTCTTTTTGAAACATGCCCATAATTTGCGGCACTTGATTGCGGTGCTCAAGGCATTTGAATAAAATCTGAGAGGAAATATTGTACGGGAAATTGCCGACCACAATAAAAGCATCGTCTCCGAATAGTTCTGCTGGATTCAAGCGCAGAAAATCGCCAAAAAGGATGCGCTCTGCCTGTGCGGGATAGGCCGCGCGCAAATAATCAATGGACTCTATATCTACATCTAACAACCATAAGTCAATTTCTGGTATTTCCCAGAGGTATTTACTCAAGGCGCCCATTCCTGGGCCAATTTCTAGTACTTTTCGGGTTTGGTCTGTCCAGATCACTTGATTGGCAATCTTCTGACAAGTACCCGCATCTTTTAGAAAATGCTGACCAAGTTGTTTTTTAGGCTTTACAATCATGGCTTGAATTCTTCGATGAGCGTAAGGGTCGTGCGAAAAGCGGCGAACTTTCCTTGAAAATGCAAAGCATGATCTTGTTGCAGCGCAGGAGCAAATTCAGATTGGTATTGATCAAGTGTCTGTTGGTCTTTGGCTAAATACATTACAGAATAGGTACAACCGCCGTCTTCTTCTCCGTTTACCCGCGAAAGACGGCATTCTAAAAAGCAACCCGTTTGAAGTACATCTTGAATATGTGTGCCTCTCATGTAGGCTAACCACTCGTGTTCTACTGCTTGGTCAATACTGACCGTTACATTGTATAATACCATAGTGCAAAGGTAGCCAAAGCAGCGGATTGCAGAAAATTGCAGCGGCTTAAGTAAATATACGGTAGATTTTATATAAAAAATATAGTACTTTTAGCATAGAATCTTTAAACTCATACCATGAAAAAACTCTTACTTTCTGCTTTATTTGCAATGACTTACGCCCTTTCTTGGGGTCAATCTTGTACGCCGGGCATCAACTTCGTAGATTCCACCTACGGTATTTGGCCAGACACCACTCAAAACCTTCCCCCTGCCGATCCAAACGTGGCTTATTCCACAGATATCAACTTCAAAGTACCTTCAACGGTAACAGCCGAAATTGATCCAAGTGGTCAGTTTGTGGGATCTGTAATCCAACAATTCACCATTGACGCTGTTCAAGGCTTACCTCCAGGATTCGATTTTGCTTGTAATATTTCAAACTGCACCTACCTAGGAGGCGCAAACGGATGTGCAAATCTTTACGGCACTACAGATTCTGTAGCGGTATTCCCTGTTACCGTAGACATCACTGCCACGGTATTGGTTGTGCTTTTCCCAGGTTTGCCTCCAACGCCAGTTACACAAACGGTTTCTTTTGACGGCTATAAAATTGTAGTTGGTTCGGGTGGAACAATTGATCAAGTCATCAATCCACTTAGCTTGCAACCTAACCCAGCCACCGCCACTATTGAAGTAGCTGGTTTATATGCTGGCAGTTCTTCAGTCGTTACGCTACGTGACCTCTCAGGAAAAACAATCGAGGTACTTCAAACCAATGCCAGTTCTGTCACTTTTGATTTAAGCAAGTTGGCTAGCGGAAGCTACCTTATTGAACTTACCGACACATTTGGCACACAACAACAAAAGTTTGTGAAGCTCTAAATGCAATAAAAAATTGAATGAGGGGAGGGCACTCCCCTTTTTTTGTGCCCTTATTTTTGATACAAGCCTCTATCAGCGATGTACTTTGCTACTGGTTCTGTCAGTAAAAAAGAGCAGTCTTTACCTGTTGCCAAGCGCTTGCGAACGAAACTTGCACTGATTCCTAAGATAGGCACATCCCTGACCATTTCAATATTTGGATGCTGTTCAAGCGCAGTATGTGGAGCTTGTTCGGTATCCTCCTCTCTTTGGCGCGGGTATACATAGATCCGATGTTTTGCTAGAATCTGCTCCCAATTATACCATTTGTGAAAAGAGCGCAGGTTGTCTTCTCCGAGCAGCAAACTGAACTCATCTTGCGGATACTTTTCCTGCAAATGTGTGAGTGTAGAGATGGTATAGTTCGGCTTTGGCAAATGAAATTCGATGTCGCTAGCTTTCAGCTGCGGTGCATTAAAAATCGCATCTCGAACCATGTCTAGGCGCAGGTGATCTGCGAGTAGAGTCGCTTTTTCTTTGTGTGGGTTATGGGGCGTTACCACCAACCATACTTGATCGATTTGGGCGTGTTGCGCCATGTGATTGGCAATGATCAAATGCCCCACATGTATGGGATTAAATGTTCCGAAAAACAGGCCTATTTTCATGAACTGATCAATTGTTGCACAATGCGTTCGACTTCTTCTATAGCCGTTGAAAGCTCATCATTGACCACTACATAATCAAATTCTGGGGCATGGCTGATTTCTTCCGCAGCTTTGGCCAAGCGCAGCTGAATTTTGTCTTCGGTGTCGGTTTGGCGCTTGCGCAGTCTTTCTTCGAGCACTTGGATACTTGGGGGTTGGATAAAAATAGAAACGGCTGCTGTTTGCAGTTTCTCCTTGATTTTTAATCCGCCAATGACGTCTACATCAAAAACAACGACCTTTCCTGCAGACCAAATGCGCTCAAGTTCTGCTTGAAGTGTGCCGTAATACATGCCGGCATACACTTCTTCCCATTCAAAAAAGGCGCCTTGCTCAATTTGTAATTTGAAAGAGTCTGGGGTCAAAAAGTAGTAATCTACGCCATTTTGCTCTTGGCCGCGAGGTGCTCTTGAACAAGCAGAAATCGAAAATTCTAATTGCGGATACTTGCGCAACAATGCGCCAACAATTGTTGATTTACCTGCGCCAGAAGGGGCTGAAATGACAATACTGCGTTTGCAAAGCATTTTAGAGTGCGTTGAGAACCTGTTCTTTGATTTTTTCGAGGTGGTCTTTCATGATCACCACCCTGCGTTGGATTTCAGAATGGTTACACTTGCTGCCCAAAGTATTGATTTCACGACCCATTTCTTGGGCAATGAAACCTAGTTTTTTGCCAGATGCCTGTTGGTTGAGGGTTTCTGTAAAATAATTGAGGTGCTGCTGCAAGCGCTGCTTTTCTTCAGAAATATCGAGTTTCTCGACATAATAAATCATTTCCTGCTCCAAACGATTGGCATCTATGCGGCTCTCATCTATGGAGGCCAAGCCTTTCTGGATGCGTTCCTTGACTTGTGCCACGCGCTCTTGTTCGAAAGGAACAATTGCCTTGAGTTCAGACTGGATATGAGCTAGGTTGTCTAGTAGGTCTGTAGCCAAACTGAGCCCTTCTTGCTTGCGGAACTTTTGAAGCTGCGCACAGGCTTGGTTCACTAAGTCTAGTATAAAGGTAGACTCAGGTTCTGAAAGTTCTTCATGCTGGCTGGTGAGTACGTCGGGCAGGCGCAAAACGAGGGAGAGGTAATCTTCGGTGTTCGTACCCCAACTGGCGTTCATGGCTTTGAGTTTTTCAAAATATGCCGTAGCGACTTGTTCATTAATAAGACCTGCAACTTGGTGTTGTTGGCTCTCGATATAAATACCGAGGTCCATTTTGCCGCGCAATAAGTTTTCGGTTACGAGTTTGCGAATAGGTGACTCGAGGTCACGGTAACTCGAAGGAATTTTAAGGTTGAGGTCGAGGCCTTTAGAATTGAGCGAGCGCACTTCAACTGAGATTTTTTTATCCTGATAATGGCCGTTGGCCTTGCCAAATCCGGTCATTGATTGCAACAATACGTGGTTCATGTGCTTAGTCGTTGTCTATTAGTAAGTCGGCATCAATGCCATCGTTTTGTTCTTTTACAAACCAGGCAATTTCACTCATGATTTGGGCTTTTTGGTCGGTTTGCGGGGCCCGTTCTTCTACGTATTCTTTGAGCAAAAGCTGAGATTCAAGCAGTTGAGACTCATCGAAAGGGCCAGACATATTCTCGATGATGGTCAGGCAATCTAAAGCCTCCAGAAAATCGCCTTGTGAAGCCAACATGACAAAAAACGGTAAATGTTCGTCAAAAGGCAGTTTTGAATTCCAAATTGCAGACAAAACGAGCTTGCGGTTGGCAGGGTTGGTTTCTTCTTGGAGGTAGGTGATAAAGGCTTCAACGGCGTCGGTGTCCTGAATATCAGCTAAAAAGCCTAAAACAAGTTGTTGTTCAGCGCGCTCAAGGCCCTCCAAACTATTGAATACTTCTGAAAGGACCGTTGGGTGACCGTGATCCTTTAAAATGTTTAGCGCTGCGTTGATAGAAGAAGTGTCTTTTTTTTGTAGAAAGCCAACAGCTTCTTGCAACTTCTTTTGATTTTTCCTGACAATACTCATGATGCAAAGGTAAGGAATTCGACCTCGCTGCGCATCAAATTGCCCTAATGTGTTACTTTATACAATATTTGGTGTTTATAAAAACAGAAAAAAATCAATTTCAATAGCTGATAAAAAATCAACTTTGTAAAAAAAGCTGCATCCATGAAAAATTTCTTTTTCCTTTCCTTCATCGCCTCTTTGTTGTTTACGGCCTGTGTACCGTCTAAAAAATACAACGAACTACTCGAACGCGAAAAGTCGTGTAGTGAAGAACTAGCAAAATATAAAAAGAGCAGCAGCGACTACGAAGTGCTTTCCAAAGACCTTCAAACTAAATACGATTTAGCAGCCAAAGAAGTGAGTCGCTTGCGCGGAGACACCAACAATTTAGGAAATCAAATGCGCCTTTTACAGCGCGAAACTGAAACGCTCGAGGCTCAGTACCAAACCTTAGAAACGTCGTTTGACAAACTCAAAAACCTCAGCGCCAAAGAAACAGCTACCCTCCAGACAGAACTCGAACAAAAAACCAAAGAACTCCAACGCAAAGAGGATGCGCTATTGAAATTAGAGCAAGAACTCAAAACCAAACAAGCCCTACTAGAGGAGCGCGAAAAACGCGTAAATGAACTTGAGGAAGCCATCCGTAAAAAAGATGCAAAAATCCAATTGCTCAAAGCGCGTGTGGCCAATGCCCTCCGCAACTTTGAAAATCAAGGTTTAACGGTGGTTCAAAAGAACGGCAAAATTTACGTGAGTTTAGAAGCCAAACTCCTCTTCAATTCGGGCTCAACAAAAGTAGAAGATGAAGGTAAAGAGGCCTTGGTTGAACTAGCCCGCGTACTCGAAACCGAACGCGACCTCGAAATTGTAGTAGAAGGCCACACCGATACCGACAAACTCAATAGCAGTGTTTCACCGAGAAACAATTGGGAATTGTCCGTATTGCGCGCCACAGCAGTAGTAGAGTTGATGCTGGCCAATTCCAATATGGCGCCCTCGCAAATGATGGCTGCGGGTCGTGGTGAGTTTCATCCAGTTGACCCAGCAGACAAATCGAAAAACCGCCGCATCGAGATCATTATTTCTCCGAACCTCAACGAGCTCTTTGAAATCATTTCAAACGAGTAAGCACTTGTAAATGCGGGCTTCGAGCGGATCAACGGATCACATTAACGTGTCCGTGTAGGTCCTCGTAAATGCCTTTTTCGATTTCATAGATCAAATACCATGTATAGGTGCCATCTTGTACAGGAACACCCTCATAACTGGCATCCCAAACAAAATTAAGCTGATCGGAAAAGAAGACTTCTTCACCCCAACGGTTATAGATATAGAATCGTGCACTCATGAGCCCAATAAAACGGCCATAAAAATATTCATTGAGTCCATCGCCATCGGGGGTGAATGAATTGGGTAAGTAGATGTAGCGCTCTGGTGCAATTTGAATCCATTTTGAAATGCTGTCGATACAACCTTTCTGATCAGTGGCTATAAGCGTGATTTCGTATGGACCTGGCTGCGCATAGGCATGTGTAGGATTGACTAAAAAAGAACCGTTTCCATCGCCAAAAGACCACGTATAAGACCACGCATTCATGGAGGCGTTTTCGAGCTGTACGGGCAAACCTTGCATCGGGGCTTGGGTAAGGATATAAAAATTGGCAAGCGGTTTCACGACCTGAACTGTAGCCACAGCAGTGGTACTAAAGGTTTGGCACTCGTCACTCACCTGGACAAAATAAGAAGTGGAAACTTGTGGGGCTACAGAGATTTGTGCGGTAGTAGCGGTAGTAGACCAATTGTAGTAATAGGTGCCGTAACCCCCACTGGCGCTCACTAATAAATCAACGGTATCGCCAGGGCAAATTTCAAAAGGGCCATTCATTTGTAAAACAAGTGGGGGGCTCAGGATGGTGTAGGTGATGGAGTCTTGGATGCTGTTGCCGCAATTATCGCTAAGTGAAATGACATACGTACTGGTGCTCCCAGGATTCACTAGCAGCGAATCGGTTGTGCCGCTCACCACATTATTGGTGGTCCAGAGATACGAATATTGACCTGATCCACCGCTGGCTTGAACGCCGATAGTGGCTGGAATATACGGGCAAATTTCAGTGATGTCTGGGCTGGTGATTAGGGCAAGTGGGCTAAAGACCGGCACACTCACAACAATTGTATCAGAGGCTGGTAAACCTGTACAGGCATCTGTAACTTCTAGCCAAATAGCTTGTGTAGCAGAAGGCGTGAGTGTAATGCTACCAGTAGTTTCGCCTGTACTCCAAAGATAAGTATAAGGCTGAACGCCGCCGCTAATTTGCGAGTTGATGACGATTGGATCGCCTGGGCAACTGATATTGGTCGTGCTGAGGTTAACTTGCAAAGGTTGGTTGTCTTGGATCCAGAGATCGAGCACGAGCGGCGTTATATTTCCGCAGGGATCGGAAATTGGGAAAGTAAGGGTGAGGGTTTCCAGGCCTTCGAGCAGCGCATCGGTTAAGGATAGAATAGTGAAACTCACGGTGTTCTGACCGGGCTGAAAAGTAATACTGGTTGGGATGCCGCTGTAGTCTTGGCCGTTGGTGGCTGTGCCGCTAAGCTGCACAGGGATCGTGAGGCTTTGAGAGAGGTTGGCCTGGCGTGAAAGCGTGACATTGGTGCTCACACAGCCTTCAGCCATCCAGTCTGGATTGGCAAAAACCTGCTGCGATAAAGTATGATTGATCTCTACGGGTGTTAATGTAGAAAGGCTATTTGCTTCCAAAAAGATACCTGAATCCCATTGACCATCGCCGACATCAGCAATTGCGATTGTAAGGTGATAGGTTTGGCCACACTGAACTTTAGAAATGGCCTCAAGTACTTTGGTAAAGCCATCGTATTGAATATACTGCGCACTTTGATTGTACGGAGGCGTACTCCCATCTCCGTTATTCACAAAGTAAAAAGGATTTGTATTGGTGTTGACATTATTGATCGAGACTACCGCCCCGTTAGGAAGCTTGGCAATGTTTTCAAAACCGACGATCCCCGGCCCAGAAATGAAAAAACCGAATACATCGTTGTAGGTCGTGTTATTTGGAGGTGCGAATTCTGGGTATTCATCCGAACCAAATACATATTTGAAACGAACGGTATCAGCATATGGAATAAAGTCAAACTCTAAAATGGCGGCGTTATAGGTTTGCGTACCTTGTATCAATTGCGAAAGTAAGGTGAAGCCGCCCATATTGTTGTCTACGCCTGTACCCGGTTCATCGTTAGGGCCTTGTGGGCCATCGCCGTTGGGCAAAGTAGTGCCGGTGGTGAGGACAATGCCGCTGTTGATGCCGAGGGTGGTGTTGGCTGCAGTAAATTGCGCAATGGCCATTGGGCTTCCGTTGTAAGTCACATTAGAAACTGTGACACCATTGCCCAACAGTACGTTTTGAACCAAACCCTGCGGGTTGAGGGCGTTGTTTGTAATCAGTTGGGCATGAAGCTGCAAAAGGAATAAATTCCCGAACAGCAATAAAAATATACCCAAGCGTAAAGACATCTACTTTATAACGGATTTCAAAAGATTTCGTTGTGCTTTTTTGGCCATTTTTTCAAAAAAAAAGGATGCCGAAGCATCCTTTCAAGTTTTGTGCCAAAAACCGACTACTTTTTGTTGTACATAATTGGTTGAAAAGACATCCAAATTAGCGGCAAAACAAATAAACACGGTATGGCAACGATCGGTAGAAAAGTGGTGTCGATTTCTGAGTTTGTGTACTTCAATGGGACTCCCATTAAGGCTACAGCTAGAAAACTAAGCACTGCGTTTAAAGCAAATAAGCCCACATTTTTCCATTTTCTTTCAATGTAAAATGACAAAACAGAGAAGGTGCAGGCGAGTGAAAAATAGAAAAGAACAACTTTCCAAATTGGAAGGATTTTTATTGTTTCATCAAACTCGAATGAATAAAAATAATTGAGAAAAAATCCGATTACCGCCGAAGATAAGGTGGCAATAAGGAGTCCGAAAGCGAGTATTCTTAACATAATTCTACTTTTTTATGACGGGGATGGTTGCTGTAATTTTAATTGTTTCAGCTACTCCACCATTCTTTTTTCCGATCTGAAAATCAGATCTGTCTACGCTAAATTTAGCAATAAAAGTGCCTTTGTTCCCTTTCTTAGTAAATGTAAATGGGATCGTGACTTCTTTACTGATGCCATGCATTTGCAATTTACCTGTTGCTTTAAATCCTTCACTCGTCTTTTCTATTTTAGACGAAGTAAATTCGATCAAAGGATATTTGTCTGCGTTGAACCATTCTTCACCTTTTGCGTGCTTGTTCATGAGGCCGTTACCGGTATTGATCGACCCTACTTCAATTTTAAAACTGAGTTTTGAACTTGAAAGTTTGGTCTCGTCAAAAACAAGAGAAGCAGCGGTAAGCTCATCAAACGTACCACTTACATCCGGGTTCGAGAAAGAAATTTTGTGTCCGTCGGCAAGTTTGTATTGCTGGGCGAGACTCGAAAAAGCAGCAAATAACAGGAATAAAATAGCGTAGCCTTTCATCAAAATTAGTTTTTAGCGATTTCCAAATCTGCTTGTAGTTTAACTTCGTCAGCCAAACCTGGGCTTACTTCACCCATGCCAAACTCAGAGCGTTTTACGGCACCAGTAATTTGCAAACCTGCAACTTCAGTTCCTTTGTAATTCTTGCCATTACCAGTGTGTACACCGTTGAATACAACTTTCTTGGTGGTGCCATGCATGGTCAATTCACCTTCAATGATGTATGTTCCTTTTGCTTTAGCAGCTGTTACAGCAGTACTTTTGAAAGTAATTGAAGGGTATTTTTCAGCGTCAAAGCAATCTGCTGTGCGCAAGTGATTATCGCGGGCTTCGATACCTGTATTTACAGAAGCTGCATCTGCGTTCAAAACGATAGTTGCGCCTGTGAAGTCTGCATTTGGCGTAGTGACTTCCATGGTGAATTTACCGAAGTTACCGTGAACGTTAGTGATACCGTTATGAAGGATCGTGAAACCCAAACGAGAGTGTGCACCATCAACAGACCAAACACCTGCTTGAGAAACAACAAAAGAAAATAAGGCGAACGCGCCAACTAAACCAACTAATAAATTTTTCATGTTTTAAAATTTTAAGATTACTATGTAAACAAATTATCGAACACAAAGTTGCGATAAAGTGATTTCTTTTCTCTTGACGTAGGTCAAGGAATCAATTGGTGAGGTCTTGAAGCGCTTGTAATTTCTGAAAAGCATCTTTAATATGGCGGATGGGCTCAATAACCAACCTGAGTTTGTCGTCTTTTTGAGCGAGTCTGTAGCCAGCGGGTTGAGCCAAGATGCGGTTGAGCATTTGCTGAAACTGCTCGGTTTCATAAAATGGCGATTGCGGATTGGAAATAAAATGTCCTACTAATTTTTCTGACTTGAGCACCAAGCGTTCTAGCCCCATAGATTCGGCCAACCACCGCAGCTCAAATGAAAACAAGAGTTCTTTGACTTCTTTTGGTAGTGGGCCAAAGCGGTCTTGGAGTTGGGCGCTAAAAGCGGCGAGTTCTTCTTTGTTCTTGAGGTTGTCCATGGCTTGATACAAACTCAAACGCTCTGCAACTTGGTTCACATATTGGTCTGGAATTCGTACCTCCATATCGGTTTCAAAAACGCAATCCTGGACAAATCCGTTGAATTGATCGGTGGTTCGGTCCTCGAAAAGTTCTTTGTACTCGCTTTCTCGGAGCTCTTGCATAGCCTCGTTGAGAATTTTCTGATACATCTCAAAACCAATTTCTGCAATAAAACCGCTTTGTTCGCCGCCGAGCATATTGCCCGCCCCACGAATATCGAGGTCTTTCATAGCAATATTGAATCCTGAACCCAAATCTGAGAATTGCACGAGCGCCTCTAAGCGCTTGCGGGCTTCGGAGGTCATGATGCTGAATTTTGGCGCAATGAGGTAGCAGAATCCTTTTTTGTTGCTGCGCCCTACCCTGCCCCGCAATTGGTGTAGATCGCTGAGCCCAAATTGGTGAGCGTCGTTGATAATGATGGTATTGGCATTGGAGATATCGATCCCGGACTCGATGATGGTGGTGGCTAGAAGCACGTCGTAAGCACCTTCGATGAAATCCATCATGATTTTTTCGAGTTGCTTGCCATCCATTTGACCGTGGCCGATGCCCACCCGGACACCCGGACACAAGCGCTGGATCATGCCGGAGAGTTCTTTGATATTTGACAAGCGGTTATTGACAAAAAACACTTGGCCGCCGCGTCCTACTTCATAGGCAATGGCATCTCGGATTTGTTCTTCGTTAAAAGAAATGATATCGGTTAATACCGGCTGGCGGTTGGGCGGTGGTGTATTGATGATGCTCAGGTCTCTGGCGCCCATCAATGAAAATTGCAAGGTGCGCGGAATAGGCGTAGCCGTAAGGGTGAGCGTATCGACGGTTGTGCGCAGAGTTTTGAGTTTGTCTTTGACCGCTACCCCAAATTTTTGTTCTTCATCGATGATCATGAGTCCCAAATCTTTGAACTTTACGCGTTCGGCAACCAATGCGTGGGTGCCAATTAAGATATCGATTTGGCCAGCTGCTAATTTTTTGAGTGTTTCGGTGATTTCCTTTGCAGACTTGAAACGATTGATGTAATCTACGGTTACCGGGAAGTTCGAAAGTCTGTTTTTAAAACTGCGGAAATGCTGCAAAGACAAAATAGTCGTCGGGACTAAAACTGCAACTTGTTTGGAGTCAGTAACCGCTTTGAAAGCTGCGCGAATAGCCACCTCGGTTTTGCCAAAGCCGACATCTCCACACACCAAGCGATCCATTGGCCGCGGCGCTTCCATGTCGCGTTTGATATCTTGGGTAGCTTTGTACTGATCTGGAGTATCTTCGAACATAAACGAGGCCTCGAGCTCGTTTTGTAAGTAGCTATCTGGCGCAAAAGAAAACCCTGGTTTGCTGCGGCGCTGCGCATAGAGTTTGATGAGGTCAAACGCAAGCTCCTTGATTTTTTTCTTGGTCTTGTTCTTGAGATTAGACCAGGCTTGAGTGCCAAGTTTGTTGAGCGTTGGGGCGCTCCCATCTTTGCCAGTAAATTTAGAAATGCGGTGCAAAGAGTGAATACCGACATACAGCACGTCGCCATCCTTATAGACCAAACGAATGGCTTCTTGCGGTTTGCCATTGACGTCTATGGTCTCAAGACCAGAAAACTGACCTACGCCATGGTCTATGTGCGTCACGTAATCTCCTTTTTGGAGCTGATAAATTTCTTTTAGCGTCAGGGCTTGCTTGGCTTGCTTGAACCCTTCCTTGAGCCTAAAACGGTGATAGCGCTCAAAAAGCTGGTGATCGGTATAGCAAACTAATTTCAGTGAGGGAAAGATAAAACCCTCGTGCAAAGCCAAGGGCAGGGCACTGAACTCACCTTCTTCACCGATATCGCTAAAAATTTGGTAGAGTCTTTCTACTTGCCGTGGCTGATTCGAAAAAATAAGGTTTTGAAAACCTTCGGCTTTGCGCGCTTTTAAATCGGCATTGAGCCGCTGAAAGTCTTTGTTGAAACTAGGTTGCGGAATGCAATCAAAGGTTTCTGAATGCGTAGCCTTGTAGTGGTACGTAGGGCCAAATTCGATGATGCGGTGCGCGGCAAGCTGATCTTCAAATGTGAGGTGTGAAACGAATTTATCTTGAGGCAGGGCGAATTGAACTGGACCGTCGTGTTTACTATGGATTTCTACCGCACGTTCGTATTCGCGTTTGAGGACGTCAAAAGTTCTTTGTACATCTGCTACCCAACAAATGGTTTGAGTGCCCACAAAACCCAACAAGGTTTCTTGAATTTCTAGGCTCTCGCCCGATTGGATATTCGGAACAACATTGAAAAATTGATGACTCGCAATTGACAACTGGCTTGCGGCATCAAAAGTGCGGATACTCTCTACCTCATCGCCAAAAAATTCTATCCGAAAAGGGTGCTCGTTGGCATAAGAAAACACATCTAAGATGCCTCCTCTGATCGAAAACTGACCGGGTTCATATACAAAATCGACGCGCTCAAACTGATATTCCAAAAGCAATTCATTGAGAAAATCAGTGGTGTAGCTTTTGGCCACCTCGAGGCGCATGGTGTGCTTAACTAAGTTTTTTTTAGTCGGTATTTTTTCAAAAAGCGCCTCAGGGTAGGTCACTACCCAGGTATTTTGTTTGTCGCTGAGTTTTTCGAGCACCTCGGCGCGCGCCACAACATTAGAGTTGTCTGTTTGCTCTTGCTGATAAGGCACTCGGTAAGATGCCGGATAAAATAAAATGCGCTTGTCTTCTGGAAACAAGCCCTCAAAATCATTTAAGAAATAAGCCGCTTCTTCTTTGTCTGAAAGAATAAATAAATGGGTGCCCGGTACTTGCTGTGCCACCATTAATGAAAGTAAAGATTTAGCAGAACCCACCATGCCTTTCCAATGTAATCTGGTATCAGCCGTTTGCAAGGCCGCTGCACTGCGGTCGAGCGCAGGATGTTTGGCAAGGGTTTTGATAAAAGTAGCAAGTTCCATAGCGGGCTGCAAAATTACGCAAACTATCCGCGGAGCGAAATAATTTGTGACCTTTTCCGGTCATATCGTTACAAATAACAATTCAGTGTGAATATCTCCAAAGAATTCAATCCGCCCGACCTCACTCAATGACTAATTTTAACGTACCAAATTAGAACCCAATTATGAAGTTTTCAATCAAATACACCTTAGTAGCAGCGTTCTTGATGAGCGCAGGAGTTTTAAGTGCTCAAGTAGCAGAAGCCGCAACAGAAGAATCTTTCAAAACTGTCGAAGAAATTTCGGCAATTGACTTCCTGATGAAAGGTGGGGTCTTTTTGATTCCTATTGCACTCTTATTGTTTTATACAACCTATGTAGCAGTTGAACGCTTTTTATATATCCGTCGCATGACCAAGCAAAACATGCTACTCATCAACGAATTACAAACACAACTCAATGCTGGCAGCATGCAAGGTGCCCTCGATGTTGTGAACCGCGACCAAACAGCTTATGGTTCAGTCATCAAAGAAGGCGTTCAGTCTATTGGCCAACCCATTGCACAAATTGAAGGCAATATGGAAAAAGTAGCCAACATCGAAATTGGCAAAATGGAGAAAAACATCAACCACTTAGGTCTGATCGCAGGTATTGCACCTACCTTAGGATTTATCGGAACCATCTCTGGGGTTATCAAAATCTTTTACAGCATCTCTATCTCAGAAAATGTCTCTATCGGTAATATCTCAGGTGGTTTGTATGAAAAAATGATTTCATCTGGTTCAGGTTTAGTTGTCGGTATCCTCGCCTTCACAGCCTATCACCTACTCAATGGTATTATTGATAACTATGCGTTGGGCATTCAAAAAATGAATTTAGATTTTATCAAATTAATGAACTCAAAAGATGGCCATAAAGCGAAATAGAAGGTTCCATGCGGAGGTGGCTACTTCTGCATTGAGCGACATCATGTTCTTTTTATTATTGTTCTTTTTGATCATCTCTACCCTAGCCAACCCGAACGTCATCAAAGTTCCGTTGCCTAAATCAGATGCCAACGAAAAGACGCAAAAACAACACGTCACACTCACCATTAAATTTGACGAGAACCAACAGCGCCATTTTTATGTCAACAACGATGAAATCGCCTTGGATCAGTTAGAAGGCGTCTTGATCGGAGAAACCAAAAAAATTGGCGACAACACCGTCATTTTACGCTTGCCATTTGATGCGCAAGTGCAAGAACTCGTAGACTTACTCAAAATTGGCATGCTCAATGACCTCAAAATGATCATTGCCACCAAAGAAGGGTAAATCTATTTATTGACAAATTAGCTAGAGCTCCTTATCATGGAACAATTTCAATTAGAATATATCGGCGCGCGCGAAGATTCCAAAAAATCTTTGATCTACACTTCTGTGTGGTTGCTCTCCATGTTGCTGTTGGCTTTCATCATTAAATTTGATGCCCGACCAGATCAATTGGTGGATACACCCCCACTCCGCTCAGATGAAGTCATTGAAGAATTTCAGATAGATAATGTAGAACTCGAAGAAGTTTCAGGAGGATCTCGAGGTGGTGGCACCCCTGGTTCTGGCCGCATTGCGCCACCAGCCGACCAAACCGAAAGAGTGGCTACCTCTAGCCAAAGTGATTTCAGCCATAACAGCGGCAATTCAAATAACCACAATTCTCAGAACGGAACCAATACTTCCTCCACTACAACACAAAGAACCAACCTCTTTAACGGGAACGGCGGCAGTGGAAACGGAAATGGCTCTGGAAACGGGCCTTTCGGCGGGAATGGAAACGGCAGCGGGGAAGGCGATGATGGCATCGGATCAGGTAGAGGTTCTGGTAAAGGACGTGTTCGCCTCAATAGTGTCAGCTTACCGAGCTATGAAAGTGATTTTGACTGCCGTATCGGATTTATGGTACAAGTGAATAGTGAAGGACAAGTGATTAACGTACGGTCAGTCAGGTCAATCACTACTTGCGCAGATGACCGCATCATTAGCGACATCAAAGAGCGCATCAAGCGCGAAGTGAAATACAATAAATCTCCAGGTGCTGTAGTTGTCGAGATGAATTATACAATCGATCTAAAAGCTAGGAATTAAATCCCCATTGCTTTTTCAACCATTTTCTTAGAGCCAATATAAAAACCGACCCGTTGGTGTAATTCTGTCGGTTTGATGTCTAAGATGCGATCTGTACCATTGGTAGCCAGGCCACCTGCTTGTTCGGCGATAAAAGCCAGCGGATTGCACTCATATAACAAGCGCAAACGTCCTTTAGGAGCCGATGGAACAGTCGGGTAAATGTAAATACCTCCTTTGATCAGGTTGCGATGAAAATCGGCTACTAAAGAACCAATATAACGCCCTGAATAAGGCTTCCCTGTTTGATTTTCATTTGATTGGCAGTAAGCTAAATAGGCACGAAGTTGTGGGTCGAAATCATTGAGATTGCCTTCGTTGACCGAATAGAGCCTGCCATTTTCTGGCATTTTCATGTCGGGGTGCGACAAAAAGAATTCACCAATTGATGGGTCTAATGTAAATCCATTAACACCATTTCCGGTGGTATAAACTAAGATAGTGGAAGAGCCGTAAAGCACGTAGCCAGCAGCCACTTGTTGGGTACCTGGCTGCAGCATATCTGCCAAAGTTGCTTTGGACCCTTGAGGTGAAACCCTGCGGTAAATTGAAAAAATGGTGCCAATAGATACGTTGACGTCTATATTAGAAGAGCCGTCTAGCGGATCAAATAAAATGACGTAATTGGCATTTTGGGCTTGTTCAGATTCAAATGCGAGGTAGTCGTCGTTTTCTTCGGAGGCAATGCCGCAGACTTCGCCGCCGTTTTCAAAAGCGCGAATAAAAGCTTCATCTGCAATAACATCTAATTTTTGCTGTTCTTCACCTTGCACATTTTGACCGCCTTGAGCGCCAAGGATGTGGTCAACTAATCCGGCTTTGCGGACATCATTGCTCACTATTTTAGAAGCTAACGCGATGTCGCTCAGTAAGCGAGAGAGCTCACCGGTAGCAAATGGAAAATCTTTTTGCTTGCTGACAATAAACTCCTGAAGGGTAGTGAGTTTAGACATGCTTACATAGAGAACATATTGCTGTAGTCGGAACCTAAGTGAATAGGATTGACGATTAGCGTTGGAATGAGTGCATCATTGGTGATGATGTACTGCTCATGATTAGAAGTGAGAGCCGTAAAGAGGTTGTTGCGTTGGAGGTTCATGATGGCGATAAGATCGGCATCTACGCTCACGGCGTATTTGACAACTTCTTTGTCGAAACCAGAACTTGGTACCACTGCGCTGGTCATTTCAATGCCGCGGTCTTTGAAGAAACCTTCTGAAAAAGTGATGTTGGAACGCACTTGATGACGCAAAAACTCATCGGTTTCGTCTGGTGTAACGACGTGAACTTTAGACTTGAAGTATTGTGCCAAATTGGCAACTATTGAAAGTTTTTGTTTGGTTTCTTTGTGGAGGTCCATCGGGACAACAATGGAGTCGTAACCACTTGCTTTAACGGCCTTTTCTTGGACGATAATGAAGGGTACTTGAGAGCTTGTAACCACTTTTAACGCGTGGCTTCCGGTGATGTGCTGCCATCCGTGCGCACCATGGGTGCCCATGACGATAAGCTCAGCTTGGTGCTCGGCCGCAAAAGCGCCGATGTCTTCAAAAATGCTACCAATGCGCACATTGGGCTTGAGTGCTACGCCTTCTTGTTCAAACTGTCCAATAATATTTTCTAGCTGCGCAAGTGCTTCAGGAATTTGGGTGTCTTTGGAAACCACATGAAGTACTTGAATTTGAGCACCTAAAGGCTTGGCTGTAGCAATGGCGTGTTGAAGGGCGATATCGGCCACTGCGGTAAAGTCGTGAGGAACAATGAAGGTTTTAGTTTGCATAGTCAAGTTTTTTACAAATTTAAAACAAAGTGCAGTAAGAACGCACTAGTTTTCTCTTTATTTTTGTGTGAAGCCTCTGCTAAAAAAGCTTCTTTTCAAATGCCCATAATTGGTAAGCTCATACAGCGTAGTACAGCAATAAGTTTCAAGCGCATCTCCCGCATCAGTGCAGGCTACAAACAACAACTCGAGGTCTTGCGTCAAAACATTGACCACTCCAAAAAAACAGCTTTCGGACAGCGCTATCAATTCGCTGCCTTGCTTCAAAAAACGGACCTCGTTTCGCGCTACCAACAAATCGTTCCCATTACCGAATACGATGAATTCTATACCGAGTGGCTCGAAGACACCATTAAAGGTAAAAAAGATGCCATCTGGCCTGGCCGCATCAAATACTTTGCGCTGTCCTCCGGTACAACCGGCGCCCCGAGTAAAAGAATTCCAGTGAGCACCGAAATGATTCGGTCTTTTCAGCGGGTCTCGTTAAGACAATTCTCCATCTTACACGAATTGAACCTACCTGATTCCTTTTACAGTGCTAAAGTACTTGCCGTTGGTGGCTCCACTAAGCTCAAAAAAATCGACCAGCATTACGAAGGCGACCTCAGCGGTATCTTAAAAAAACACACATCGCTCATTGCTGCTCCGTTTACAAAACCGACCAAAAAAATTACCCATCTCAAAGACTGGAAAGCCAAACTACCTTTAATGGTACAGGAAGCCCCTAAGTGGGATATCGGCATTATGGCGGGGATCCCGAGCTGGTGTGTGCTCTTGCTAGAAGAAATTGTAAAGCACTACAAGCTCAAGAACATCCACGAAATCTGGCCAAATTTTCAAGTATATGTGCATGGCGGTGTCTACATGGACCCTTTTGTGGAACGCTTGCAAAAAATTTCAGGAAAACCGGTTGTGTTGCTCGATACCTATTTAGCGAGCGAAGGCTATTTTGCGTACCAAACTAGCCCGAAAAAAAGAGCCATGACCCTGCTGATGAACAACAGCATCTTTTTTGAGTTTGTGCCGTTTAATGCCGAGTATTTTACGGAGTCTGGCGAACTCAAAAATAAATTCAAAGCATATTCTATTAGTGAGGTCAAGCCCGGGATAGACTACGCGTTGGTCATCAGCACCAATGCGGGGCTCTGGCGCTACATGCTTGGAGATCTTGTGCGCTTCACCGACACCACTACCCATGAAATCATTATCTCGGGACGCATCAAGCAATTTTTAAGTCTGTGCGGAGAGCATTTGTCTTTGGATAACATCAATCAGGCCCTGAAAACCGTGAGCACACAATTCAAGTATTCATTTTCTGAATACACCATTCATGCCGACGAAGAGGGGCTGCAACACTGCTGGTATATAGGTTGCGACGAGCAAGAAGCCACATCGAATATCATCGCTGATATTGACCAAGCGCTGCAACTCAACAACGACGACTACGCTTATGTGCGCAAGCACAGCATGCCTATGCCTAAGCTCAAATTATTGCCTACTTCAGTATTTTATGCCTATTTGGAAAGTATCGGAAAGCTCGGCGCACAAAACAAAATTCCACGCGTTATGAACAAAGCCCAAGCTGCACAGTGGACAGCATTTCTTAACGCAAACGGCTACCTTTAAAGGCCGACTTTTTCAGGAAGGTATAAGCGAGGTTGAGCTCAACAGAATGTCTGAAAACAGACGAAGTTGCTCCTAAATCTGCATCGTAAGAAATCCCAAAGTCAAAAGCGCCCAAATCGAGTGCGATATAAGGTGCTACAGCAGCTGTAGAACGAAAATAAAGCCCTGCGCTCAGGTATCTTGTGCTCACCTCATTAGTGACCTGAGAACTGCCGCGGAGCTTCATGCGGTATATGGCGCCAAGCATGCTTTCCGAGTGGCCTCCTTGACGCAAATGCGTGAGCGAAAACTGCAAGGTAGAAACTTCATTGAGTCCAAGCGAAAAACAGGCGTAAGCAACAGCTTTGCGATACAAGCGATCGGCAGATAGGGTGTTGTATTGTAAGCGAGGACGGTTGACGTGCTGAAAAGACAGACCTGTTTGCAAAGACCATTGGCCATCGCGCAACTCACCGCGTTGATTCGGTTCAAAACGATACGCTAGCCCTAAGCCTGCATCTACAAAAGCAAAATTGACAAAATCGTTTTCTTCGCCCGAAAAAACGCTCGGGTCTAAGGCACTGCCATTCCATTGCGAGTAATACAATAGGCTGCTGAAGTCAGCACTGCGTTGCTGAATAGCCGTTTGAAGACCCGCGTCTAGCCAGTGGCCTTTTGCCAGCGGAATATGACCACTTGCGGTAAGCCCGAAAGATTTTTGAGTCATGCGGGAATCGCCGCCAACGTCGTTGCTAAAAGAAGCACCGATACCGGCATAAGCACGTTCGGATTGACGCGTTCTGCCAGGCGTGAATTCAGCCATGCCGTAAGTCGTCAAAAATTGGGTGCCTGAGCCAATCCATTGGTTGCGATTGAGCAGCGTAATTCTTTCAAAGCCCTTGTAAGCACCCACAAAAGCAGGATTTAGAAAAGGCATGCTGCGGTCTGCTTGTGTCAGGTGAAAATCTTGGGCGAGGCCGGCATTCGGAAAAACACCGAGCACAAACAAAGCGATTGTAAGTGAAAATAAACAACTTTTGAAGCGCATCGCTTATCGAATTAAAGTGATGTTACCTGTAAATTTCTTAGTGCTGCCGTTTTCATAAGTGACATCACAAACATATGCATACACGCCGCTATTGCAAGGTTTATCCTTGTGGTTGCCATCCCATTTGAATTGTTTGTTGGTAGAAGCAAACATCAGGTTGCCCCAGCGGTCCACAATTTTGAAGTTAATAGCAGCGATATCCTTACCGGCAATAATTTGATATACTTCATTGAGTCCATTGCCCACACCATTTGGTGAAAATGCAGTTGGGAAGAAGATTCCGGTGGCGCATTCAGGACTGCTGCCATCTGGGTCACATGGGTCTAGTGGATTAGAACCGTTTGTGACTTCTGTGCCATCGTTGATGCCATCGCCGTCGGAATCGGGATTGAGTGGGTTGGTGCCAAGCACGCCTTCTTGCGCATCGGTAAGACCGTCAAAGTCGGTGTCTATTTGACAACCAGGGAGGGTGTCGTCGGGGTCGCAAGGGTTGAGCGGATCAGAGCCGTTAGTGACCTCTGCGCCATCGGTGAGGCCATCGCCATCGGTATCGGGATTGGTAGGGCTTGTGCCGGCGGCATTCTCCTGACTATTGGTAAGGCCATCGCCGTCTTGGTCACAAGGGCCTGCGTTTGCATTCGGAATACACGGATTGGTGTTGTCTGGGTCGAGCTCATCCATAACGCCGTCGCCGTCGGTGTCGATGATAGATGACTCTAGTGCGTCAATGATGCCATCGCCGTCGGTATCGGTTGGAGCGCCAACATTGCCAATTTCGGCGCAGTCGTTCTCGCCGTCGCCATCGGTGTCTGGGTTAGATGGGTCTGTACCCACTAAGTTTTCATCGACGTTCAAACATCCGTCGCCATCCACATCTGGAACGTCTGGAATAAAGACAGCTACAATGGTCTCGGGGCCGTTGATGTTAATGAAATTATTGGCTGTAGTGCTTGGCAAGCCAAGCGGGCCTGTAGTAACGGTCCAGTGGCTAAACACAAAGCCAGGATTGGCATTTGGTTCAATTAAAGTTTGAATTCCACCGAAATAACTAGTGGTCCAAGGATATGAAGGTGGGTTGATGGAGTTGACCTGAATGGTACCTGCACCTGCCGGACTCACATCAAAAGTAGTAGCAAAAGGACCGGAAAGTTGGTAACAGTCAATTAGGCCTTGCTCTAGTGCCAAGCAGCGTTGATTGATGAAATTGCGCAGTTGGGTCACGCGCGACTGCCATCCGTTGTAGGTTCCACCCCATTTGGCGCAATGCGCCGTCATTTCGGGTCCTATTTCGGCGACCATGCTGTCGAGGAGCGCAATCATGGTGGCACAACTAAATGAAGTATTGATTAAGTCGATATATCGAGTGATGTAATACTGTTCAACAATTGGGTTTTCATTGATCAGTTTTTCTAAGATATCTGTGTGGCCTTGACCGCCCGGATTGGGTAGGTTTTCTGCGTTACAAGGGTCGGCATTGGCGCTGGGATCAGGGATACCGGTATAGTTGATATAGTGCCCAAAAGTAGCATCCATGTCCCAGAGGGCATAACCCCATTTTTTGTGGTCTCCGGTGGTGTCTAGACCTCTCCACCACGAGGTATTCCAGTTGAGCCAGTCTTGGTTGACTGTATAAGAATTGATCATGAAGTAATCGGCCAGTGATTTCCAACTGAGCAAGGAGTCTACATAGTTGAAGTTTGCAGGATTACCCATGTTGTTGGTGAGAATATAGTTGCGTAAGGCATTCCAACTAGGCTGCGCGTTTGGCGCACCGTATTCTTGCCAGGTACCACCCCAAGTTTTGAGGTAGTGCATATTGTATTTGTCTTGGCCGTAGTATTCATCGGCGTAGTCGTGGTCATCGGCTTTTTCTCGGATTTCATATACACCCCAAAAATTGCCATTCAAATAAACAACTGCCGGACGCCAGGTACGCTCGTCGAGTTTCATGTCGGCGCGGATCGAGAGTGTATGAATCAAGGCATCGCGGATATGGGCACCTTGTTCAAATGGGTAGTTGTCGCTGGCTCCTGGTTTTAGGATCACGCGCTGAAATTCGTCTCGACTTTTTTCAGGGAAAATTTGGTGATCGAGGTCGCCATTTTGACCGTATTGGTCTCTGCATATAAAGTCAAAACCGCGCTGCGCATAAGCCCAAGAGTCATTGCCATGCTTGTTGAAGTCTCCTTCAGATTCGTCGATAAATGAGCCATCTTGTTCAAATAGCTCAAATGAACCAATTCGATTCTGAGGATTTTGGCTGCCGTTTGCTACTAAAGAATAAACCCCTTGGCTACAAACCGAAACTACTGGAACAGTATGGGTTACATTGATAAAATAGGTGTTGGTCTCTGTGAAAGAAGACAGGGTGGTGCCAAAAGCGGTGGCGCGCAATACTTTGGTAGTGGTGATATTGATGGGGGCTGTGTATGTTGGAGAGGTGGCTATAGGATCTGAACCGTCTAGGGTGTAGCGGATGGTAGCCGTTGGGTCAGCACAGGTAATGGTGATGGTTTGTGCGCCCGGATAGAACCCTGGAGCTAAACTAAAAACAGGTTTGGGTGGGTAAAAATTCACGCCACCAGCGTTGTTCGCATTGGGCGTTGGAGTGGTAAACAATTTGAAGTCGATGGCACCATTGCTGGAGCGACCTACCGAATGATTTGACTTGGTGAGGTGTACAATTTTAAAGGAGTCTACGACTACAGCTGATGGATTGGATAAGATAATCCAGTCGCCATCGGTTTGAGAAAGATTAAAGTTGGGATGGTATTCATTGCCAGAAACCAAATTTCGCTTGGAGCAAAAAACCATTTTAAAGCCATTGGCGTTGATATTACCACTCGGAATTTGCCACTTAGTGAGGTTAGATGCCTTGTCTGAAAGATACCAGCCTGTTAAATCAACGGCTGCTGCTGTTGAGTTGTAGAGCTCCACCCAGTCTTCTCTCTCTCCAAATGCATCGGTAGGACCTGTCATGTTTGAACAGGAATATTCGTTGATTACAACCTGCGAAAAAACAAGAGAAGGAAGGCAAAAAAGGAAGGAGAGTAGTAAGTGTTTCATTTAGCTTGGTTTAGCGGTACCAATATTACTGAAATATCGATTTTTATCCAAACAATCAGACGCAAGAAGCAGAGAAAAGTTGTTTTTTTCTTAACATTGTCAAAAAAAAGAAATGAAAAGACTTTCCATTATTTTGTCAATCGCAATTCTCGCGCTTAGTTTTTCAGGCTGTAAAAAATATGAAGGCGAAGGTGGTCGCAGTGAAATCAAAGGAAAACTGACGATAAATGAAAAGCTATACATCAATGGTGCATTGGCACAAACCGTGAGTTACGCAGGGGCAACCGAAGATGTTTACATCGTTTACGGCACCCAAGACAGCATCTTCGATGACAAAGTTGAATGCAACCACGATGGCTCATTTAGTTTCAATTATTTATTCCCAGGTACTTACACCGTTTTTGCCTACAATGAGGTTTTTCATACCGGCAATTCTGTCACCAATAACGACGACGATTACTACACCAAAGAACCTGTCAAATTTACCATCGAAATTGGTAAAAATGAGGTCAAAGATTTAGGTGAAATCACCGTTATTCGTTAAGAATGCGCAATCTAGTCCTTAGTTTACTGTTCTTTCCAATTGTGGTCTTGGGCCAAAACAGTACTGTGTTCCAAGTATGGAACGAAATTGGCGTAGGTTATAAACTAGATAAAAAGCAAAGCCTCGCTTTTGACCTTACCACTCGCCATGGCGCTGGAGGTGTGCAAACCTTCTTCCCACAAATTTCTTACAAGTATAAACTCAATAAATACATTCGTCCTTCTTTAGATTACCGCTACATCGGCAGCCGTACAGAGGAGGGGAACTTTACTTATCAGCACCGATTAAATGTCAATGTGCAAACCAATTATGACCTCGATCGCTTACAACTAGGCTTAAGGGCTCGTTATCAATTTACAACAAATCGACTCGCAGCGAATTATGAACCTGAATTTGGCGAGGCTTTTCGCATCAAGCCAAGTATCGTTTACGACATCAAAAAATCTGTGCTTCTGCCGCAAGCATCCATGGAATTTTTTACCGGCCCCATGGATGGCCAGCAAGGATATCACCTTAACCGCATTCGTTTGAGTGTAGGCCTCGGATTCGATTGGGATGGACCCCATACGTTAGAACTCGCGTATTTGTACGACCAACGCATCAATAGTCCAGGGTCTTTGAATCGGGCCATTCTTAATTTTTCTTATGGATACAGTATTAGAGAAGTGAAATCTTCCAAAAATCAAAGTCCTAGAAAAGCACCTGGCCGTTATCTTTAATTTAATCCAAATAACTATTGGCGGCCAAGCGGTCCATGACTACTTGTAGATTCTCTTGTTTCTTTTTTTGACGCGACTCAATAGCTGTTGTGGTAAAATACTGGTGCTGCTTGAGAAAGTTCACTTGAATGGAGTCCCATTCTTTGCGCGACTTGATTTTGCCCATTTCAGTGAGCTCTTTTCTGAGGTTATCGGCAATTTGCTCAAAGTCTGAACGCCCCAAATAATCGAGATCGGCATCGCAAATGATTTCTTGAAGTTTGTTGATGGGTTTGTGCGGAATTTCAGTGGCATGAATCAGCTCGACGATGGTTTTGACGTGCTGCTCAGTGTAACCATATTTAGGCAATATTTCTTGTGCCATACGGGCGCCAATTGCCTCATTGTGATCGTATTGATCAATGAAACCGGCATCGTGAAAAATAGCTGCGGTCTTTAGCAAGAACAGTCCTTCGTCGGTAACACCTTCTAGCAAGGCGATGCGCTCGACAGATTTAACAACATCTTTGGTGTGGTTGATCGAATGGTAATAAAGCGTTGGGGAGAGGTTTTTCTGAAGGATACCCATGACGTGGTGCTCGGTCTTGTAGTATTTGATGGAGCTGTAGTGGTGTAATTTTTTAATCTCTTCAAAACGAGAATTCGGAATGAGGCCTTCCCCATTGACCGACAGCTCGGGCTTGATCCGTTGGACCACATACATATCTACTTTGGTACGCGATTTTGTCAGGGCTTTGCCCTTGTAATCACATTCAAAATACGGCTCAATTTGCTGAAAGGTATTGCCTGTTATGGTTACTTTTCCGGGCTCTCCGAGCATCTCCATGCGCTGCGCAAGGTTCACAGATGAACCCCAAACGTCGTAGGCCAAACGAATATTCCCGATGATTCCGGCAATGACGGGCCCGGTATTGATCCCCAAACGGATTTCCCAGTAGTCTTCGTGGTCAGCAATGGCCTCGTACTTCAACTTATCCATGAAAGCTTGAATTTGCAAAGCGGCACAGCATGCGTCTATTGGATTGGTTGAGTTTTCTACCGGTACTCCTCCAGCACACATGTAGGCATCTCCAATTGTCTTGATTTTCTCGAGGTTGTTGGCCTGAATGATTTCGTCGAACTTCTGAAATAAGATGTCGAGTTTAGAAACAATGCGGCTCGGCGCCATTGATTCTGAAATCCGGGTAAAGCCCACTACATCTGTAAACATAATGGAAACTTGCTTGAACGCCTGTGCTTTTACTTTTCCATTGCGCTTGAGTTCAATTACGACCTGTGAAGGCAAGGTATTGAGCAGCCATTGTTCGGTTCGGTCTTTTTCACGCTGCAAGAGCGCTTGCTGCTCCTCTACCTTGTTTTTTTCTTCTTCAAGTAGGCGTTTTTGCTCCTCAATTTTGGTCTTTTGTAGGCGAATTTCTTTGGTGCGTTCGGCAATTTTGACCTCGAGCCTTACCTGATTTCTGCGCGATGTTTCTATGCGGCTGCGGATAAAAACAAAAATCAACAAAAACAAAAGTGTGGCCACCAAAATAGATAGCCACCACGATTGAAAAATAAAGAGCCCTATGAACAGCACTGATTAGGAGAATCTATAAAACCAACTGACCATCGGCAATGGGAAAGACATACTTTTGGTAAGCACACCTGCCAAACTGATCTGAAAGGCCTTGTTTTCTGATCTTTGAAAGCGCATGCCGGGCATAATCACCATTACATTTTGACGCGAGGTGCCAGCAGTAACTGTTTCTTGAAAATTATAAACTTCTACTTGGCTAAGTAAACCGTTTGCGTCATATTGTTCTGTCCTGGGCTGACCTCCTGTAACCGACTTGTAACTATTGCTTGCCATGATATACATGCAATCGTAAATAAAGCTGGCCTTTTTACCCACTTTTGCTTGCCCTGCAAGCCCAATGATTGGCGCTTTGTAGTTAGATTGATCGCTTGCATAAAAATAGCCATCAATAGGAAGTTCTGGATACATCCCATTTGGGGCGGCATAAACACCAGGCGTATAAATAGGCTGGCCAAAATTTGTGTTGGACATTCGTGGATTGAAATAGCCGTAGCCTAGAGATAAAGTTGCGTTGTTGCGGCGGTCTCCGTAGGTAATCATGCCCCAGTGTAAGCCTCCATAACCCTTACCTAAATTGAAGTAACCTGAGGTGCCTAAGAGCGTGCCCACACCATAATTAATTTTTGGATTGGCAGTACCTCGAGTGTATTTTAATGCCAAGGCAATTGGCGAACCAACCCAGGTAGCCATCACGCCAACTGAAAAATCTTTGTGGACTGCAAAATGGACTTCCGGACCGTATAGATTGACCATGGCGTAATTCTCCCCTTTTTTAATCGGAAAACAATTGGTGGTAAATTGGTAACGCGTTGTAAAAACATCTGCTGAACTCACCACTCCATTGACCATATCCTCGGCATAATCAATAGGACGAATCAATTTGATATCGCTTTTAGGAATATAAATTTTACCCAATGATTTGGTCTCAATCAAGACTTCTCGGCCGTCGTCAGAAAGGATGAGCCCCACATACTCATTGCCGTCGTATTTGACAACCAAATATTTGGTGGTATCGGAACTTGGTACGCTCGTATTTGGTGCTTGCGCATGTACTTGAAGGCTTCCAAGTAAGCAAATCAAAATGGGAAGAAGCGTTGAAAAACTGAGTCGTATTTTCATGGTCTAAAAAATATAGATCGATTAAGCGGTAAATCTAGTTATAACGACACAAAGAGCCAAGAAGCGCGAACAAAATTGCTACAATTTGAAAAACCAACTGGGCATAGGCAATTGTATTATTGCACAAACGCCCTGGCTTCCGAAGAAGCAGAGCGTCTATGCGAATCACTAACTAAAAGTTGTTTTTTGATTTTTATCTAGTTTGCTTGAAGGCTTAATAATAACGCTGCGGACTCGTTGTTTTATTAATTGGTTGTTTGCTCTTTTGAACATTAAAGCCCATATTCACACCAACATAACCGCCTCCCTTTTGAGAGCTATAAAATATGTTTACAGGAATATTCAAGGCCCCTGCTTGGAACGTTTTTCCAAATGCAATCAAAAAAGATGTGGATAATTCTTTGCCTCCTCTTTTATCAAAACATTCAGTAAAATTATATCCGTATTCTGGCGCTGAAACCATACCATTGGCATCAACTAAACCATTTGCTGTAGCGTAGGCAATCCAATCTTGTCTCGAAAAATATTGACCTTTGTCAGGTCCGGAATAATTTGGATTATATTGCTTTTGCGTATCAAAAAAGCCATCTGAAACAGATTTCACGCCAAAGCGCGGGCCAAAAGCGAACTCCCAATTTCCTTTACCGAAACGGAATCCGTTCAATAAAGACACCGATGGCACAAACTGTCCTTGCTCAAGGCCAGAAACATTTAAAATTCCTTCGACAAGCGCTGAGAAATTTTCCGTCCCTACATACTGACCTTCAATTTGATAACCTATCATAGATGCAATAGGCTGAATACCCAAACCTCCGTACTGTTCATCGCGAATGGCAAATTCATTTAAATCTCCAGTAAGATAAGCAAAACCAATTCTAGGTCCTGAATTATTGACTTTTCCAACATTATTAGAAGTAATCACTTCATTTTTGAAGGCCAAGCGATCTGCAGTCACTTTGTCTACGGTAAGCCCATGCATTTCGGCCAAAACAATTTCTACCATGCGCTGGATTTCTAATTCTTGGTTGTCAAATTCGCGAACAGCCGACTTATAAAGGCTTTGTGCTTTGACATCAATGATTTTAATCGTCACGACAATTTTATTGCCCAAACCGTCTATCGAGCCAGACATCACGTAATCAACTTTGAGTTCTTCGCCTAATTTCGACAAGCAATTTTGGCCATAACAGCCTACTTTGTACTCCTCTTTGGCCTGGATGATTTCGTTCATGTCAAATTCATCATAGACTTTGTACTTATTGATTTTAATCAACTCTAAGCGCAGCATTTTTGCCACAGACTCTGCCTTAATGGCGAGTGCATTGACATTGGGGTTAGCCACAGCAATTGTGCTGCTGGGTTGGGCAAAATAACTTGCCATGCCACTAAAGAAAATGGCCACTAGTAATAAAACGGATTGTAAATTTTTTGTTTTCATAGCATACAATTTAATAGTACAAAGTTTGGCATAAAATAGAGTGCTGCAAAACTGAATAGCGGAGCTAGTTCATTTCGAGTTGCGAAAAACGCAAGTTTCAAGAAAGAAAGTCGAGGTCTGCTTCTATTTTCTTGCGAAACATACCGATTGTTTTCTCAAAATCGGCAAAGAAGTTATTGCGCTCGCGCTCGTTCACAACGCTAATGAGACTGGAATTGGCCAATTGCTTATCGATCACTTGCTTGGCGTCTTGCACATATTGCGCATCGGTTGTTTGCAAGTAATTCATAATATTATGCGAGAGAAACAAGCCCTGTTTGTCTTTGCTCTCGTAATAAAAAGCGGAATCGGCATTGATGGTTTCATTGAGGTACATCTCAAAACGGTTGCCCGTAGCCGGCGCCTGGGTGCCATAAATGAATTTTTTACCGTAACCCGCTTGTTCGCGAAGGTGAGCAGAGAACATCAGGAGGCGATCGCACAAAAAGAGCGCGTAGCTTGGGTCTTCAAACTGATTGGATTTGTAGTAATAATGGATCTGACGCAAGAAACCACGCATGAGTTCAGGGTCGAAGATTTCTACAGATGGGATGGTGTTATAAGACTGCAAGATGGACTTCCCGAGTTCAAAAGCGCGGTCTGAGGTTTTTTCGTGGCGAAATAATACGTTTTTGTAGTCAGGTATTTGCAAGTGTGTTTTGGCCCAAAAAAACAACTTAAAGCGCACCAATTGCGGAAAATTCAATAACTGAAAAAAATGCGTGTTGTTGATGGTGAGCATTATTTTAGGATCTTCAAGATGACGCAAACGCTCAAATGCCTCGAGAATGCCTTCTAGGTAAGATTCCAAGGAGAAATCATACGCATTGAGGGGCGTATACCGGAAAATTACATTCGTTTTTTGTTGTAAGATCAGGGAGTCAAAAGAAATGTCGAAGGTTTTGCACAACCTTTTGAGTTCGTCGATGGTCAGTGCTGTTTCGTTGCGCATGCGGCGATAAGCGGCATCCATGCTAATGTGTAGTGTCTCGCTCAAAACATGACCCAAAGCGTCACCCGGAGGGAGCTTTGCTTTAATGAGCTGCAATAACTGATCTTGAACAGTTTCCATGGTTAAAACTTATAAAACCAACTGAGCATTGGTACAGGAAAAGAATAATTATTTACGTTGACCTGATAGTTGACGATTTCTTCACGGCGGCCAATAATACCGGCGAGCGTCACCTGAAAAGCCTTGTTTTCGTCCTTTTGAAAACGCATACCAGGCATAAAAACAATATTGGTGCTTTTGACCTCAATAAATGGATCATTGTATACTACTGAACTTGGCTGACCTGTATTTGGGTTGTAATAATAGTCAACTTGTTGGCCATCAAAAACCTTGCGCTTGTTGCCTCCGATGATCATGACGTCCCAAATAATGCTCACTTTTTTACCGACTGCTGCAATACCAGAAATGCCAATTATTGGTGATTTAAAGTTTCCTACTTCATTTTCATAAGTGAGCATTTCTGGAATGGGGAAACTATAAGTGCCTTGGTTGAGCACAGCTGCATAAGTACCCGGTTGGTAATAGAAATCTTGATTGTTAAATGAGAAGCCAGAATTGAAATAACCATAACCCAATGAAAGTGTGGCATTGCTGCGGCGTGTTCCATACGTAGCCATTCCCCAATGTAGGCCGCCAAACCCTTTTGCCTGGTTGAGGTAACCAGTAGATGCCATGATGGTGCCGACGCCAAAATTGATCATTGGGTTTTGTGTAGGGATGGTATATTTCAAAGCTAACGCAATTGGACTGGCTATCCAGGTGGCCATAATCCCGACACTCAGGTTGGGCATGATCCCAAAATGAACTTCGGGCCCATATAGATTGATGAGCGCGTAATTCTCGCCTTTTTTGATCGCAAACGCGTTGGTGGTAAATTGGTACCTAGTAGTAAAAACTCCCTGGCCTAAGTATTCGCCTGACTTGAAGTCTGTCTGCTCATCCACCAAAGTAATGCTTTTCACTTCTGATTTCGGGATGTATATTTTGCCGAGTTGCTGAGTTAAAATCAAGAGTTCGCGGCCGTCATCAGCTAATATTTGTGCAACGTATTCTATTCCATTGTTGCGAATAATTAAGTACTTAAGGGTATCGCCTTCTGATTTTGCCACTTGCGCATTGGCCGTGAATGAACAATACAAAATCAAAAACAACAGAAAATTTTTCAGCATGATGCAGGTTTTATAAGCTCTAAATTAATCATTCACATAAGTTCTTTGCACGCGAGGTGAGATACTTGTAAGAATTTCATAAGGAATGGTCTGTGCTTTCTCTGCAAATAGACTGAGCGCTTGCTGCGTACCGATGATTTCTACCTCGGCATCTGGCCGAGCGTTGGGCGCTAGAACCATGATCATGTCCATACAAACTCTTCCTATTGTTGGACAAAAGTTGCCGTCGATATAAACCCCTCCTCTTCCATTGCTAAGATTTCGTTTGAAACCATCGGCATAGCCCACAGGAATCACTGCAATTTGGCTATCGGCTTCTAGTATTTCTGAGCAGCCATAACCAACACAAGCGCCTTTCTTGAGTTGCTTTAATTGGGAGATTCGACTGGTCCAGGAAATCACTGGCTTTAATTTTTGCTCAAACTGTGGGTCGTGATTGACCCCAAAAAGACCAATGCCTAAACGCACCATGTCGAATTGCGCTTGCGGAAAATGAGCCGCGCCTTCAGAGTTCAAGAGGTGCTTGAGAAAAGGATAAGGAAGCGCGCTTTCAAACTGGCTGCAAATGGCGTTAAAACTGCTAATTTGCTGCGCATTCATGGGATGCTGGGGCTCATCTGCACAAGCCATATGGCTGTAAACACTCTTCACACAAACTTCTGGTTGGGCGCGCAAAGTTTGCAACAACTGATCGGTTTGCTCGGGCAAAAAACCTAGGCGATGCATGCCGGTATCAAACTTCAAATGAATGGGATAATCTTGAATTTGAGAGGCAATCAGTGTCCGGATAAACGCATCGAGGTGTGTAGGGCTATAAATGGCAGGCTCAAGTTGGTAAGCAATGCAGCTCTCAAATCCAGCAGGCTCGGCATTCATGACTAAAATTGGCAGTTTTATACCAGCTTGCCTGAGTAAGACCCCTTCATCCGCATAAGCAACGCCAAAATAATTGACGCCACCCGCAAGCAGTTGCTTTGCAATTTGATCTAAGCCACCGCCATATGCTTGCGCCTTGACCATGGCAAGTATTTGAGTTGTTGGAGCCAAACTTTGCTGGTACTGACGCAAGTTGTGCTGGAGTGCAGAAAGATCGTAACGCACCACCGTGCTGTGCGACTTGCGCTTCCATTTGGAAAGTAGCGCCTCGGTCAGCAAATGCTGGTTGCCTTTGATCAAGACGACCTGATCCGAAATATCGGGAAGGATGGCGGGCAGCGCTGTCCAAATATGGTAGGTATCAATTTGGTTGGCTAACAACAAACGTATGATTTCTTCTTTTAAATGCGCTTGATTCTCGGAAAGTAAACAACAGACCATGTGCTGTTTTCCTGGAGCCACTGCTTTCAAAAAGGAAAGCGAACCCTCAAAAGCAAGCAGATCTAAGCTGTAAGCATCATTGATGAGCGTGGCGCCATGAATGCCTTCGAAGGTTTCTAGCCGATTGGCCAGTTCAGGAAGCTCAGCAACAGCTTTTGGGCTACATGAACCCAAGCGGAGTGCGCAAGCAATGGCTACGCGTGCATTATGGACCCGCACGGGATCATTGAAGGGTATTTGATCGAATAAGTTTTTTGAATTTTCGTCGCTAAGCGCCTCTAGGTGGTCGCCATCGATGCGCCAATCGGCGCCAATCGAAAGAGATTGCAGCGCTACCTGGTAGGCTTGATCAGTATCAAATTCATGTCGAAAACCCGCATTTGTGTTGGTAATCACCACATAATTGGGCGCAATCATGGCATGGAGCTTCTCCATTTCGCCAGGTTTGCTCACCGCCGCCTCTATGAGGGCTAAATTGCCTTCTAGCGGAAGCTGTAGCAACGAGAGTGCCACCCCAAGTTGCGAATTGTAACTTTTGGGGCTGCGCTGTACCTTCAGTTGGTCAGCTAAAAGATGGTAAATCCACTCTTTTACGGTGGTTTTACCAATGGCGCCAGCAATGGCTAAAATGGGGTAGTTGATTCTTTTGCGGTGAAAGGTCGCAAGTTGTTGGAGTGCTTCTAGCACATCATCAACGATGTAAAAGCAAGCTTCAGCAAACTCTTTGGCAGGTTGCTGATCCAATACAAAGATGCGAATGCCTTTGTCGTATGCTGCTTGAACATATTCAAAGCCACTGTGCTTGGGGCCGTTTAGTCCAAAAAAGGCTACGCCTTCACTGCGCGAAATTTTGCGAGAGTCGTAAACTACTTCTTGAACAAGGAAAGCACTTGGCGTGCCCACAAAACGTGCAGCAAAAATTTCGGTCAATTGAGCGTGGGTCAGATTCAGTTTCATGACAACGCTTTTTGATAACAGCTTCTGCAGAGCGGTTGGTATTTTTCTACAGCACCGACTAATACTTGCTCGGTTTGGGCGACCGTGCGATGCGAGAATTGCGCTAGTTTACCGCAGTGTACACATACAGCATGTACTTTACTGACATATTCTGCAATAGCCATTAGTTGTGGCATAGGACCAAAAGGAATCCCTTTGAAATCCATATCTAAACCCGCAACGATGACACGAACTCCTTTGTTTGAAAGTTCATTACAAACTTGAACTATTTGGGCATCAAAAAACTGTGCTTCATCTATCGCTACAATTTGTTCACCTTTCCATCCGTCGAACACTTCTTGTGCGGATGCAACGCGCCTGGCCTCCCAACTTTGCCCTTGATGACTCACCACTGCCTCAGTGGCATAGCGGTCATCGATAAGCGGTTTGAAAAGTAAAATAGACTGTTTGGCAAAAGCCGCACGACGGAGTCTGCGGATAAGTTCTTCGGTTTTACCAGAAAACATAGAGCCACAAATCACCTCTATCCAACCTTGTTGTCCGTTTTCTTTGGTAAATTGCTCTAAAAACATAGTGCTGTTGAATGAGATTGTGAAATGTTTTCTAATTTTGATTCGGTAGTGCAATATACTGCCGATTGCACGAAATTAATAAGTTATAAGCAATGTCAGAAAAAAGTCCCTCTCTAATGATCAAAACAATTCTTGGACACCTTCAAAATGGTGTTGAAAAACTAGAATCTGGACACCTTAGCCCAGAAGACATGGAATTATTAGTCGAGGACGCCAAAGAACTCTATGAGCGCATGGTTATTTTGCGCTACAAAATCTACGAAACCAATGTGTTGGGTGTTAAAGAACCCGTCATTTCTGCCAGCATTCGCCAAACTGAAATCGAAACGCCAATTGACCTATTTGGCGCAATAGATGAACCCACACCCGAACCAGCATTTGAAGTCACTTTTGCCAATGGCGAACCAAGCGAAAGTGATTTGAGTGATGATGAAACTACGAATGAAGAAGACCTTTTTGAAGAAGAGGAGGAGCAAGAAGTTGTAGCAGATGAAGTTCAAGAAGAAACACTTGAAGAAGAAGCAATAGAAGAAGAAGCAATAGAAGAAGAAGCAAACGAGGAAGAAACGATTGAAGAAGAACCAATCGAGGAAGAAACGATTGAGCAAGAAATGATTGAGGAGCAACCTAGCGTTGTAGAAAATCTATTTGAAGAGGTTGTTGAAGACCAAACAACTGAAGAAGAAGTAACGGAGCCCGCAGCGCCTTCTAGCTGGGAGCCAGAATTTTCTGGAGATCAGCCTATTTGGATGGCAGAGATGGAGGCCAATATCCGCGACAACCGCAGTATGTTTCCATTGGAAAGCCTTATTGGTGCTTTTACACTCAACGAAAAACTTCAATTTATCAATGAATTGTTCGACGGCTCATCAGACGATTTCTCAAGCAATATCAAGCAACTCGACCAACTTGCCTCTATCGACGCAGCACGCAACATGATCGCGGAGCTTGCCGCTACGTTTAACTGGGATACAGAATCTGAAATTGTAGAAGATTTCATCTACAAAATTTGTCGCCGCCATGCGACTGGCGCTTAGTTTCGTTTTTTGCCTAGCCCTGTCTTTTGTCTATGGGCAGCAATACCCATATCGGCAAACTATTTCTACGCTTTGCTCCCCGGCTTACGCTGGCAGGGGTTATGTCGAGGACGGCAGCGCATTGGCCGCTCAATTCATTGCAGCAGAATTCCACAAAATTGGTCTGCAGCCCTTCAAAAATAAATTCGAACAATCATTTACACTGCCCGTTCAAACTTTTCCGGGGGCCTGTTTATTTGCGGTAGGCTCAGACACCCTCAAGCCGGGCATCGATTATCTCGTTCATCCTGGTTCTGCGGGCATTTCTCTTCCTACAAACTATCAATTGGTATATTGCAATGTACGTACACTCTACCGCAGCGTCAATGCCTTTAAACCTTGCCCGAAAGACCGCATGTTGGTGGTTCAGACCTCAGGTTTTGGCGGAGATACCAATAAAGTACTACAAACACGCCTTCAGGAACTCCAACAATTTGCAGCAACCATAGAACTCACCTCGAGCAAACTCACGTGGTCGGTGAGTCAGCAAGCGAAGCCCTACCCTGCTTTCCAAGTGCTTTTAACTGCCTTTGCAAACAAACCCCAAAGTGCCTTGATGCACTTGACAACTTTATTTGATCCAAAATTCACCTCAAGTAATGTCATTGGCTATTTGCCCGCTGCGCAAAAAGCAAAGAAAAAACCCTATTTAGTCGTTACAGCGCATTACGACCACCTCGGAAAAATGGGAAAAGACACCTACTTTCCAGGGGCTAATGACAACGCATCAGGCGTTGGCATGTTATTGTATATGGCGCAGCAACTCAGCTTGAAGCGCGACCCCAATTACAATTACGTATTCATTGCTTTTGGTGCTGAAGAAGCTGGGCTCGTTGGATCGCACTATTTTGTTGAACATCCGCTATTTGATCTCAAACAGATTCGCTTCTTACTCAATACCGATATCATGGGGAGTGGCGAAGAAGGCATCACGGTGGTAAATGCCACTTTGTTTAAATCAGAATTTGACCGTTTAATAGAACTCAATACAGAAGGTTCGAACGTAACGCAAATCAAATCCAGAGGACCAGCCGCTAATTCAGATCATTATTTCTTTACCGAAAAAGGCGTCCCCGCATTCTTTGTCTATACGATGGGTCCGAACAAACACTATCACGATATCCACGACAAAGCCGAAGAATTGAGCTACGCGGCATTTGAACCCCTCGCCAATCTTTTGCTTGGGTTTATGCGGTCATTTTAGTCTCCGGACGAAATAACTTGTCTGAAGAATCAGGACACTCAAAGAAAGCCCCAACAGATATAAGACGAGCTCCACGCTCTGATCGGTGTAAATCAAGGCCAAACTTGCCGATAAATAACCCAATAATTGGGTCACGCTAATGATCAAGAATCGAAAAGTTTGCGCAGCGGCATCACCCTTATTTTGAATGAAAAGAATGCCGGCAGAAATCAAAATTAAGAGCAAGGATGTGAGTTGAATGCTCAAAATCTGTTTCCATGGCAATGCAAATACACTGAGAAATGCAAGGATCAAAAAGACCAAATGAACGGCCACTAAAGTGGCCAAATAAGACCAAAGGGTAAGCTGTTTTTTGGAGTTAGTTTTCACGATTGAGCGCATTCACTTCTTTAATGATCAAATACAAACCAATGCCCACACCAAGTAGCGCTAAAATCACGGTAAAGAGACTGCTTGTATGGAACTGTTGATCGAGCCAAGTGCCTAACCAAGTGAAACCTCCGATGACGGCGGCCATTTGAAATGCAGCAGAACTCAGCTTGAGGTAAGCGTTGGTAGACTTATTTTTTTCAGTCATTGAAGGAAGCCTCCACATCTAGTTTTTGCGTACTGACGCCAGCGCGCATCACGCAAGCACCTTCAAAGAAAGCGCCTTCTTCTATGTGGAGTTTCATGGTTTGGATATCGCCTTTGATGCGGGCCGTTGCGCGCAACACCAAGAGGTTTTCTACCATCAGTTGGCCGTCCATGGCACCATCTATTTCGGCGTTCACACAAACGAGATTGCCATTGATTTTTCCTGAGGTGCCGATAATGACACGGCCCGCACAAGAAACGTTGCCGTTCACTTGCCCTTCTAAAAGGATGTTGGAATCTGAGGTGAGGTCGCCGTTGATCTCTGTACCGGCTATAATGCGGTTGATGCGGTCGGTGGTATCAGGTGCTTGTGAACCTCCGAAAATGTCTTTTCTTAGCATAAAGCTTAGTAGTTATCGATGAAAAATCCTTTATATTCATCAAATTTCGACGTTTCTATCAACTTTTTCAAATTTTCTTGATTGATAATGAAAATTTTATTGTTTTGATAGTCATCTAAATACTCCGCTCCGGCCTTATAGGCATTCAGGTAATCCCAGGCAATTTTGCTCGTAGGGAAATCAGAAATAAGGATGAAATTCTTTTCATCGAGGGTCGTCTTGACCGTTACTTTTACTTTTGAAGTTTTAAAAGCCTTGGTTGAGAAATTGGCTACCGTGGTGCGTAGGTCATCGGCTTCTTCGTCTTCATCTAGGAGCACAATAACATACTGGCTGCCATTTGGCGTATACGTAAAGATAGACTGTTCTTTAGATGCCGGTTTGAGTTCAAATTTAGAATAACCCTTCTTGAGGATCTCTAGCATTTCTTTGGCGCGAACCGCCTGATCAGACTTTGGTTTCTCATCGATAATGCGCTGCAATAGCGGAACGAGTACTTGTTTGTCGGTCGCTTGCTGCCCAACAGCCAAGGCATTGAGCAATAAATATTCTGCTCTGTAGGCATTGGATGGGTCGTTGTCTATTACCGTTTGGGTAGCGGCTTGCACCTGCGCATAGTAGGCTTGGTCATATTTCTGAACGAGGGCGAGGTAAGCTTCTTGGTCTTTTTGAGCGCTTAATTTTTGCTTGACGTAGAAATCGGGGTCTTTGAAATACTTGGCCGCATCGGAGCTCGGGTACTTCTTGAGGATGTATTGGCGGTATTTGTCGGCATCTGCTGAATTTTCATAAATCTTAAAGAGCTGAAAAGCAGCTGAGAGGTCGGTGGGATGATCCAGATTTTTATCGAGAATGGCCAAGAATTGCGCTGCGGCGAGTTCTGTTTCGTTGAGGATTTCTTTGTAGAGCACACCGGAAGTGTAGAGGGCTTCCAACAGGCGTTCTTGCGAGGCTTTCAGCGCCTCTGCGGTCAGTGGAATGTTCTTGAGCAGGCTCTCTACGGTGAGAGAATCTTTTTGGGCTGGTGAGGTTTGGGCTTGAGTGCTGTCCTGACCTTGAACGTCGATGTTGGCATTCAAGACGATGCGCTCGCTGCGGCGCCAGTCGTCGGTGTTGTCTCGCTGACCCCAATTTTTGCGGAACTCATTGTAACCTTCTTCGCGGAGTTTGGGGTTGTTGAAGATGAATTTGTTGGCATTGGCATTCGTATTGGTCGGCTGGCTCTGCTGTAAGGCGAGCAGTTTGGCTGCCTCGAGTTCTTTACGGCGCTGTTCATCGCGCTTGATTTGTTTGAGGGTTTCTTTGAGGAAGTCTTCGCGATCTTTTTCGGAGAGTGCTGCAATTTTTTGAACAGAATCTTCGAATTGTGCGGTTTCAATGGCCTTGACTAAATCGGCAAGTTTGGTGGCTTTGCTTTTGATTTGCTCGCCATTTGGATAATCTTCGGTAATGAAGCGAGAACTTGAATCGTAGTATTTCTGAGCGTACACGAAGTTCTTTTCTTGAAAAGAAAGATCGCCGAGTTTTTCGTAGGCCTGTGCGCGTTGACGTTTGTTGTTATTGGAATAAAACGCCGCTGAGGTAAGGTGAGATTTAGCAAGCGGCTTATTGCCCTTGTTGATCTCCATTAAAGCCATTGCGTAGTAAATTTGGTCTTTAAAAGTAGCGTTTTTGGCATCGCGCAGCATTTTTTGGAGGTCGCCCATAAGGCGCTCGTCTCCGCTCACGATGGCACGGTTGAGGCGGGCATTGAAGGCGATGTCTGAGGCTGCTGCTGCTTTGTATGCCTTGCCGAAGTGTACTGCGGCATCTGGCAGTTGGTTTTGCAGTTGGTGAACTTGTGCCAAAATATAATGCAAGCGCGCTTTTTCTTTGGCATTTGAGCACTTGGCAATAGCGAGTTCTAGACCCTCAATGGCGACGTCGTATTCGCGGCGGCGCAAAGCGAGGTCGGCATAGGCGCGGTGGATCTCGAATTGTAAATTCTTGGACATTTGCGGCCCTGCCTCTGGGTTCTTTTTGCGCAAGAAAGGAACGTAGTCTGTGAGTTGTTTGTCGTTTTGGATTTCGGCGCGTTCGTTGAGCGCATCTAAAATCAGTTTGGCATCGGCGTATTTGCGCTGCTCGATGTAAATGCGAGCAATCCAAAGACTGGCGATATAGGCGCTCTGGTCTTTTTCAAAGAAACGCTTGACAAACTGAAAATTATCTAAGGCTTTTTGGTAGTCTCGGCGGTAAAAGTAAGCCTCGCCGACAGTGAGCCAGTTTTCATCGATCCATTTGTTGTATTCTACCGTTTTGTAGAACATGTTTTCTGCGGTGGGCATGCTGTGATTGAGGATCACTTTGGCACATTTGACCACAGCGGTGTCTATGGCGGGAAGCATCCCTTTGACTTCTTTTTCTGTAGGTACAGGGAACACCGGCAGCAAAGCGTAGAAATCTTCTTTTCTTGCGTCTTGGTAGGTTTTCAAGGACACGCGCAATAGTTCTTTGGCATTGAAATGCCCGTTGTACTTGGCGGTGGTTTGATGGTAAAAACGATTGAGTGGCGTATTGTTTTCAGTCGAACAAGCCCATGACAAGAAGAGCAAAAGCAGTGTCAGGAAAAAATGTAGACTTATACGCATGGACAATGAAAGGCGTTATAACGCAAAAATTGCGTTTTTAGTATGTAGTTTATGCAATATTGGTAAAGACCTGTTGGATGTCGTCGTCGTCTTCAATTTTATCGAGCATTTTTTCGATGTCGATGAGTTGTTCCTCTGAAAAATCTACCGGGCTTGTTGGAATGCGTTTGAGGCTAGATTTCTGCACTTCTATTTGCATGTCTTCGAGTGCTTTGGCTAGGGTTCCAAAAGCGGTGTAGTCGCCGTAAACGATGATTTGCTCTTCCTCTAACTCGATTTGCTCACAACCTGCATCGATGAGTTCTAACTCAAGCATTTCTGGATCGAGTTCTGGCGTTTTGGCGATTTCAAAAATACTTTTGCGCGAGAACATGAATTCCATTGAACCATTAGGTACTACAGCACCTCCTGCTTTGTTAAAGTAAGACTTGACATTGGCAACGGTACGCGTTGGGTTGTCGGTGGCACACTCTACGTAAACCAACACGCCATGTGGGCCCTTGCCTTCGTAGTTCACTTCTGTAAAAGAGGCAATATCTTTTTGAGCCGCACGCTTGATGGCAGACTCGATATTGTCTTTGGGCATATTTTCGGATTTCGCATTTTGAATAGCGGTGCGCAACTTAGCGTTGGTGGTGGGGTCCATGCCGCCTTCTTTAGCTGCCATGGTGATGGCCTTGCCTAATTTCGGAAACATTTTGGACATTTTGTCCCAACGTTTTTCTTTGGCTGCTCTGCGGTATTCAAATGCTCTTCCCATAATGCGTATACTTTTGGGCAAAAGTAAGGAATTCGCAAGGAAAATTCAAGTAGGTTTTCAGGCCTTTAGGCCAAAATTTGCTCGATATAGTTGAGTAAGGGCTCTTTTCCGAATCCGGACTCGGCAGATGTGGTGAAGACAGGTGGCAATTCGGCCCAAACCTTCAGCATTTCTTTTTTGTATTTGGCCAAGTTTTTTTGCAGCGCCGAACTAGATAATTTGTCGATTTTGGTAAAAACCATAGAAAAAGGTAGTCCTTTTTGGCCGCACCAATTCATGAATTCGAGGTCAATTTTTTGAGGTTCTAGCCTGGCATCTAGCAAGACAAAAATATTATATAGCGTCTCGCGCTTGGTCAGGTAGTCAGCAATAAAGCGCTCAAATGAACTGCGTTGGGTTCGACTGACTTTCGCGTAGCCATAACCTGGTAAATCGACGAGGTACCAGTGGTCGTTGATAATAAAATGATTGATGAGCTGGGTTTTGCCTGGAGTTCCGGAAGTTTTGGCTAGGCCTTTTCTGGAAGTTAACATGTTGATTAACGACGACTTACCTACGTTTGACCTGCCAATAAAAGCGAATTCAGGCTTGCCGTCTAGCGGACACTTGCTTACTTCAGTATTGGAGATGGTGAATTCTGCGCTTTTGATTTGCATCTTGCAAAGTTACACTTTAAACTTTTATTTTTGCGGCAAAGCGAACAATCTATCTTGAAGGTTGTTAGGGTTTGACTACACAGAAGATGGCAGAATATAAAATCAAGGATATCGAAATACTGACGGGCATCAAAGCCCACACCATTCGCATTTGGGAAAAGCGCTACGGCATGCTGATTCCAGAGCGTACCGATACCAAAATTCGAACCTACACAGACGCCGACTTATCTTTTTTGCTCAATGTCAGTTTACTGAACAAAAAAGGACTCAAAATTTCGAAAATTGCCACCATGGGCACCACTGCTATACATCACATGGTTTCCGAAATTCGACTCAATTCTTCTATAGACAACGCCGAGGAAAAGCTCATTTTAGCGCTACTCGAACTCGACGAACAGCTTTTTCGCAACACCCTCAATGACCTCATCAAAAACAAAGGTTTAGAGGCTACTTTTGCCGAAAACCTCATTCCGTTTTTAGATCGCATTGGCGTGATGTGGTTGGTCAATAGCATTTCAGCTGCACAGGAACACTTTATCTCGAACCTCATCCGTCAGAAAGTAATTACTGAAATTGACCGTCTACCGATTCCACCTAAATCAAAAGAAAGCGTTTTGCTCTTTTTGCCCGAACACGACTGGCATGAAATTGGCCTTCTTTTTTATCAGTATTTGCTCAGATCCAAAGGCCACTATACCTATTATTTAGGCCAGAGCCTCCCTTACGACTCTTTGGTTGATTGCATTCAAAGGTTAAAGCCAACAGTTGTATTGAGCAGCTGGCTAACGGCCGTTGATCAGCATTTTATTGTGGGGTATTTCAAGCAACTCCACAACGACGCGCCAGAAGTGCGTTACATTGCAGGTGGTGCACAGATTCATACGCACTCAGCAGCGCTCAAAGACCTCCTTACTGAGGTCAAAAATTCTGCGAGTCTGCTCTCTCTTTTTGAGTAGTTAAATCTGCCTTGCTTAAAGCACGATATTTACAATCTTGCCGTGCACTACAATCACCTTTTTCGGCGTTTTACCCTCCAACCATTTTTGCGTTTCTGGCTTGGCCAAAATCAGGTCTTTGACCTCATCACTGGAAAGCGAGAGCTCTAATGTAGCTTTGTAGCGCATTTTTCCATTGAAAGAAACCGGGTAGTCAAAAGTAGATTCGGTCAAGTAACTTGGGTCAAAAACCGGATAAGTTGCCGTAAAAATACTTGACGACAACGGTTGTAATTGGGCCCAAATTTCTTCACAGATATGCGGAGCATAAGGCGCCATCAAAATAGTGAGTTGTTCTAAAATGTGGCGGTTATTGCACCTTTGCTCTGTGAGTTCATTGACGCAAATCATGAAGCTCGAAACACCTGTATTGAAAGAGAAGCGCTCGAGGTCGTCGGTGAGTTTTTTGATGGTTTTGTGCAGCGTTTTAAGTGCAGCAGGATCTGGCTGCGCATCTACTACTTCAAAATGCCCGTTTTGGTGAAACAAACGCCAATATTTTTTGAGGAAGCCGTGTACCCCGGTAATACCTTTGGTATCCCAAGGTTTACTTTGCTCTAGCGGCCCTAAGAACATCTCGTACATGCGCAAGGTGTCGGCGCCATATTTCTGGCAAAGATCATCTGGCGTGACCACATTATACCAACGCTTAGACATTTTATCCACTTCTCTTTTGACCAGCACTTTGCCCGCTGCATTGCAGACAAATTCTTGCTGAGCATATTGGGGTTGCCATGCTTTGAGCGCGTCTAGCTGAATGCTTTCGTCGTCGTTGAGCAGGTCGATCAAAATGCGCACTTCTCTGAAGCCTTCCTTGGCAGCTGGCAACATGTCTAGTGAATACATTTTTTGATCTGGGCCCATATAGGCAATTGCCGATTTGCCTAAGATCATGCCTTGGTTGATCAGTTTGGCAAAAGGTTCATCGAATTGAATAAAACCGAGATCATAAAGTACTTTAGTCCAGAAGCGGGCATAAAGTAAGTGACCCGTTGCATGCTCTGAACCGCCAATATATAAATCGACCTGATTCCAATAAGCCAGTTTTTCTGGATCTGCAAAGGTTTCTTGGTTGTGTGGATCCATGTAGCGCAGAAAATACCAAGAGCTTCCGGCCCAACCTGGCATGGTGTTGTATTCCATGCGCTCTCCCAACTGGCAAGACCAAGCCGCTTTGGCCGCTCTTGCTAACGGTGGCTCACCGTCTTCAGTCGGTAAATAAGCATCTACATCTGGCAGTGTGACAGGCAATAGAGCGTCGTCTACGAGTTGCGGTAAACCATCTTGATAATAGACCGGAAAAGGCTCGCCCCAATAGCGTTGGCGCGAAAATACGGCATCTCGAAGGCGGTAATTGGTTTTACCCTGACCGATTCCTTTGGCTTCGATGGCAGCAATTGCTTTTTCCATGGCTGCTTTGCTATCGAGACCATTCAGGAAGTCAGAGTTGGCAATGACTGCATCTTTTTCGGTATAGGCCGCGTCAGAGAGGTCTTGGTCGGCAAAAATAGATGGAATCGGTAAGTTGAAATGCTTGGCGAAGTCGTAGTCGCGTTGATCGCCACAAGGTACGGCCATCACGGCGCCGGTGCCATAAGATGCCAGCACGTAATCGCCAATCCAAATTGGAATTTCTTGACCTGTGAACGGATGCAATGCATAAGCGCCTGTAAACGCACCCGTTATGTTTTTGACATCTGCTTGGCGATCGCGTTCTGTTTTGAGAGCAGCTTGTTGTTTGTAGGCCTCAACCTCCTCTTTTTGATCTGCCGAGCAGATTTGATTGACGTAGGGGTTCTCGGGTGCCAACACCATGAAGCTCACGCCAAAAATAGTATCGGGGCGCGTAGTAAAAACTTCTATTTGCAGCGCATTGTCTTTGACTTCAAAATGCACACTAGAGCCCTTCGATTTGCCAATCCAGTTGCGCTGTTGCTCTTTAAGGGCGTCTGTCCAGTCTATGCGGTCGAGGCCTTCGAGCAAACGCTCTGCATAAGCTTTGATGCGCATAGACCACTGCATCATGCGCTTTTGCTCTACTGGGTGGCCGCCGCGTTCCGAAACGCCATTGACGATTTCGTCGTTGGCCAAAACAGTACCTAGTGCAGGACACCAATTGACCCAACTTTCGGCCAAATAAGCCATGCGGTATTGTTGCAGCACCGCTTCTTTTGCAGCGGGTGTAAAACTAGCCCAAGTTGCCGCATCAAAAAGCTGTTCACAATCGTGCACAGCCTGTACATTCTTGTTTCCTTCTTGCTCAAATGTTTGGATGAGCACAGAAATAGGTGCAGCTTTATCTTTGCTGAGGTCGTAATAGGCGTTGAAGAGTTGTTTAAAGATCCATTGTGTCCATTTGTAGTAAGATGGATCAGAAGTGCGTACTTCGCGGTCCCAATCAAAACTAAAGCCCATTAGGTCTAGCTGTTGGCGATAGCGCGCAATGTTTTCTTTGGTGGTAATTGCCGGATGCTGCCCGGTCTGGATGGCGTATTGTTCTGCAGGCAAACCAAAAGAGTCGTAACCCATTGGATGCAAGACATTGAACCCTTTCAAACGCTTATAGCGCGCAAAGATATCAGAAGCGATATAACCGAGCGGATGCCCAACATGCAAGCCTGCTCCTGACGGATACGGAAACATGTCCAAAACGTAAAATTTTGGCTTAGAAGGATCTTCTGTTACTTGATATGTTTTGCGCTCTTGCCAAATTTGGCGCCATTTGGCTTCGATTGCGTTGAAAGTGTAGTCCATGTTTGCTTGTAGAAAGCACAAAGATACAAAGCTTGGGCTTACTGCAATAGAAAGTAGCAGCCAAGTGCCAAAAGCAAAGCATCATAGGAGCCCTTTGGCAAACGCAGTTCTCGGCGCACCACTAACAACGCTAGCAGGATCCATACCCAAGGTAATCCCATGAAAAAGCAAAACAAAGTCAACAAAAACAAGACGACATAAGCTGCGCTTTCTTTTCCCAAAAAACCCGCTAAGGTCTTGATCTTCCCGGTGTCTTCCTCGATATCTTCAATATCCGCCTGTATACTCAAGGCAAGGTAAAAAAGAAAAAATGGGAGGAACAGCAGATGCCAATTGCCCGATAAACCCCCAATCAAATTCAATTGTACAAACCACATCACTGGGATCAGGAAGTTCTTTAAAAAAGGAATCTGACGCCATTTGAGGCCTCTTTCGTATTGCGCAGTTAATAAAACCTGGACCAACAACAACACCCAAAACCAAACGTAAGGCAATACAGCCTGATGCACCACGAGGTAGAAGATGGCGCTCAATAAGCCAACTACGACTTGCAAACGCTTCAGCGAAGTGGATTGCATCCAAAAATAAACTTGTCCGATGAGCAAGCCATTCGCAATTGCTTGAAGTGCTTGATTGGTGTTCAGGGCAGCACGGCCATTGCTATAAGCAAACAAACCCATGCAATATATGGCCACAAATAGTGCCAACAATACATTTCGGAACAAACTACGCTTCAATGGCATCTGCAATCTGGTCTATTGAAATTTGGGCAACACATGTGCAAGCGCGGCCCTCAGCACAAAGCTGACAATTCGGGTCAAAAACAAGTGCAGTTGCGCCTTTGCCCAAAGCTGCCCAGCGCCCCGGATGGATCGGCTTGCGACTGGCAAATAATCCAACTGCCCGAATACCGCTGAGCCCTGCTAAATGATATGGGCCCGTAGAACAAGCCACCAGTGCTTTGGCTTTCGAAATGATGTAAATAAAGGTCTGCAAATCCCACTTACCCGTAGCATCTGAAATATTTGAATGAACTGGTATCTGAGCGCGAAAACAAGCACCTTCTTTTTCAGTCCCTGTAAAATAAACCTGGTATCCAATCTCCACTAAGTATTTAGATAACTCCACATATTTTTCAATTGGATATTCAACCCCACTGCCATTTGACTTTGGATGCAATAGTACAGCCTGGCTCCAATCCTGAGTGGCAAGTGCAGCAGACAAAACCGGAACGCGAAAAGATAAATTGGCATTCAATTCTTGCAACGATGGAACCTCCGTGATGCCAAGAGGAGCCAATAACTTGAAATTCAATTGAGCTTCGTGTAATGCGGAGCGCTTTCGCGAGAAACGCGGACGGCTATTGCACGTGAAAAGGTGAAAGAAACGATGCGCAGTGCCAATGCGCAATGGAATACGGGCTTGTTTGCACCATTTGGCAACTATTTGATTGGGAAAAAGGTGCAGCACGACATCGTACTGTCCGAGCACTTTGTTGCGTGTTTGATTGTCTAGTTGCTGGAGCTCATCAAGGAGTAAAACCTGATCAATAGGCTTAAAACACTCCACTACGGCGCTGGTATAACTGCGGCAAAGATAAGTGAGTTCACTATTCGGGAAAGCGCTCTTGAGTGCCTGGCAAACGGGTAGCGTAAGACAGACATCGCCGATGGCATCTGTTCTTGAAATCAGTATTTTATTGGGTTCAGGCATGGCTCCAAAGTTGTCTGAGAAGGGTGTATTTTTGTTGTGTGGCATAAGCGCTACGAACAGCGATGAGCCACCCAGCCTTCCCGTCTAGAAAGCCTTTTTTGATCAAATAAGATTTCATGAATTGGGCACAGACTTTCAAGTATAGTTTTCCCAAACTACAGCGTACTTTTCGCTCAAATAATTCGTGAGCTGCTATTTTAGAAAAGTAGTCTATTTGTCTGAAATGATCTGCTTTGGTGTAATACGAATAATGAAGGAGGTCTCCCTGCAAATGCGCTACTTGAAGGCCCTCATGTGGTAGGAGTTGGTCGTGCGGATTGATTCCACCCCAAATGACGTCAGCTTTGGAGGCTAGGCGCAATTTGGTATCGGGATACCAACCGCTGTGATGAATCCACTTTCCACAATAATTCGTGAGGCGGTTCATCGTAAAACCTCCTTTTTGTGGTGACTGCGCTTTGACCTCTAGAATAGCGCTTTGTAACTCAGGAGTTAAAGCTTCATCGGCATCTAGAGATAAAACCCATGGGTGTGTGGCCCGCTTCAGTGCTTCATTCTTTTGCTGAATATGCCCTTCAAAAGGGTGCTGCTCAAATCGAACGCCATAGGAGCCGCAGATTGCCGCGGTGTTATCTGTGGAAAAGGAATCCAGAACAAGAATTTCATCACAGACCCCTTGAAGAGAGGCCAAACACCGACCAATATTTCGGGCTTCGTTAAAGGTGATGATGACGCCTGAAAGTTTCATCGCAAGTTATTTAATGCGAATGCGCTGCCCGATGTCGATGCTGTTCACCTTTACGCCCGGATTGAGGCGTTGCAATTGGGCTTGTGTGAGGTTGTTGCGCTGGGCAATTTTTCCGAAGGTGTCGCCGGCGCGAACGGTGTAATACTTTTTGACTGGAGGCGCTGGAGCTGGTGGAGTTGGCGCAGGGGTTGGTGTCACTTGAACCTGCGTTTGATTGGTGTAGATGGTCAACTTCTGCCCAACATAAATATTGGTGGTCCGCAGCGCATTCCACTCCATGAGTTGTTCGATAGAAACGTTGTAGCGCACTGCTATTTGTCGGAGATTTTCTCCACTCTTCACTTTGTGATACAAGAGGCTTGAAGTGGGTGGTGTATTGGTCTGAAGGGTGTCGGCAGGAGCTAAAAGTACGCCTGTAGAATCTCTTTGCGTGCTGTCTATAGGAGCAATAGGTTGGGCAACTACAATTGGCTTGGGATGATAAATTACGTCTTCGAGCAAATAAAGTGAATCTTCGTAACTGACCAACAAGCCAATTTTCTCCATTGGGCCCGTTACGCAACGAGCAGGTGTCATTTTTGGAATATAGGTGGTCTTGTAGACAGGATTGAGGCTCTGTATTTCGGACAGTTCCCAACCGACAAGTTGGGCAATTGTTTGCATGTGTACCCCACTTTTAACGCACATGGTGTCGAGTTGTGCATTGTGTATTTTAGCCTCCATCGGAATGATGTTGTATTCCGCATGGTAGGTCATCATGTAGGCAGCCGCAATAAAGTTCGGAACGTAACCTTGGGTTTCTGCAGGTAAAAATGGCCGCACCTCCCAGTAGGTTTTTTTGCCGCCCGATTTACGAATCGCATGATTGACATTACCTGGACCTGCGTTGTAGGCTGCGAGTGCTAAATTCCAGTCGCCATAGATACCGTAGAGTTGCTTGAGGTAACGGCAAGCTGCATCGGTGGCTTTTTCTGGGTCCATGCGCTCATCTATGTAGGAGTTTTCCTCCAAACCAAAATATAGTCCGGTTTTGTACATGAACTGCCACAAGCCGAGCGCGCCTGCCCGAGATTTGACTTGCGGACGCAAACCACTTTCAATGACGGATAAAAAACGAAGCTCTAAGGGCAAGCCATATTCTGTGAGTTTTTCCTCAAAGAGATCAAAATACAGCGCTGAGCGGCCGAGTGCTACGCGAATAAAACCGCGGCGTTGGGCAGCAAAAAATTTGATGGTCGAGAGTGTGGCCGCATTGCAGTCGAGCTGAAATGGCGTGAGCTCGTTCATTTTGGCCAAACGCGCACATATTACCGAATCGGAAAAACTTGGGATTTGCCCGGGTGCGTAATTGAGCGCTGTAATAATGGAATCGTAATTGTTAGAATTGGCGTATTCCGTAAAAAACAATTGAAGACTCTGCTGTACAGTATTGACAAATGGATCTGGGTCAAGGGAATCAGAAGGCCGCACTAAATGCGCTGGTTTTTGTCCAAAAACAGATGAAGACAAGCTGAATAGCAACAAAAAGCTCAGCCATTTCATCATAGGACTTCTTGTGTTTTTTGGGCAGCGTGAAAAAGTAAATCTTCTTCAAAATCACGGGCCATTAACTGAATACCGAAAGGCAAGCCATTGCTATGTACGCCAAAAGGCAAGCTGATAGCTGGATTGCCTGTTAGGTTTGCATGAACGGTAAAGATATCCTGCAAGTACATTTGAATCGGGTCTTTGACCGCGTTCATTTCAAAGGCTGTAGTTGGCGTAGTTGGCGACAAGAGTACGTCGCATTCGTTCAATAGCGCTGAGGTGCGGTCTTTGAGGATGCGGCGAACTTGCTGTCCTTTGGTGTAATAAGCATCGTAGTAGCCGTGTGAGAGCACAAAAGTACCTGTCATGATGCGGCGTTGCACCTCAGGGCCAAAGCCTTCGCTGCGCGATTTAACGTAAGTTTGCTCCACACCTTTTGCTTCAGCACTTCTGTAACCATAATGCACGCCATCAAAGCGCGACAAATTAGAGGAAGCTTCTGCGGTGGTAAGGACGTAATAGGTAGGAACCATGTAGTCGAGGAAAGGAAAACTCACCTCGATGATTTCATGTCCTTTTGCACTCAGGTCGGCAAGTGTTTGTTGTAATTTTTCTTTGATCTCGATGTCCAAACCAGGGTGGTGCAGGCATTCTGCCAACACACCAATCTTGAGCTTTTCAGGTAAATTGGTGCGGATTTTGTTGTCTAAACTAGAGCTCGTTGCGTCGTAGGGATCTTGACCTACGGTAAGTGACATCAAAAGTTGGGTATCGGCCAAGCTATTGGTAAAAAACCCAATTTGATCAAACGAGGACGCATAAGCAATTAGACCATAGCGGCTGAGGCGGCCATAAGTTGGCTTGATGCCAAAAGTGCCCGTCCAGGAAGCTGGTTGGCGCACAGAGCCACCTGTATCAGAACCTAATGTGGCCGTACACAAATGTGCAGAAACTGCAACAGCACTGCCTCCAGAGGATCCGCCGGGTACGTAGTTGGGTTTCCAGTTGTTGTGAACTGGGCCAAAAGCAGAGTTTTCATTGGAGCTACCCATTGCGAATTCATCGCAGTTGAGGCGGCCAATGATAATAGCGTCTTGGTCGATGAGGCGTTGTAAAACGGTTGAGGTATAAATAGACTCAAAGCCCTCAAGGATTTTAGATGCTGCACTTACTTTGTGGTCTTTGTAACAGATGTTGTCTTTGATGCCGATAATGACACCCGCCAACTGACCTGCTGTGCCGGCTTGAATTTTTTGATCGACTAATTGTGCTTGAGCACGTGCTGAATCGGTAAAAACTTCGAGAAAAGCATTGAGATGCGCGTGCGCTTCTATACGCACAAGGTGCTCCTCAACGAGGTCCAATGCCGTTTTGCCAGAATGCAAGGCGTTCTGAATCTCTGCGATTGTACGGTACATGCAGTTATTTTTCTTCTTTAGAAATTTCAGTAGAAGTTTCTGCTGTAGTGCTTTCGCCCTTAGAAGCGTCTTTGAATTCTTTAACGCCTTTTCCGAGACCTTTCATGAGTTCAGGGATTTTTTTGCCGCCAAAGAATAATAAAACAATTGCAAGGATGAGGATGATTTCAGTTGGTCCGAATTTGCCCATAATTTCTTTATTTATTGTCCTACAAAGCTAACTAAAAATAGCTTTGCACTTGGGGTTTATAATTTTCTTGCCACTTCTACTTCTTCATAAGCTTCAATGATATCTCCAATTTTGATATCGTTGAATTTATCGATGTTCAGACCGCATTCATAGTTGTTTTTGACTTCCTTGACATCGTCTTTGAAACGCTTGAGAGAGCCTAAGACGCCTGAATGAACCACAATTCCGTCGCGAATGAGGCGGATTTTGGAGCTGCGCTTGATGATACCGTCGAGGACATAACAACCCGCAATGGTACCGACTTTCGTGATATCGAAGGTTTCGCGTACTTCGGCAGAACCAAGTACTTTCTCTTCGATGTCTGGTGACAACATGCCTTCCATTGCCGCTTTGATCTCTTCAATAGCCTTGTAGATAATGGAGTACATTCGGATATCGATTTGCTCAGTTTCGGCCAATTTACGCGCCGATAAAGTCGGACGAACCTGGAAGCCAACAATGATAGCGTCTGATGCAGATGCCAAGTTGACATCGGCCTCAGTAATGGCACCCACTCCTTTGTGAACGATATTGATCTGAATTTCTTCAGTTGACAAGTTAAGTAAGGAATCAGAAAGTGCTTCAATAGAGCCATCGACGTCACCTTTAACGATGATATTGAGTTCTTTGAAGTCTCCGATAGCCAAACGACGTCCGATTTCGTCGAGGGTGATGTGCTTGGTGGTGCGCAAACCTTGCTCGCGGTAAAGTTGCTCGCGTTTTTGTGCAATAGATTTAGCTTCTTTTTCGTCGTCGAGGACATTGAATTTGTCTCCGGCGCTAGGGGCACCGTTGATCCCTAAAACGGATACAGGTTGTGCAGGACCAGCTTCTTTGAGCGGCTGTCCGTGTTCGTCTTGCATGGCGCGAACGCGGCCGTAATAACGACCCACGAGAATGACATCGCCAATGCGCATTGTACCGGCTTCGACGAGCATGTTGGTGACATAACCCTTTCCTTTATCCAAAGAAGATTCAATAACGGTACCTACCGCATTTTTCGATGGATTGGCTTTGAGGTCGAGGAGTTCTGCTTCGAGGAGAACTTTGTCGAGAAGTGCGTCTATGTTGAGGTTCTGTCTTGCAGAAATTTCTTGAACTTGGTATTTACCTCCCCAGTCTTCGACGAGGATGTTCATGGCAGAAAGTTGTTCGCGGATGCGGTCTGGGTTAGCTCCTGGTTTGTCGATTTTGTTGATCGCAAAAATCATTGGAACATTTGCAGCCTGCGCATGCGAAATGGCTTCTTTGGTTTGTGGCATGACGTCGTCGTCAGCGGCTACAATAATGATGGCAACGTCAGTGACCTGCGCACCGCGTGCACGCATCGCCGTAAAGGCTTCGTGACCTGGTGTATCGAGGAAGGTCATTTTACGGTTATCCTTGAGCGTAACAGAATACGCACCGATGTGCTGCGTGATTCCTCCGGCTTCACCCTCTGTAACGTTGGCGTTACGGATGCGGTCAAGTAAGGATGTTTTACCGTGGTCAACGTGACCCATTACAGTAATGATCGGCGGACGCGAGATGAGGTCTTCGGGTTGGTCTTCGATGACCGTAATGGCATCTTGCAACTCGGCGCTGATGAATTCGGTGTCAAAACCAAATTCGTCGGCCACAATTTGAATGGTCTCGGCGTCTAGTCGTTGGTTGATAGAAGCAAAAATACCCAAGGACATACATACAGAGATGACCTGCGTAGGTTGTATGTTCATCATGGATGCCAACTCAGAAACGGTAACAAACTCTGTGAGCTTGAGTGTTTTCTCTTCGAGTTCGGCCATAGCCATTTCTTCTTGGCGACGTTGTGCGTAGTTATCGCGCTTTTGACGGCGATTTTTGGATGCTTTAGACTTACCACCTTGGTTAGATAAGCGAGCAAGGGTGTCTTTGATCTCTTTTTGAATGTCTTGCTCAGAGATTTCGGCTTTCGCTGCTTTGGGCTTGTTAGCCGTATTTGCCGTGTTGCCTACCTCTACCTTCTTAATGCGCTTGCGCTTGCGCTTATTGTTGGCATCTTCTGAAGAAGAGGCAACTGGCGTGCGCGGACGCTCTACAGGTAGTTCAATTTTACCCAATACAGTTGGGCCAGAAAGTGTCTGGCGAGCAACGCGAATGGTTTCGATTTCAGGTGATTTTGCCTCAGCCGGTTCTTCGACCTTCGGTGCAGGATCCGGTGCTGCAACTGGAGCAGCGACAGGAGCTTTAGGGGCAACTGGTGCAGCCTCAACTGGCTTTTCTGGTGTTTTATCTTTTTTCTTGTCTGGACGCGTGCGTTGGTTGATGGCATCTAGGTCGATTTTACCAACTACGTTAACTTTATTTTCTGAAGGCGCGGGAGCTTCTTCTGCGCTAGGCGCGGGAGCTTCTTGAACAGGAGCAGCCTCGACGACTTCTTCGACTTTAGGCTCAGGAGCTTTTTGCGGGGTTTCGCTCAAGACCTGACGCTTGATTTCTTCGAGATTGATATCTTCTTCATCCTCGTCGTCTACAACTGGAGTCGGATTTACTTCTTCTTGTATTTTGTCTTTCAAAGATAAAGACTCTCGCTTCTCGCGACGCAAAGCAGACTTAGACTGCTCTTTCATGCTTTGGTCTGCAGCGTATTCTTGGCATAGAATATCATAATGCTCCTGCTCCAAACGCGAAGTTGGAGTGGGGTCTATGACAATGCCTTTTGAACCCAAGAACTCGACGATTGTCGGTATTCCTACATTCAATTCTCCTGCTGCTTTTCCTAAACGAATCGGTTTTCCCGCCATAATGTACTGTTGCGCTCCTTATTGGTATTAAAGTTATTCAAATTCCGCTCTCAAAATACGGAATACTTCTTCGATGGTTTCTTTTTCGAGATCTGTTCTTGATACGAGGTCATCGATACTGATTTCAAGCACTGATTTTGCGGTATCGCAACCAATGGCCTTGAGCTCATCGATGATCCAGCTATCGATCTCATCTGCAAATTCTTCGAGGTCGACGTCTTCGATATCGACTTCACCATCTCTGTACACATCGATTTCAAAGCCACATAATTTGCCAGCAAGCTTGATGTTGTTTCCGCCTTTACCAATGGCCAAGGAAACTTGGTCTGGCTTCAGGAAGACTTTAACGCGTTTTTCATCTTCTAAGATTTCCATAGAGGTGATCTTAGCCGGCGAAAGCGAACGCTGAATAAGCAATTGTTGATTTGATGTATAGTTGATGACGTCGATGTTTTCATTGCGGAGCTCGCGGACAATTCCGTGAATTCTCGAGCCTTTCATACCGACACAAGCACCAACTGGGTCAATGCGGTCATCGTAAGACTCCACTGCTACTTTCGCGCGCTCTCCTGGTTCGCGAACGATCTTTTTGATGGTGATGAGACCGTCAAAGACTTCTGGAACTTCTAATTCGAACAAACGCTCTAAGAATTCTGGAGCAGTGCGTGAAAGGATAATGACAGGGGTGCTGTTGCGCATGTCAACTTTTGCAACAACTGCGCGTACGGATTCTCCTTTTTTGAAGAAATCAGATGGGATTTGCTCTGATTTTGGCAAAATGAGCTCGTTGTTGTCGTCGTCCATGATGAGGATTTCTTTTTTCCAAACTTGGTAGACTTCGCCGGTAACGATTTCGCCGATGCGCTCTTTGTACTTGTTGTAAAGTTGGTCTTTTTCAAGCTCCATGATGCGCGAAATGAGGTTTTGACGCAAAGCCAAAACATTGCGACGACCAAAATCGGCAAATTTGAATTCTTCCGTTACTTCTTCACCGATTTCAAAATCTGGCTCGATTTTGATGGCATCTGAATAAGCAATTTCCGTATTCGGATCTTCAACTTCACCGTCATCTACGATTTCTTTATTCAAGAAAATCTGAACGTCTCCCTTATCGATATTGACAACGATATCGATGTGTTCGTCGGTGTTGAACTTCTTTTTGAGCATGGCACGAAAGACGTCTTCGAGGACGTGCTGCATCGTTTGTTTGTCAATATTTTTTAGTTCCTTAAACTCCGAAAATGAGTCAACAAGTTCCAAACTGTTCATGGTGCTTATTTAAATGAAATTACAATTTTTGCTTCTTTTATTTGGTTGTAGGGCAGTTCGATAAATTCTTCTACCCAAACTTTTTTCTTTTTTGCTTCGTCTCGCTTTTGAATTCGTTGTTTAAAAACAAGATTTTCATCGGACATTTTCAATAACTCGGCCTCAAACTGTTCGCCAGATTCAGGCGTAACCTTAAAACTACGGCCTACGTTTTTGGCAAACTGATTGATATGGCGAATTGGTTTGTCTAAACCTGCAGACGAAACATGGAGTTCGAAATCGGCTTGTTCGCGATCGAGGTTGTGTTCGATGTTGCGCGAAACGGACATGCAATCGTGGACACTTACGCCGCCTTTGAGCTTGTCTAATTCTACGTGAATGACATTGGTTGGCGAAATGCGCAAATCGACAACATAGAGGCCGTTATCTAGCTCGGCTATACGTTCGTCAATGAGTGCTTGTATCAACTTTTGGTCTAACATATTATTCAGTTCTTAACTTTGCGGTGCTTAGAGAAAAAAAGAGGGGACTTGCGTCCCCTCGTTCCTATCATCCACAAATGTGATGCAAATATAGGCATTTTAAATTAATCCACAAAATCATCGCGTATCTTTGCCTTATGTTAGTAGAAATAGATGATAAAATTGTCTCCACTCAAATCTTTGAAAGACAATTCGTTTGCGACCTCTCTGCCTGTAAAGGTGCTTGTTGCATAGAAGGCGATAACGGCGCACCGGTCAGCACCGAAGAAGTGCAAATTATTGAATCATACCTGCCGCAAATCCTTCCTTTCATGCGACCTGAAGGTATTGCTGCCGTGGAAGCACATGGGGTGGCATATCTAGACAACAACCAAGAGCCTGCCACAACACTCGTCAATGGTGCTGAATGTGCATTTGTCTTTTTTGACGATGCCGGTATTGCCAAGTGTGCCATAGAAAAAGCACAACGCGAAGGTCACATCGACTTTCTCAAGCCAATTTCCTGCCACCTCTACCCTATTCGCACCAAACAATTCCAGGACTACACCGCACTCAATTATGAAAAGTGGGATATCTGCGAACCAGCCTGTGCATGTGGGGAGAAACTAGAGGTACCTGTCTATAAATTCCTTAAAGAACCCCTAAAGAGAGCTTATGGCGAAGACTTCTATCAAGAGTTAGAGAAAGTTGCCTCCGAGTTAGATCATCCTTTGTACTAAAATATGCAGTATTTTCTCGATATGAATGATTTAGAATCCAATCTAGATTAGAATCCGATCAAGATTGATTTAGAAAACAAGAAGGATAAATAAGCCTACTTGATTTCTTATGAACACGATACAAATAAAAAGGCCCGAGTTATTCGGGCCTTTTTTTGTGTAGTAGTTCATCGAATGCTAGTGCTCTTCTTCACCTTCTTCTAAAGGTGTGATTTGCGTAATGTAATCTTGTGACGCTCCTGGTTTGGAGTAGTCATAAGGCCAACGGTGTACGACTGGTAAATCTCCAGGCCAGTTGCCGTGGATAGCTTCCACTGGAGTTGTCCATTCGAGGGTTGTTGCATTCCAAGGGTTCTGAGGCGCTTTAGGGCCTCTAAAAATACTATAGAAGAAGTTGAACAAGAAAATCACCTGACCAATTGCAGCCAAAATTGCGAAGGTTGTAATGATTTGATTCAAGTCTACCATCAATTCAAAAGAGTTGTTGTCAAACTCGCTGTAAGCAGAATAATCGTAGTAACGACGTGGTGCTCCGGCCAAGCCAACAAAGTGCATCGGGAAGAATACACCGTAGGCACCAATTAAGGTTACCCAGAAGTGTGCATAACCCAATCGCGTATTCAACATGCGGCCAAACATTTTAGGGAACCAATGGTAAACACCCGCAAACATTCCAAAAACCGCTGACATACCCATTACAATGTGGAAGTGAGCTACAACAAAGTAGGTGTCGTGCAACATGATATCCAAAGCGGAGTCGGCAAGGATGATACCCGTTACACCACCTGTAATGAATGTAGAAACCAATCCGATCGCAAAGAGCATGGCTGGCGTAAGTACAAGTGAACCTTTCCAAAGGGTGGTGAGGTAGTTAAACACTTTTACCGCAGATGGAATGGCAATCAATAAAGTTGTAAATACAAAGACACTTCCTAAGAATGGGTTCATACCAGTAACAAACATGTGGTGACCCCACACAATGAAGGACAAGAAACCAATAGCAAGAATTGATGCGATCATGGCTTTGTAACCAAAAATTGGCTTGCGTGAATTGGTTGCAATAATTTCTGAAGACAAACCAAGTGCTGGCAATAGTACGATATATACCTCAGGGTGACCCAAGAACCAGAATAAGTGTTGGTAAAGAATTGGCGATCCACCATGGTTGGTCAACATTTCACCACCGACAATGATGTCAGAAAGATAGAATGAAGTTCCCATTAAGCGGTCCATAGTCAATAGCAAAGCTGCTGATAACAAAACCGGGAAGGAAAGTACACCTAAAATGGCTGTTACGAAGAAAGCCCAAATAGTAAGCGGCATGCGCGTCATGGTCATGCCTTGCGTACGCAAGTTGATGATCGTAACGATGTAGTTCAATGAACCAATCAAAGAAGATGCAATGAAGATGGTCATGGACACCAACCAAAGTGTCATGCCAAGGCCAGAACCTGAAACGGCTTGTGGCAAGGCAGACAAAGGCGGATAGACCGTCCAACCCGCCATGGCAGGTCCTGACTCAACAAACAAAGAAATCAACATGATGATAGAAGACAAGGCAAACATCCAGTAAGAAAGCATGTTTAAGAAACCTGAGGCCATGTCTCGGGCACCTAATTGCAACGGAATAAGGATGTTTGAAAAAGTTCCTGATAGACCTCCAGTCAATAAGAAGAAGACCATGATGGTACCGTGGATGGTTACCAAACCAAGATACATATCTTCTTTCAGCACACCATTAGGAGCCCATTTCTCACCTAAAAAGAAAGAAAGGAAATCAGAGCTTTCTCCTGGCCATGCCAATTGAATTCTAAATAAGATGGACAACATCATGGCAACAAGACCCATAAAGACAGCAGTCATTAAGAACTGCTTGCCAATCATTTTGTGGTCTTGCGAGAAGATGTACTTAGAAATGAAATGCTCCTCATGATGGTGGTGATCCTCATGATGTCCGTGTGCGTGTGCGTCGTGTGAAGCCATTATTTATTGTTTTATCGTTTCTAAAATTAATTCATTGTAACAACTGCCGTGGTATCTACAGCTGTGGTATCTGCAGGTGCAGCAGCCACTGGAAAGTATTGGTCTTTGAAAGTTGCCTTTTTCTTACCATCCATCCATTTTTTGTAAGCTGATTTATCCAAAACAACTACAACCATTTTCATTTTGTAGTGTGCACCACCACAAATTTTGTTACACATTAAGATGTAATTGAACTTTTCATCGTTCTTCTCGCGACGCATTTCGGCAGTCGTTTTATTTGGTGTGAACTTTAAGCGTGTCGCCATTCCTGGAACAGCATTCATTTGAGCGCGGAAGTGTGGGAAATAAGCCGAGTGAATAACGTCTTTGGCACGCAAAGCGATTTCGTATTCCTGACCTTTACACAAATAAAGCGTATCCTTTTGAATGATGTCGTCCCAAGCACTTGCGTCAAGCTTAGGGTTATGGTTTTCTTTCATTTGGGTCATGAAACGATACAAACGCTCTTTTCTTGACAAGTCTGTTCTCAAGACGTTCAAGGTAGAGTCACTGAAAACGGTATCGCGGTTGTTCAATAATTTTTGAAGGTTGCGAATACCTGTTGCACCGTTGAGCATGTTGTTCAAAGAAGAATCGATCGTGTTGGTGGTCAAGAGCGCCAATTCGTTGTTGTCTAAGGTGAGTTTGTAATCGTACAAACCAAGTGTGTTGTCTGCACCCGCATAGCGCGCAGTCCAGTCAAATTGCTTAGAGAACAACTCGATTTTCTCAGCTTCAGGTTTTGAAGGACCAGAAAGACGGTTCCAAGTTTGCAAACCTAAAATGATGATCACTGCCAAAACTACAGCCGGAACCACCGTCCAGAGCATTTCCAATTTGTTGTTGTGCGGGTAGTAGAATGCAGGAACACCTGGCTTTCTGACATAACGCCAAGTAAAGAAGAACAATAAGAAATTGGTCAAAAAGAAGACCGCGATGATGATTACAAAATTCAGGTTCAATAACCAATCCATTTCTACACCTTCATCAGAGGCAGCTGAGCCACGGCCGGTCCAGCCGTAGGCAACCATGAGGTAGATGAAAAAGGCAAAGAATGCAATCATAAAGCCAAACATCATTCTGGCATTTAGGTTGTTGTCTCGGTTAGAAATCTCGTGCTCTTCGTTTTTGCGCAACTTGGCTGAGATTTCATAGATGCGCACGAGTTGTGCGACGGCGATAGCGCCTAAAACAATGACAAGTAAAATGATTAATTTATTTTCCATGACTTTTTATATTGTCTTCAAATTAAATTTCGTGATGGTTACTTTCATCCAAGAATGGGTGGTTAACAGGCGTAAGTGGTGCTTTTGTAAGATTGCGTAGCACAACAAAAATAAATACACCAGCCATTAGCAAAGCCATTCCAATTTCAAGGGCGCCAATTTTTGCATTTGCACCAAGCGTGCCTGCAGATATCATGATATAGACGTCTAGCCAGTGACCCATTAAAATCATGAGCCCGACAAAAACTAAGATTCCTGCATTGCGTTTAGCATCGCGAGACATCAAAATCAACATTGGGAAAGCAAAATTGATAATGAACATACCAAAGTAGAGGTATTTGAACTCAGCAATACGCAACTGGAAGTAAACAACTTCTTCACCGATATTGGCATACCAGATGAGCATGAATTGTGAGAACCACATGTAAGACCACAAGAAAGAAGTAGCAAATGCCCATTTACCTAAGTCGTGGATGTGAGAATCGTTTACGTTTGGTAGGTGACCTAATTTTTTGAGATAAAGTGTAGTGAGGATCAAAACGACCATTGTAGAACACCACATACCTGCAAAAGTATACCAACCAAATAGTGTAGAGAACCAATGCACGTCGATAGACATGATCCAGTCCCAAGCCGAAGTAGAACTAAAAACAGCAAAGAAAACCAAGAAAGTAGCTCCTTTTTTGTAGTTCTTAAAGTGTAGCTCGGTACCACCAACTTTATCTTCTTCTAATGAACGGTTTCTAAAACCTCTCCAGAATAAGAAATATGTAGTGAAATAAGCAATTGTTCTGATCCAAAAGAAAGGCTTGTTGAGGTATGCTGCCTTATGGCGAACCATTTCATCGTGCGCTTGTACTTCAGGATCCATCCATGAGTAAATATGTGCGCCATCAGCGAAGGTGATGAGTAACAAAACTGTACCCAATACAATCATACCAACTGGCAAGAAACCAGCTACTGCTTCAATTACACGCTTAATTGCCGCATACCAACCGGTTTCAGTAGCATACTTAAGTGATAAAAAGAAGAGTGCACCTAAACCAAGGGCAAAAAAGAAGAACCCGCTGATGAGGCCAGAAGCCATGAAACGAGTAAAGAAGTGGTGATCAGATGCCGTGAGCGCAGCACCGATAATTGTAAGGAGCGCACCCAAGCCCATCAGGCCAAATGCTAAGTTTTTCGCTTTTTTGGTGATTTGAAATTCCATTGCTCTTCTTGATTAATTCGCGTTTGTGGTGTCTGAAACAGGTGCTGCAAGTGCTACACCAGAGGCGTCAAATTTGCCATAGTTTGCATCTTGTAGTCGACGGATATAGTGAACGATAGTCCAGATCTCTTTTTTATTGAGAATAGAACCATGTGAACCCATCATTCCTTTACCATAATAAATAGAGTAGAACATTTGACCTTCAGTTGCTGCCAAACCAACATAATTTGGAACACCCGCGTAAGCACCACTTGCTACCATAGGGCCGTTTCCGTCACCTTTTTCACCGTGGCAGTGCTGACACATAGCAGTAAAAAGCTCTTTACCTTTGGTAATCACTGTTTCGGCGTTTGTAGCGTTGAGCAATAAAGGGTTTTTATCGCCTGCAGCCAATGTGTATTCATCGGTGCTGGTGTAGTCCCAACCGTACAAGCCGTGTGTTTCGCGGAAAGCGATATTTGGCTTGCGGAAATATGGCAACATTAATTTGACTTCAGAGGAGTCAGTACCATAAAAAGGAATGGTATTGCGCGGTGGTGTCATTGCAGACAAGCGACCTTTTAAATTGCCGTTGATTCTGCCGCGCACTTCTCCATAATCTACATAAGTTTCAATACCAGGAGTGCGGTACATATCTGGGGCATATTCTAAACCTGGGCTGTCGGCATTAGACACGCAGGAGTTTAATAGCAATGACATCGTCAAGGCTGCTCCACTAAATGCTGTGTAAACGATTTTTTTCATGTGGCCCTGTACTTATTTAATTTCTTTTTTATCCAATTCGAGGTAGCCGATTTCTTGCAACATGCCGTCGAGCTCTGCCTCAGTTACGTTGTGGTTTTCGCTCAAACGGATTTCCATAACGAATTTGTCGTCGGTAGTACGCGGATCAGGATTCTGAGCTGGCATACCAGGCAAGGTTTTGTTGCGAAGCAAATAAGTAATGGCCATGCCGTGGGCAGCACACATTACCGTGAACTCAAAACTGATCGGAACAAACGCCAACATATTCTCTAAGTAAGAAAAGTTAGGTTTACCACCAATATTCATTGGCCAGTCAACGATCATGAAATAGCGCATTCCGACAGTAGCAAGCGTTAAGCCTGTAAGACCGTATAAAAACGCCATGATACCGAGGCGTGTGTTCTTCACACCGATAATTGGATCAATTCCGTGGATAGGAAATGGAGAGAAAACCTCATTGATTTTTACTCCTTTTGCGACGAGCTGCTTGGCACTGTTTTTCAGTACTTCATCGTCATCATACATTACGTATAGAACTTTATCTGACATAGCCTTTGCTTAATGATGTTTGTGATAATCTGGAGACTCTTTGTAAGACTGACCTGAGCCTTTCAAAATGGTTTTGACTTCGTTGAGTGCGAGAACCGGGAAGAAACGCGCAAACAAAAGGAAGAAAACAAAGAATAAACCGATTGTACCAATATATACTGCGATATCGATGTGGCTTGGGAAGTGCATGCTCCAAGCTGCAGGAATGTAATCGCGGTGGATAGACGTAACGATGATCACGTAACGCTCAAACCACATACCGATGTTCACGACAATTGAAATAAAGAAGGTGAACAACAAGCTACGGCGCAATGGACGGAACCACATGAGCTGAGGAGAAACCACGTTACAAGTCATCATTGACCAATAAGCCCACCAGTAAGGACCGGTAGCGCGGTTGATGAAAGCATAAGACTCATATTCAACACCTGAATACCAAGAGATGAAAAGCTCAGTGATGTAGGCAGTACCTACAATTGAACCCGTTACCATGATGACGATGTTCATGTATTCAACGTGCTTGGTGTGGATGTAAGCTTCTAGACCCATTGCTTTGCGCATGATGAGCAAAAGCGTTTGTACCATGGCAAATCCAGAGAATACCGCACCTGCCACGAAGTATGGAGGGAAGATGGTGGTATGCCATCCTGGAATAACCGATGTAGCAAAGTCAAAAGATACAATAGAGTGAACAGAGAATACAAGTGGAGTTGCCAAACCTGCTAATACCAGTGATACCAATTCAAAACGGTTCCAGTGCTTAGCACGACCAGACCAACCAAAAGAAAGGATGCTGTACATCTTTTTAGCCAATGGTTTCTTAGCGCGGTCACGGATGGTCGCGAAGTCAGGGATGAGACCAATGTACCAGAATACGAGCGATACAGAAAGGTAAGTAGAAATCGCGAAAACGTCCCAGAGTAATGGTGAGTTGAAGTTAACCCATAACGAACCGAATTGGTTTGGAATTGGCATTACCCAGTAACCGACCCATAAACGACCCATGTGAATGAGCGGGAACGTACCAGCCATAAATACCGCAAAGATGGTCATGGCTTCCGCTGAACGGTTGATGGCCATACGCCATTTTTGACGGAATAGGAGGAGTACCGCTGAGATGAGCGTACCGGCGTGACCAATACCTACCCACCAAACGAAGTTGGTGATATCCCAAGCCCAGCCAATTGTTTTGTTCAGACCCCAAACACCGATACCGGTGCCGAGTAAGTACATGATGCTTCCTACACCGTAAAGACCGATAACGAGCGCTATCCCGAAGAGGATATACCACATTTTAGGTGCTTTGTCCTCAATCGGACGACAAACATCTTCTGTTACGTCATGATAGGTTTTGTGACCTAAAATGAGGGGCTCTCTGATTGCTGCTTCCTTTTGCATTGCAGTAGTTTAATTGAATAATAATTAATGATGAGCTTTTTCAGCTACTTGAATATGATCGAGCAATGAGTTGTCTTCGTTGCGTACTTTAACTTGGTACCAAACGTTTGGCTTCACACCTACTTCTTCGAGTGCTTGGTAGGCACGAATACCTTCCGATTTCTCGCGGATCATAGATTTGAGGTCGTTCCAGTCTCCTACAACGATGGCGTTGGTAGGGCAAGCATCAGAACAAGCTGTAGCGAATTCGCCATCGGCAATCACGCGCGCTTCTTTCTTCGCAACTAATTTAGTCGCTTGAATGCGTTGCACACAAAGTGAACATTTTTCCATTACACCACGCGTGCGTACCGTAACGTCTGGGTTGAGAACCATACGGCCGAGGTCGTCTTGTGCAGGGTTAACTTCCGTAAACTTCTTGTAAGAAGGATAGTTGAACCAGTTGAAACGACGTACTTTGTATGGACAGTTGTTGGCACAGTAACGGGTACCGATACAACGGTTGTAAGTCATTTGGTTGAGACCTTCATTGGAGTGCGTTGTTGCAGCTACCGGACAAACTGTTTCACATGGTGCGTGGTTACAGTGATGGCACATCAAAGGCATGTGAACCACACTTGGGTTGAGCGCAGGAACTTCTGCAGCGTCATAGCTGAATGTTTCTTTGTCTGCTTTTGTACCAACTGCAGCCTCTTCCTCAGAAGCAAAGTAGCGGTCAATGCGCAACCAATGCATTTCACGGCCACGGCGCACTTCGTCTTTTCCGACAACAGGAACGTTGTTTTCTGACTGACAAGCGATCAAACAAGAGCCACAACCGATACAAGAAGAAAGGTCGATGGAGATACCCCAACGGTGACCAATTTTCTCAACTGGGTGAGCTGCCCAGAGGTCAAACTCTGAGATTGGCGCCTCAACGTGCTTGCCATGCTTGTCAAGTTTTTGAAGTTTGTGTGCTTCGTTGTAAGCGTCTTTTTCGCGATCTTTAAAAATCGACAAGGTAGTTTCGCGAACGATGGAATCACGACCCATTACGGTGTGATGAATTTGCGTTGCGGCAATTGGGTAAGTTCCTTCTGCAGCTGTTACTTTTGCAGCAGCGCTGTAAACCATAGTGGCGCCAGTTGAAACCATTCCGAAGACGTTTGCACCAATTGGTGTGAGTTTGCCGTCGGCAGTTTGCACGTGCCCACCATATTCTTTGGTTTGGAATGCCGCCTTACCGATGTTTTCACCGTTAGCTCCGCGACCATAACCAAGAGCGATACCAATTGTTTTTGGTGCTTGACCCGGTAATGGGTAAACTGGTAAGGTAACTGATTTTCCGTTTACGGATACAGTTGCTAAATTCAAGCCATGTTCTTGGTCGTAGGTAGTGGCGTATTTGCCTTCCATTTCGACTGGGTTCATGGTAATGTAGTTATCCCAGGTTACTTTGGTAACTGGATCTGGCATTTCTTGCAACCATGGGTTATTGGCGAATTGGCCATTTCCGATTGCTGATTTTTGATAAAATACCACTTCTGTGTCGGCAGACTTTGGAAGGTCTTTAACCGGTGCGGCAGTAAATGCAAGGGCAGCAGGTACTACAGGGACTGCAGTACAGCTGTTGTGTGTAAGGTAATTGAAGTCGCCAGTTGGGTTCATGGCAGCAAATGTTGCCTTGATGTAGTCGTAAGCAACAGCGGAGTCTTGACCACCTCGCGTTGCGCTACCATTCCAAACGAGCAATGATTCTAAAGCGCTTGCTGTATTGTGTAATGGGCGAATCGTTGGCTGACCAATTGCGTATTCGCCAGCTTTTGCTGCAAAATCTGACCAGTTTTCTAATTGGTGGTGATCTGGGCAAACATAAGTACAGTTGCTTGCTGTTTCGTCTTCAAAAGCAGAAATGGCAACCGTTGTAGGGATTTGTTTCAAGCCTTTTGCAAAAGCAGCGCCATTTGGCATGCTGTATACAGGATTGACACCCATCATGATGAGTACCTCTGGTCCTTTACCGGCAGCAACTGCAGCAGCTAACTTAAGTGCTTTTGCATCTTCTGATTGGTGAAGGTTGATGGTATTTGCTAAATCGATGGTTGAACCGTATGCACCTAAAATGTTGTTGAGTTCGTTAGCAAGTTGCTGAACACCGATATGGTTTGAACCTGCAACTACTAAAGATGATTTTTTAGATTTTTTGAGGGCCGCTACTGCTTTGTCGGCAGCTGCTTTCCAAGAGCCGCCTGTAGCCGCTTTACCTTGCACTGCTTTGATCATGTAAGTAAGCACAGCTGCTTCTTCAGATGGTTTGATCATGCTGCGTACGTCGGCATTTGAACCAGTTACAGAAAGAACTGACTCAAATTGGAAGTGCTTAGACATCCACTCCCCTTCTGGGTTGCGGGTTGCACCGTATTGTACTGCAAATTCAGTTGGCAACAACCAAGTGCACAAGAAGTCTGCACCTACAGAAACGATTGTTTTTGCTTTGGAGAAATCATAGCTTGGAATGATGCGTGCTCCGAAATTGAGCAAGTTCGCCTCGCGCATTCCTGCGTAAGAAATGGCGTCGTATTGGATATGTTCGAATTTGGATCCGCCTTCACCGTTCAACTTTGTTGCCATTTCTGAGATGGCACGTTGAATAGATGGGGAAATCACGGTATTCGAAAGTAAGGTTACTTTTTTAGCCGAAGCAATTGCTTTTGAAATGCTTGCATCCACGCTAGACCAACTTGCTTTTTGACCTTTAGCTAAAGGATTTGCCAAACGAGCTGAATCGTAAAGACCAAGTACAGAAGCAATGATTTGTGGATTGGTTCCGCCTTTTGTGAAACCGAAATCTTTATTACCCTTGATGAAAATTGGTCGACCTTCGCGCGTTTTGACCATGATGCTGGCGTAAGAAGCGCCATCATAATAAGTACTTGCATACCATGTTGGCATACCAGGCGTTACGTTTTCTGGTTTCACTGCGTAAGGAACAACTTTGGTGACCGGAGCCTCACAAGCAGCTAACGTAGCAGCTGCAACAGAGAATCCGAGAAACTTCAAGAAGTCGCGACGAGCTGTAGAAGACTCGGCAAGATTTTCATCTGCTAAGAAATCTTCAACGCTTTGTTGGTTTGGAAATTCTTGATCTTTGTTCTTGATGAACTCAGGAGTTTGCTTGAGTTCGTCAATTCCTTTCCAATATTTTTTTGACATTTCCATGGTCTTATTTCGACAAGTATGGTTATTACTTAATTAATAGTGGCATTTTGCGCATTCCCAACCGCCAAGTTCGTTGACTGTTACTTTACCATCGTCATTGAGGTATTGTGCGTAAAGTTTAGGATCTTTTTTGAGGCGACGGTGGATTTCGTCGTAGTAGGCGTTTTTACCGTTTCCGATAGCGACGTCTTTTTTCCCGTGACACTCGATACACCAACCCATTGTGAGGGTTTTGCGCGTGAGTTTGATATTGCCTTCAATTTTGTTGAGTTCTTCTACTGGCTGAACTTTTACAGTTTCTACCTGCTGGGTCATGTCGCCGTGACATTGCTTACAGTCTAAGCCACCAACAACAACGTGCTGAGAGTGATTGAAATAAACGTGCTCTGGCAAGACGTGTACTTTATTCCAAACAATTGGCTTGGTTTTACCAGTGTATTTCATGCCTGCTTTATCCCAACCTGCTGCTGCGTAGATTTTCTTAATTTGGCTTTGGTAAGGTTTTCCTTCACCGTCGATTTGTTTGTGACAGTTCATACAAACGTTGACTGAAGGAATACTTGCAGATTTAGATTTGGTAACGGTGTTGTGACAGTATTTACAATCGATGCCGTTGATGCCAGCGTGTTGGCTGTGCGGAAAGACGATTGGCTGCGAAGGCTGGTAACCTTCCATGATGTTGATTGAATACAATGATTGGAACAACGCCACAATGATAGAAATCACGACTACAAGCGTGGTAAGACCTACTTGTAAGCGGTATTTCCAAGCCAAGGCGCGCAACTCTTCGCCGTAGGTCATTTTTTCTGCTTCAGCTTCGTCGTCTGAAGTAGCGATTTTCAGCTGACGACGCACGCCGCCAACTGCCATAATGATCACGACAAAAATAACGCCCATGATGATCCAAACCCAAGAATTGGATTCTTCTTCAACTGGTGTTATCAAAGAAGGGTCACCAGGGGTTTGGGCTTTAGGGTCGCCACCTGCACCAGGTTCAGGCTGTGCGTCTACCCAATCAAGGATAGCGTCGATGTCTTCTTTCTTCAAGTCTGGGAAAGCAGACATGGCCGTTGGAGACCACTTAGAAACTTCGGCAGCATACGGATCGTTGGCTGCGGCAGTTTGCCAGTTGTTTACCCATTGGTAGATGCTACCTTCTTTAGCACCGCCGGCTGCCCACTTTGCTCTGGCGCCCGCTAATTTGGGGCCAGTTGAATTTTTGTGAGGCATGTGACAGGTGGCACATTTGGCTTTAAATAGCCCTTCTCCTTGTGCAGAAGCAAAATTTGAGAATGCAGCAAAGCTGAAAATTAGTGCGGCAAAAGCCAAGGATTTGATGCGCTTAAGCGACTGAATGTTAGATATTTCCATGTAAAAAATTACTAATTCACTCTTTAAAATTGGGCGGAAAAACCGCTTTTTATCGGCAGCAAAATTAAAGCAAACAAGGCAGTTTATGACATTTTGATGACAAAAATTAGGGTCTTCATGTTAATTTAAAATGAATCTAAATAAGGATTTTGTGTTGCCGAAATTTCTCGTTTACTTTGCAAGCATGAAAGGTATATGCTCCATTGTTTTTATCAGCTTATTTTACAGCAATTTGCAGGCGCAAATCCAATTGATCGCCGATCCGCGCATCGACCAAAAGGTCGCCGCCAAGAACAGCAAACTCATGCCCGGCTACCGCGTTCAACTCTGTTTTGATTCCGACAAAAGTGTCATCGACCAAACCCGAGCACAATTTGTAAGTGAATATCCAAAAATCGACACTTATGTGCGCTTCGAAGCACCCAACTTTAACCTGATGGTTGGCGATTTTCGAACCCAAAAAGAAGCCGAAGAATTAGTAGAGCGCATTCGCGGGCGCTACCCGCTCACGATTGTACACAAAGAGCAAATCAATCTGCCGCGCATCGACTAAACAGTCGCTACAATACAAATCAATCAAATTGCTTCCAGCCCTGCGCACGCAAGGTAACTGCAGCACCCGCTCTATCGATATAGTAAACACCGTCTGCCGCATTGGTGATGTGGCCAATAATACTAAAATTAGGATTGGACTGAATGAGCGCGACATCTTTCTGATCGATGGTAAAGAGCAACTCGTAATCTTCGCCGCCATTTAACGCACACATACTCGGATCTAGATTGAAATCAATGGCCACCATAGAGGTTTTGGCATCAATTGGCAATTTTTCATCATAAACATGGCACCCTACTTGGCTCGACTTGCACAAATGCAATACTTCACTGGCCAAACCATCTGAAACATCGATCATTGAGGTCGGTTTGACGCCCAGGTCTTTCAAAAATTTAACGACATCCAGGCGCGCTTGCGGCTTGAGCTGTCTTTGGAGTATGTAGTCGTGGCCGTCTAGGTCTGGCTGGATATTCGGGTTTGTTTTAAAAACTTCTTTTTCGCGCTCTAGGACTTGCAAGCCCATATAGGCGCCACCTAGATCACCGGAAACTACCAAAAGGTCATATTCTTTGGCACCTGAGCGGTAGCAGATGGCCTCTTGAGCAGCTGTACCAATAGCCGTAATGCTGATCATGAGTCCGCTTTGCGAAGAAGTGGTGTCGCCACCAATCAAGTCGATGTTGTAGTCAGTACAAGCTGTTCTGATGCCCGCATACAATTCTTCGAGCGCCTCAACTGAAAAGCGATTCGATACCGCCAAACCGACAGTAATTTGTTTGGGTGTTGCGTTCATGGCGCAAATATCGGATGCGTTGACAGCAACTGCCTTATAGCCTAAATGCTTTAAAGGCATGTAACTCAAGTCAAAATGAACACCTTCTACCAAAAGATCGGTGCTCACCACCTGACATTGTCCGTTGCCGATGTCGATCACTGCAGCGTCGTCTCCTACGCCGAGAAGTGTTTCGGGATGTTGCGTTGTTAAGTCTTTGGTCAATAAATCGATGAGGCCAAATTCACCTAAATCGGAAAGTTCTGTGCGTGTGTCGGACATGGTCAGTATTTTTTCAAAGTTACTGCAAATAAAAAAGCCCCCAAGCGGAGGCTTTTTTTGTTGGCCCACTAGGGCTCGAACCTAGACTCTTCTGAACCAAAATCAGACGTGTTGCCAGTTACACCATGGGCCAATAATCGTGCATCTTTCAATGCGAGTGCAAAGTTAAGAAGTTTTTTCTTCTCGGCAAATAGCTCGAGAAAAATTTTTTAGTCCGATTATTCTTAAATTCGCATCTACATTATTTACTATTAAATTGTGCGCATGACTTACTCAAAATGGAACGCATACCTTGGTTGGCTTGTTTTTGCAATTGCCTCGGCTGTTTACCTCATGACCATCGAATCTACTGCAAGTCTCTGGGATTGTGGTGAATACATCACCGCTGCTTATAAATTAGAAGTTGGTCACCCACCGGGCGCACCACTATTTATGGTGCTCGGACGCTTGTTCTCCTTTTTTGCTGCGCCAGAGAATGTAGCGGTTTATATCAATGCGCTATCCGCTATTTCGAGCTCTTTGACCATCTTATTTATGTTTTGGTCACTGACACTTTTGATTAAAAAAATTGTTTTAAAACAAGGTGACGACCTTTCAGGAGGTACCCAAATCGCCATTTTCAGCGCTGCTGCAGTAGGTTCTTTGGCTTATACCTTTTCAGATTCATTCTGGTTTTCAGCTGTTGAAGGCGAGGTTTATGCCATGGCCTCGTTATTTACAGCTGTTATTTTTTGGGCCATTCTCAAATGGGACGAAGAAATGGAGCAAATTCAACACGGCTCCAAACTCTCCGATTTGCGTCCGAATCGTTGGTTATTATTGATTTTCTTCATGTTGGGCCTCGCTATTGGTGTCCACTTACTCGGGATCTTGGTTGTTCCGGCTATTGGTTACATGATTTACTTCCGCACACAAGAGCAAGTCACTGTCAAAGGCCTCCTTTTAACAGGTGTTATTTCTGTAGTTGCCCTCGGATTTATCCAAGAAGCCGTTATTCCTGGCAGTATCGCTATGGCTTCTAATTTTGAAGTTTCCTTCGTCAACAGCCTCGGCTTGCCATTTTACAGCGGCACCATTTTCTTTTTCATCTTACTGATCAGTGCTTGCCTTTATGTTGTTCGTTACGCACACCGTGCTGGCAAAACCGTTCTGTACAACGCCATGATGGGCTTGGTGATGTTGCTCATTGGCTACGGTTCCTTTGCAGTGATCGTAATTCGCTCCAATGCCAACACACCACTCGACGAAAACGACCCCGAAAACTTAGTGACGCTACACTCCTATCTCAAACGCGAACAATACGGTTCTGCGCCTATCCTCTTCGGACCTTACTGGAATTCCTTCCGCAATGGTGAAGAAATGACCGAAGAAGGCCCTAAAATCTTAGATCGTTCTGCATGGAAAGACCTTTCGGCCTATTTCTTGCGCCGCTTTGTTGTCATCGAAAACGACGTAGAAGTGAAGGCATTTGCAAGTGAAAAAGAGGCTGAGGCTTGGGTGAAAGCCAATAAAGGTGCCTATAGCATTGAAGAAAAGTATTACGAAAGTAATGCAAGCATTCGCGAAGATGCCGTAGCAACTTATTCCCAAACGACGTTTTTCCCACGTATGTACAACGGTGAAGGTTCAGGTGCGGCTTTGCACAGACAACTGTATGCCAAATGGTCTGGCTACAACGAAAACGACGGCACGAGCACAGAAATTGGTCGCGACGGCAAACGCCTCCCTACATTTGGCGAAAACCTCACCTACTTCTTGCGCTACCAAGTCAACTTTATGTACATGCGCTATTTCATGTGGAATTTTGCCGGTCGCCAAAACGATTTGCAAGGCCACGGCGACAACATGCACGGCAACTGGCTTTCTGGCATTTCTTTCCTAGATGAAGCGCGCTTGGGTAGCCAAGAACACGCACCATATTACACGCAAGAAAACCCAGGGCGCAACACCTACTTTATGTTGCCGCTCATCCTAGCGCTACTTGGTCTCATTTTCCATTACCGTAAAATGCCAAAAGATGCCTTTATCTTGACCTTAGCCTTCTTGTTTACAGGTCTCGCTATCGTCGTTTACCTCAATCAAAAGCCTTACGAGCCGCGCGAGCGAGATTACGCTTACGCAGGTTCCTTCTACTTCTTTGCCATGTGGATTGGCATCGGTGTCTATGCCATTTTTGATTTGCTCAAAAAATACCTCAAAGAAAGTAAAGTGCGCGCAAGTATTGCCACCGCACTTGGTTTAATTGTTCCGATCATCATGGGGTCTCAAAACTGGGACGACCACGACCGCAGCGGCAAAACAAGCGCCCGTGACCTCGCCCACAACTACCTTGAGTCTTGCGGTAAAAACGGCATTCTCTTCACCAACGGCGACAACGATACCTTCCCACTTTGGTATTTGCAAGAAGTGGAGGGCAAGCGCACAGACGTTCGCGTATGCAACCTCTCTTTAATGGGCACCGACTGGTACACCAACCAAATGAAACTCAAAACATATGAGTCTGACCCACTTCCGATCAAATTTAGAGAAGATCAAATCCTGATGTATGCCGGCAACACCGATCAGGTCTACTTCATGCCTTTGCTGCAGTTGTTTTCTCAAAACTTATCGGATACCATTATCAAAAAAGTACTCGATCTGCGCTTGAAGCACAACCCATCTGAAGCCAAAATGGCTGCCGGTTACTTTGACCAACGTGCGCAAGTCCTTTTTGCCGACGTTGTGGCCAAATCACCAGAAGCAGAGCTCCTCAAGACGCAAATTGCCTCTACAGACTCTACCAACATGATTGCGGCTACCATCGACAAATACCAGAAAGTATTCCAACTCTTTGAAGCGGCAAGAAATGGCCAAGTAGAATTCAAAAACAACACTGGCCAAGAGCTCCAAGAACTCCTCGAACAATATGAGCGCATTTGGTCTGCCGTAGATTTTGCGGACGCGATGGCTTTTGTACGCGATGACGCCAACATGATCACCGACGAACAAAATAAATTCAGCTTCTTCCCTTCGTCTAAATTTGCCTTGAAAGTCAATCGCCAAAATGCAATTGCGTCAGGTGTCTTGAGTTCGAAAACAAAAGCAGCCAATGTAGCCGATGAAATCGTCTTTGAGTTTGATCCAGAGCGCACACAAGCCCTCCCGCGCGATGAAGTCATGATGATGGACGTTGTTGCCAATAACGATTGGAAGCGCGGCATCTACTTCTCTAGCAACCGCGGCTCGTCTTTCTCAATCGCGCTCTTAAGTGCAGGTTATATCAAGCAAGTGGGCATGGCCTATGCCTTAACGCCTGCCAAAAAAGAGCCTGCCCTAATGGACGTCGATCAAATGGAGAAGAACATGCTCGAGACCTACATTTTTGGTGATATGGCCAACCCGAATGTACTCACCGACTACTACGCGCGTCGCCACACCATTCAGTACCGCGCCAATTTCTTATTGCTCGCAGAACAACTCTACGCGCTCGGACGCAAGAACGAAGCCGTCAAAGTACTCGATCGTTCCATGCAAATCATGCCTGAAGAAACCGTCATGGATTACGGAGACATCAACCCAGTTGATCCTTTCAATTCTTTGAACTACAACAAAGCACACAACCAATTCATGTTCCAAGGTCAAGATATCAGACCGCTCAATGCAGGAATCTTACATGAATTTGTACAGCTCTACTACTTGCTCGGGCAAACCAAAAAAGCCGAAGCATTGGGTCAAAAAATCCTCGAAAACTATCAAACAGTTGTTGCTTACTTTGAACACAGTGATGTAGAAATGGCCGGCAACGAAGAGAACGCAGAGGACCTCATTGCGGTAGCAGATGCACTATTAAAGATGCGCACAACGGTTAAAGAAACAAACAAAGCTGGCAACTCATCGGCCTTCACGCGTTCTCTTGAGAAAACCATTCAAGTACTTTACAAAAAAGTCTTGCCTCGCATCTACAGTGGTCTAGACGCATTGGCTTCTGAAAATGGTGAAGCTGGCGATGGCATTTACTCCAATCGCTTGGCCAACCTGCAGTTGTATATGGGTGCCCTAGCCGAACACCACGGCCTCGTCAAAGCACCTGTGGTGAACCGCAATACGCTGCCAAGTGAGCCTTCAAATATCGACGTGAATTCCCTGGCCGCGCCAGGGCAAGCGCCCGATACCAATCGCATGATGCAATAGACCAAGATGCGCTATTTTTTCCAACACCTGATAGAAGCATTTCATTTGCCACTGAAAAATCCGGTGTTGGTTTTTTCCATCCTTCTTTTTATCATTTTGCTCTCGCCAATTGTGCTGCGTAAAATGAAAATTCCCGGAATCATTGGCTTAATTCTTTCGGGTGTTTTAATTGGGCCAAACGGCCTTGGATTGATCGGCGAGCGCACCATGGAAGCTGAAGGTAGCATTAAGTTGTTTGCAACAATTGGGCTGCTATACATCATGTTTATGGCGGGTCTTGAACTCGATTTAAGGCAATTCAAGCGCTATTTCCATAAAAGCTTAGGCTTTGGTTTCCTTACATTTATCATTCCGCTCGCTTTGGGCTATCCGTTGTGTACAGAAATCCTGCACCTTTCTCCATTAGCCGCTTTACTTACTGCAAGTATGTTCTCGACGCATACGCTTGTGGCCTACCCCATCGTAAGTAAATTCGGACTCACAAAGCATCCGGCCGTGGCCATTACCGTTGGTGGAACTATTCTAACAGACACAGCCGTACTCATCATTTTAGCCATTATCTCAAGTGCTTCTGAAGGAAGTTTGGATTTTAGTTTCTGGATGCGCTTGCTCACTTCTTTATTGATGTTCTCGCTCATCATGTTTTTTGTCATTCCGAGAATCGCAAGATGGTTTTTTAGTAAACTCGACAGTGAAAAGACATCCCAATACATATTTGTTTTGTCAGTGGTATTTTTTGCCGCATTTCTTGCAGAGGTAGCAGGAGTTGAACACATCATAGGGGCGTTTGTAGCCGGATTAGTGCTCAATAAGTTGATTCCACACCACTCTACACTCATGAATCGCATCGACTTCATTGGGAACTCGTTATTTATCCCATTCTTTTTGATTTTCGTTGGTATGGTCGTGGATTACCGCGCTTTTTTTCAAGGATCTTGGCCCTTAATGATTGCAGGAATACTGACCACTTTTGCTATTTTTTCCAAATGGCTTGCGGCGCTAGCCACTCAACTCATTTTCAAACTCAGTCGCAATGAACGCCAAATGATATTTGGACTCAGCACCGCACATGCAGCAGCCACACTTGCGATTATTATGGTTGGCTACAAAGATGGAGATGGCATCTTGAGCCTAAATATTGTCAATGGAACAGTACTCCTCATTTTATTTACGAGCATGACTTCATCGTTTGTTACTGAGAATACTGGAAAGCGCTTACTACTCGACCTTTCTGAAAATAGCGACCTCGATGACAACGAAATGAAATTACGCAATAAGCACTTAATGGTTTCCATGAACGAGTTAAAGGGAAATGAAAAGTTGCTCGATTTAGCGCTTATGGTTTCGGACCCTCAAGTCATCAATCCAATTTCCGTTGTGAGCGTTTACCCCGATAACGAAAATGCTGAGCGCATGATCCGCAAATCAAGAAAGTCTCTTGAAGAAATCATCAAGCATTATTCTGGACATGAATCTAAGTTAAATACCATTGCTACAATCGATCATAATTTATCCTCGGGTATTTCAAGAGTTTCTAAAGAGTTAGTTGCCGACATCGTCTTGGTCAATGACTCCTCAGACACCAACATCATCAAGAGAATGGTTGGAGATGACCGCGATCACTTGATGTCTAGCTGCGAAAAAACTATTTTCTTCTGTTCACTAGAAAAACCCAGCGTTTCTTATGAAAGAATTGTTGTGGTGGCTCCCCTCATGGCCGAACTCGAGCAAACTTTTGTATTGTGGTCAGAGCGCTTGCTTAGATTGGCTAAAGAACTTAAGATTCCTTTTCATTATTATGGCAGCACTTCTTCTTTCGAGCGAATTGAAAAAGTCGCACAAGCTAACAAAGTGGAAGCTGAACTCTATCTTCATGAAATTGCAAGCCTCGACAATTTTTACCCTACCTATCAAAAGAAAACAAGCGACCTAATTTGTATTGTGGCCTGCAGAACAGGCAGTGTTTCTTTCGATTCACAAATTGACCAAATACTACAAAATGTCAATATAGCATTCGAACACCAAGACTACCTACTCATCTATCCTGGATCTATCGGAAACGATCCTGCCTTTTCTAGTTACGACGATATCAATTCTGCCCCACTGGTGGCTGGTGTGGAAACCATCCAAAAAATTGGTCGAGAAGTTGGAAATATTTTCAAGAAGGGAAAAGACTGATCTTATGCTCAAAAAAAGCAAATCGGCTTATTGGCTCTATTTTCTTGGTGCTTATGTCATTATCCAATTTATTTGGTGGGGCTATCACCTCATACAACTGAGTTCGCACATTCCACAACAAGACGCACAGCTCTCCAAGCGCATCGGAATGGTGTTTGGTGAAGGCGCTGTATTTTTGGTCATTCTCGCTTTTGGCATTTACCGCATCCGAAAGTCTATATCCAAAGAGCTCGCTTTTCAACAGCAGCAGCAAAACTTTCTTTTGACCGTTACCCACGAACTCAAAACACCTATTGCTGCGCTCAAATTGTATATTCAAACCCTGCAAAAGCACAATTTGCCCGAAGACAAAAAAGAAAAAATTCTCAAAGGCGCCTTGCAAGAAAACGAACGACTGAGCCAACTCATCGAAAACATTTTAAATGCTTCGCGCGCCGAAAACAAGCTTTTTGCGATTCAAAAACAAAAGACCGAGTTAGTAGCACTCGTACACTCCATCAAAGAGCGGTACCAAGCAAGATACCACACCGGCCTTATTGACTTCAAAGGCCCGGAGGAACTATTTGCAGCCGTTGACCTTCATCTGCTGGATACCATTCTAGTGAACTTAATTGAAAACGCCATCAAATACGGCGGAACGCAACAACACATCACCATCCAAATGGAGAAGCTCGATCGCTTTTTTGCTATTAAAATTGCCGATGAAGGGCCAGGAATAGACCCCGCTGAGCGCTTGCACATCTTTGAAAAATTCTATCGCATTGGTTCAGAAGAAACCAGAAAACAAGCTGGTAGTGGGCTTGGGCTTTATATTGTCGCGGAATATGTGCGGCTACACAACGGCCAAATACGCTGCATTGAAAATATCCCGACGGGCAGTGTTTTTGAGCTAATTTTACCAATATGAACAAAAAAGTAGGCCTGATTATCCTCGATGGCTGGGGAATTGGAGACCAAAGCAACTCAGATGCCATTTTCAACGCCAACACGCCGTATTTCGACTCATTGATGGCTCAATACCCAAATGCTACCCTACAGACCTCTGGCGAAGCCGTGGGCCTACCAGAAGGGCAAATGGGAAATTCTGAAGTAGGGCATCTCAATATTGGCGCTGGACGCATTGTCTATCAAGAACTCACAAGGATCAATAAAAGTATCCGGGACGGCGAACTACAAGAAAATCCAATACTCCTTGCAGCCTTTCAAAAAGCAAAGGAGGAAGGTAGAAAATTACACTTCATGGGCTTGGTTTCAGACGGGGGCGTGCACAGTTCACAAGACCACCTGCACGCGTTATGTGAAATGGCCCATGCACAAGGTCTCAGCTCTTATTTCGTACATGCCATTACTGATGGCCGCGATTGCGATCCGAAGAGTGGCTTGGGCTTTATCCGAGCACTCGAAGCTGTCCTTGCCAAAAACAACGGTAAAATGGCAAGCGTAATTGGTCGATATTATGCCATGGACCGAGACAAGCGTTGGGAGCGGGTTGCCAAAGCCTACCACCTCATGGTAAATGGCACCGGAGAAAAAGCTGATAGCGCGAGTGCGGCACTCGCAGCTTCTTATTCCCAAGATATCACCGATGAATTTTTATTGCCACATCTCATTGACCCCGATGGCTGTATCTCTGAAGGTGATGTCGTGATCAGTTTCAATTTCAGAACAGACCGTCCGCGCGAAATCACTACCGTACTTACCCAAGAAGCTTTTCCCGAATACAACATGAGCCCGCTCGACCTGCATTATTGCACCATGACCAATTACGACGAGCGCTTCAAAGGAATGCATGTCTTGTTTGAAAAAGACAACCTTCAATTCACTTTGGGAGAAGTAGTTGCCAATGCGGGCTGTTCGCAAGTGCGCATCGCCGAAACAGAGAAGTATCCACACGTAACCTTCTTTTTCAATGGCGGTCGCGAAGCAGCATTTGCAAATGAAGAACGTTTACTGATTGCTTCGCCTAAAGTAGCCACCTACGACCTCCAACCCCAAATGAGTGCGCCAGAAGTAGCCAGCAAGCTCATTGCGCACATGAAAGCCCAACAACCCGACTTCATCTGCCTGAATTTTGCAAATCCAGACATGGTAGGCCACACAGGTGTATATGCTGCAATTATAGAAGCTGTAGAAACCGTAGATGCGCAATTGCAAAAAGTTGTGGAAGCAGGGCTTGAACTCGGCTATGAATTCTTGGTAATTGCCGACCATGGCAATGCAGATTTCGCCGTAAATCCAGATGGATCTCCTAATACAGCACATAGCCTCAACCCTGTTCCGGTCATTTTGGTCAGCCCTGCAAAAGAGCTTTCTATAAAAGATGGCATTCTAGCAGATGTAGCACCGAGCATTTTAGCACGAATGGGCATACAACAACCCAAAGAAATGACGGGTCAGCGCCTGGTAAGCTGATCAGAAAAGCGAATTATGTTAAAATAATTCCTTTGGCATTGAGCGTCGGAATCAATTTGAATTCTTGCGGATTGATACTACCTGCCTCAAATACAAAGCGCTTGTCAAACATGGTTTCGTGTACCCAAAAACTAACCCAGAACTCATTGTTAATGCCAAATAAATCGGGCATAATGGGCTCAATTCGAGCGGCTTCACCTGGCATCATGACCTCAATTCCTTTTCTGAGTGTCGATGTTTTGATGTTTTCGCCTGTTGTGGGGTGCGTTCCATAGCCTGTCGACGCCACTATAATTCCTTCCATGATGTCATCTCGATTGTTGATCAAGAAGACAATATATTCTGGCTCAGCGTTTTCAATGGGTAGTTCGACCAATGCCACTGCTACGTTTTCTACTTTAGGTCCGAGTAAATCTGCTCTCATGACTGTGCAATTTGATAATTAAAAATAGTGGCCATTTGTGCAGACAACACACTCCTGACCTCATTGATGTCTATTTGACGACCGAGTTCTTTGGTCATGGACGTAACCGCCTTGTCTTGGATACCACAAGGAACAATATTTCCAAAATAGCTTAGGTCGGGGTCTACGTTGAGTGCAATGCCATGCATGGTTACCCAGCGCGAGCATTTCACACCCATAGCACAGATTTTACGTGCATTTTGACCCGCTGGATCTAGCCAAACACCGGTCAGTCCCTCTAAACGCGTCGCGCTTATTCCGAAATGGGCAAGTGTTTGAATGACCGCTTCTTCCAAAAAGCGCAAGTATTGATGGATGTCTGTAAAAAACTGCTCTAAATCTAGAATAGGATACATCACCAACTGACCTGGTCCATGGTAAGTAATGTCTCCTCCCCTATTGATTTTGAAAAACTGAGCCTGAATCTGATCGAGATGTGCTTGATCGAGCAATAGGTTTTCTGCTGCACCGCTTTTGCCCAGCGTATAGACATGGGGATGCTCACAAAACAACAAATGATGTGTTGGCAGTACCGCCGTATTTTGCTTGCGGTTTTCTATTTTTCGGTCGACCGCCACCTTGAGTAAGGATTCTTGGAGGTCCCAAGCTTCTTGGTACGCGATGAGCCCTAAATTGCGGACATAAACAACTGGTTTACTCATGATAACTTGGCCAATTCTCCTTTAAGGTAGTCTACAATTTCCATGTCCATGATATCTGCACCATTTAAATCACAAAGATAAAAAGAGGCCCAATCGACGAGGTGAATATAATAAAGTGAGCGCTCAATAAAAGTTTCTCCTTTGGTTTCCAGAACGAAAATTTCACCCGCTTTTTGCTCGATAGCTGACATAGTTATCTCCAAACGCTTTTGGTTATTTGGATGCAAGTCGCCAGAACTAAAAAAAACCGGTGCAAAACGCGTATCGCCGCCACCCCAACTCACCAATTCGTTGTGATTCATTTCGGGTATGGTATGGTGCCAACCAAGGTATTTGGCATTTTCATTGAACTGCTGCCGCGCACGCACGAGTATTCCTTCGTATTTGGTTTCGGCGTAATATACACCAACTTTGCCGTGAAGAAACGCTGCTAATTCCTGCGCGCGATGCTGTATGACTTGTAAATCAGCGGTGAGCGTTTGAGCTGCTCTTGCCATACTCGGCAAGTGCTCAGCACTACAAAAGCCTAGTTCTATGAATAAATTCAAAAGATGTACCATTGAATAAGCGAGTCCAGCACGAGGTGGCATACCAGAAGGTACAATGCAGCAATTATATGCATTGGCTTCACAAAATGCAGCGAGCTGTCCGCCACTACAAATGCCAACGATATGGCAACCCAAGGCCTGTGCCTCTTGAATGGCCATCATGGTTTCTTCAGTATTTCCGGAATAGGATGTCCCGATGACCAAAGTGTGTTGATTGGCATAGGCTGGCAAGGCATATTCGTTACTGACTATGACTGGAACCTTTAGTTCTTCAAGTAACCAATTACAGACAATTTTAGCGCCAACACCAGATCCTCCGAGCCCACAAATGACTATGTTTTGGATGTCGTGTTGTGGCTGTTTGAACTTTAAAGCTTTTGCCAGTGCCGTTGCATCGATGATGTTTTGAGGAAAGACTGCAATCAGGTTTCTCATCATCTCAGTACATTGACATGGCCCGCTAAGGTTCGGGTCACCTGTTTGTTATCTGTATAAGTTAGTTTCCAGTTGTAGAGCCCCAACTGAACATCTTTGCTGTCCTTGTAGCGGCCATTCCAACCCTCAGATGGCGTGTCTGTCTCCCAGACTAAAGCGCCCCAGCGGTTGAAGATTTGTAGTTCGTAACGACCGATGATATCTACATTCGAGAACACCGGTAAGAAGACATCGTTGATGCCATCGC
>JACCDG010188148.1_pt1 | contig 101021 bp, 91 predicted proteins | sample 7442471 | NCBI WGS metagenome assembly JACCDG01 (sample SAMN15323444, study PRJNA562643) | freshwater metagenome | isolation source: river surface water | place: USA:Blue River Watershed | collected 2017-08-17 | reverse complement strand
GCTGTTGTATTCATCAAAACGAATATCGCTTCCGGGTGTTTGGCAACTGTGGTCGGCCCTCGAGTTATTTTCACTTCAGCGGCGTGTAGTTCGTCTGGTTCGCCCGCTACTTTTCAGGCCGGGGGAAAGAGCTTCTCCGCAAAAATTACCCAGAGTCCGTTGTTTTTCAAAGAGGGCCACTCCCTCGCGATCGGAGTTACAAACGAGGATATCCCAGTCGATCCGATTTCGGTTTCATCTTCCGCACCTACCGTCGGAGCAGAAGTAATGTTAGTCGGGACGGGGTGCACCCAGGCCGGACCAGCGACGGATACAAGCTTGTATACGGCCAAAACGGTGATCTCAAAGTTGTTTACCCGGTTTTTTGATACTTCCGCGGGGTCGGGGCCGCTACTATGCACGGAGGATCGTGGTGGGCCTGCATTGGTTCAGTCGGGTGGAGTTTGGACTTTGCTTGGGGTGAATGCAGCGGTGTTGGCGGACGATGAAGGCAATATCAAGGGGCCCAATTCTAGTGCGCGATTGGACGGAACCGAACACCAGGACATCATCAAAAAAATTGCAAACGCGGCCGGGGTGGATGTCTGCGGGGTTACTAAAAACTGTGGCACGGTTACGCCCGGGGAGCCAAGTTGCCAAATGACCGCTGCCCCTCCAACCGTGCGTCAGGGAGAGGCTGTGGTGATTACCCTGAAAAGTGAGAATGCAACCAAAGCATCTATCGACGGAGTAGATGTTTCGGTTCCTAATGGGACTCGCACACTGAGCCCGCAGAAATTGGGTTCGCAACAAGCGCTGGGAACTGTGACCAGCGCTGCGGGGAAGGGGGCGACCTGTTCTGCATCCTATACTGTCATTCCGAAAGGAGACCCGGGCGCGGTGTCGTGTACGCTGACGGCAACACCGTCCAAAGTTAGTTTGGGAGAGACTGTGACGTTGGAAATCACGGCGTCGAATGCTGCTACCGCAGCGAGTATAAACGGTCGAAGTGTCAAAGTGCCCTCGGACAAGCTGCTAGTGGCAGCAGATAAAAAAGGCGATTTTTCAGCGGTGGGATTTGTCAGTGGAGGCGGAGCGTCCGCTAATTGTTATGCGGAGTACCGGGTGGAGGATGGGGGAGTGGCGCCAACGATTCCTAATTATGGTGTGGTCAAGACCCATTGTGGTGCAGATCTAAATGCGGGGACCACAGGGATTTCCAGCGTATGTTTAGGGACGTTGAAAAAGGATCCTTCCGTGAATCACATCGGTTTTACACAGTTAGTTTATGTGAAATACAATTCGGGAGTTACGGAGCTCTTGCCTATCGTTGCGCGTCGGCCGGTTTCAGGTTCGTCGACTCAGGATGAACTCGGGCTTTTTGCCAATGGAATCATTGCGGGCAATAGTGGCGCGACAATGGACATGCGCTTGGCCACTTTGACCAAGACCTCTGGTGGAGAACCCAGCGCGATCGAGGGCGCTACCCAATCCGGAAAAAACTTCCGCTCGACTTTAACACCGCAATGATTCCGGTACGCGGTACCTTTTTAAAAAGGTACCGCGTACCGATACGGTGTCTACATTCCAACACTGTATGGCGCGGAAAGGGCAGGGGTTGCGTTGTTCTCAAGCGCTAATGCCTAATCGTAAACATACAGAATACACCCAACTCCGAATCGGATTTAATTAAACCCGGAATTCTATTCCGTTCTACTGCGTTTAATCTATCGACAAAGAAGTGCCGATTTTTGTACGTCTCGTGCGCGGGCAGTTACCCGAGCTGGCACTTGCTTTGCTTTTACCAATACGCGGCTCTTTGTGCTGCGTGGACGTAGTACGTTGTCGGTGAGGTCTTCGGTGGGTAGTTTTATCGCTGTGTTAGGCAATTCTTCTCGCGCCCTACTCCAAGCAGTCTGGGGAGCTCAGCCCCTTTTGAGTTTAGTTCCGGGGGGGCGCCTGGCTAAACTAGCCGCGCTCATCGCGCTCTTCTCTAGGTCTGATGAGGCGTCCGAAACTCTTTTAGCTGAAAAATTCAGTCAACTGCAGTTCCAAGGTGATTTGACTGAGTACGAGCTAAAAGCGCTCGATCGTCTACGTGACATCATGGCGCTGCGCTCGCTTAACTTTGCCGCCCCTGGCAAAGGCAAAACCCGCCTGCGGCAAGGGTTCGTCGTGCGAGCTCAGACAAATGTTTTCTCGGGCGAAGCAGAAACCAACCTCGAATATGCATTCAATTCTCAAGATATTACTGAGAGCGCCACGGTTGTCGCCAAACTGTATTGGAAGCTGTTTGACACTTGCACTGGCACACTCCCCGAACTCCAGCCCCTGGCCCGACAGCTTTATTTCCTATTATTTGGAGTCCCATTTGAGCCCGAGAGTGGTCGAGCCCGGATTTTGCGGCTGACGGACGCGCTACAAAGAGACTCGGGCGTCCCATTCTTAATTCTTAATCTGCTGCGACAGGGGGCTCTGCACGAAGCGCGACTTGTTGGCCGTCTACTCCTGGCTGATGGCCTGGAGCTGGAAGACCCCGACCGAGCGAGCGCTCTGTATTGGCTGACGGAAATCGCCTGGTTCCAAAATGCGTGGGGAAGCGAACGGCTTACCCATGAGGCGACACTTCGGTTTTTATATCACCTCTGTTTCACTTCACCCGATCGAGCGGGTTTTTTGGAGATTGATAGTCCGTTTTTTTCGGAGTTTGAGACCGTGAGCGAGTTGGCTCATGAGGCGTTGACCTATCGAGAGACTTTAGTCGAGTCGTTGCTCGCGCTGTGGGAAGTTTACGATGGTGAGTTTGATCCGATTTTTCAAAAATCCTTTGAAACTCTCGTGGGGCGCGCGAGCAAGATTTACGACCACCGCGCGAGTTGGGAGAAACTCTGGCGTCGTAGCCAAGAATCGTTTTCGAGAGATTACCTTTTTGTGGTTGAAGGAAATCAGTGCTACTTGGCGGGCATGTATGCAGACGCAGCCGAATGTTTTGAAACCGCGTTGGAAATCACGCCCGGTTTGCGAGCAGCGCTTTCGAACCTCGCGATTGTTTACGCGAAGCTCGGCCGCGTTTCGGAGCTGCGTCAGATTGCGGAACAGATTCAGAACGATCGCCGTTTTGGAAACACAGGCCTACTGCAATTGGGAGACGCCTATTTGCTCGCTGGACTGCAGGATGAGGCAGAGGTTTTTTTCGAGGACTTGCGTCACTCCGCTGGCTCCGATTCCAGCATCGATTATGCAGTATCGACTTTTTGTGCGCTCCACGGTCTTTCGGACCTCGCAGTGGAGTATGCCCAACGCGCTTTTGAACTGGCGCCCGAAGACGCTGCGGTAGCTTACCACCTCAGCCTATGTTTAGAAGCTGCTGGTCAAAAAGAAAAAGCGCTATTGATTCTCAAGCAGGTGAAGGTCGAGTCCGAAGGCGATAGCTTGCACTATTACCGTTTTACGTTGGAGAGGGACTTAGGAAATGACGCCGAAGCTGCAGCGACATTGATCCAGGTTTCTCGTGACTTTCTGGAGTCGGAAGGTCAGTGGGAAGAAGCACTGCGCTTCGCCAAGATGCGTCAGGATATTGGCCTACTGCGTCATCTTAAACAGAAAAAAGATAGCCAAGACTAGTCTCGTCTTGCCGGAGAGCGTTAAGTCAAGTTTACTCTCCCCATCTAATAGGGGGGAGACATGAAAGCTTTGGACGTCATCGTTATCGGCGGGGGACACAACGGGCTTGTAGCCGCAAATTATTTACAAAGAGCCGGGCACTCTACGTTGGTTCTCGAACGGCGATCTGTCGTTGGGGGCGCCTGTGTGACCGAAGAAGTTTTTCCGGGTTATAAAGTTTCGACCACCAGCTATGTTTGCAGTCTTTTGCGCCCCGAAATCATTCGTGATTTGAATCTCAAAAAGTATGGGTATGAAATTTTAGAAAGAGATCCCTCTTCATTTTCCCCCTTTCCCGATGGGCGTTACATGATGTTTTGGAAAGATCTCCAAAAAACTTGCGCCGAAATTGGAAAGTTTTCTGAGAAGGATGCGCGGACTTATCCTGAGTTTGAGAAGAAAATCACAGAGCTCGCGGCTTTTGTGACCCCGCTTTTGTTATCCGTCCCGCCCGATCCTTCTAGTTTCAATCCAGGGGAACTGATGCGAAGTCTTCAGCTCTTGCTGAAAGTGCGTGGGTTGGGAAGAGGGATTTACGAGCAGTTGCGCGTGTTTTCTATGAGCGTTGCAGATTATTTGGGTCTTTGGTTTGAGTCGGATGCGCTCAAGGCACGCATGGCAACCGACGGAGTCATTGGAGCTTGGGCCGGACCCTATTCGCCAGGGACTGCGTACGTGCTTTTTCACCACGTGATGGGAGAGACCGAGGGCGCGCAGGGTGTTTGGGGCTACGTTCGAGGGGGCATGGGCACTGTCACTCAGGCATTGTCCCAGTCTCTTAAATCTGTCGGCGGTCAGATTCTGACGAATGCCGAAGTCGATCACGTCATTATCAAGAATAACCGCGCTGTGGGCGTCGTGCTTGCAGATGGGAAAGAAATCTACGCCAAGAAGATTATTTCAAATGCGGATCCGTTACGTACATTTTTGAAAATGGTTGGTACCCAGAATTTACCTGGCGAGTTTGCTGACGGGGTACGCAATATTCGCATGCGCAGTGGCGTGATTAAGATCAATGTCGCTCTAAACGGTCTTCCTAATTTTACTGCGCTTCCAGGGGATAAAATGGGGCCCCAGCATCGCGGGACCATCCATATTGCTCCGGACATGCCTTACATGGAGCGCGCGTTTGATGATGCAAAACACGGGCGTCCTTCCGAAAACCCGGTCATCGAAATGTGTCTACCAAGCTGTGTGGATGAGACGCTGGCCCCAGCTGGAAAGCACTTGATGTCGATGTTTGTCCAGTACGCACCCTATACTCGAGCAGACGGGCGTCCCTGGGATTCATCGACAAATGCTGAATTTGCGGAGCGTGTGTTTTCGATCGTAAACGATTATGCGCCTGGTTTCCGGGATCGCGTCGACGCATTTCATGTGCTTAGTCCCGTGGATCTCGAGCGAGAATATGGCCTCACCGGCGGGAACATTTTTCATGGGGAAATGACCTTGGATCAAATGTTCTTCATGCGGCCTTTACCGAAGTTTGCTAACTTCCGAACCCCCATCAAGGATCTGTATATGTGCGGATCGGGCTGCCACCCGGGGGGCGGTGTTATGGGAGCTCCTGGATATATTTCGGCTAAAATAGTCGACAAAGACGCGCGTTTCCCACGCTCGCTATTTCACTGACTCCTAAACTCAGGAGTTCGACTTGCCGCCCAAGAGCGCGATCGAATCGCCTAATCGGCGTTTGTATCGGCCGGTGGAAGTTTCAATCCGATTCTCGAGGCGTTTAACTTGAGGGGAAAACCGTTCATGCAAGTTGTCTTGAATGGTTTCCTCTGCACTTTGGAGTGTCAGTTTGAAGTTCTCACCCAGCGCGACGGCTAACTCACGCCCCAAATTGCTCTCCACCGCGAACGTTAGGTTTTGATGGGTACCAGAAACAACTCCAGTTAAGTTTACTTCGCCTCCAAATCGAGAAAACACGTCTCGTAGAATTCTGTCCATCAAGGGGTATTGAGAAGAAGTCGCAAACTCGGCTTTCTTTAAGCTCAACGTCCAAGTGCTGTTCTGATTTACTCCCTCAAAAGCGGTTTTGAAGTGGAGTTTGGCTTGGGCTGTGGCGATAGAAACATCTAGTTCGGGGGACTTTTCTACGCTCCAGTCCGTAAGTGGAAAGGACTCGATTGTGAGTTCCGCCTGTTCCTCAGGTTGAGCGCTGGAATGATTGACCAGTGCGTGTGCCTTGAGGCCTCGTATGTGGGAGCCTGGAAAATCAGCCTGAATATCGACGATCAAAGGGAGCGAGGCGCCCAAAGGTTCGGACGCCAGGTTCGAGATCTCCCCTTGGATGTTTCCTTTGTGGTGGTCGACATCTGCGCTCGAGCGAATGCGAGCTTTTTTGACCCAAAAGCGGGGGCTGGGTTTGCCGGTGGTAACAGCAGAGTCCGAGCCTGGAGTCAGAGACGAAGTGAGCATCCAATTCAAATTTGGAGCCCCCATTTTGCGACGTGAAAGCTCAACCCAATAAGCGACGCGTTCGAGGTGATTCAGCGTGCGTCTTCCTAGCAGCTGTTGGGTGAAGTCCGGCGTATGCAATACTGGAACTCCCAACTTAGAAAGAATTCCTCGAACGTCTTCGGGGATGCGATCGAAGATATGATCCACCTTGGTGCCGAGTTCTTTTGCATCTTTTTCTACCGCCAGCTGCAGGTTTTGTAGGCGGTTAATTTTCTCTGTGGGGCTAAATTCTCCTCGAGTGATTTTTTCGTTCTCAAGGTCCCATTGAAGCATTTTTCGATCCAATTCGAGTTCAATGGCTTTGATTTCTTTGTGAATAATGGTCTGCTGTTGAAAAGGATCTACCGTAGTGCGCATCGCTAGCCCTCGCTGCAGTTGGGCTAAGTTGCGCAGCGGTGTTTCCCCCATGGAAGTCCTGACTGAGTCGTAAACAGCGGGCGAAATTCGATCGAGCAGGGCGGTCGGAGGCAGTGCATTGGTGTCGTGAAAGTCTAAGATCCCCGAGCTTTCGCGAGCGGTGTTATACCGCACGCCTTCGATATCTAATTCGGGAATCACAAGCCGCATGGAAAGCAGCGAAAAGCGTTCAAAAGTAAACTTAATTTCGTCTACTTCGATGAGGTTTCGGACTGGGTGCGTGTGGTGGGTCACTTCAAGGCCTTGGATTCTGCAGCTGCCTCGAAGGAGTGAAACATCCAAATCCCGGATGTTGACCTGAGCTCCATTGAGGTTGGTCAGGTAGGATTCCGTTGCCTGGTGGACTGCGAAATTCAGCCAAAAAGGGAAGGTAACTACGGCGAAAAAGCTGGCCGTGAAAGCAATGGGCTTCCACCATTTTTTCAGAAAAAGAGTCAGCTGCGTGGGGGGCTTTAAGTAGGACATCCGATCCACCTCTAGTCGCCGTACTCCCCACTTACGGGCGGGAGGAATTTGGGCTTATTATATGGCAGTAGGTAGAAGTTGCGCAATAGACGAGGTTGTACTATCTATCGCGGCGTGAATGAATTCGAATACAGTCCGGACGCGCCTGTTGACCTAGAGTCTTTTCCCAATCCCGAATTGAACCGGCGGTATCAAATTGAGTTTGTTTGTCCAGAATGGACTGCAAACTGCCCCAGGAGTGGGTTTCCTGATTTTGGGACGATTACCATTCGTTACGAGCCTAATCAGTCTTGTGTTGAGCTGAAATCGCTCAAACTGTACATAAACTCGTACCGCAACCGCCATATTTTTCATGAAGGCGCAGTGAATCAGATACTGACGGACCTTGTGAACGCCACTCACCCATGGAAAATGGAAGTCGTTGGTGATTTTAACGTGCGAGGAAATATTAAAACGGTGATCCGGGCCCAGTACGAGGATCCTCAGGGAATTCGTTGATCCTTGAGTTTTTACCGCAATCCGCACAGAGTAGAGGCAATGAACTTGCTCCGAAGTACCCTCTCTCCTGGCACCATGTGGAACCTTCCGAATTTACTCACTATTTTGAGGATAGCCCTGATTCCCGCGTTGGCCCTATTATTGGGGTTTGATTCGGAACAGCCCCCGTTTGATCAAGACTGGATGTTTCGTTACTCCCCTGGGCGCGTGGCGGCAGTCGTGCTTACCCTGATGGGAATCACTGATCTTCTGGATGGCTATCTAGCTCGAAAATGGAAAATAGAAAGCCTCATGGGAAAGTTTTTAGATCCTTTGGCGGATAAGCTAGTTCTGATGGTGGGTCTGATCATGCTCTTGGACTTAGAACGGGTCAGTGCGTGGTTAGTAATCGTGCTCCTGAGCCGGGAGCTCTTGATAACTGGTCTAAGAGGGATAGCCGTGGGAGAAGGGCTCGTAATCCCTGCCGGACAGGCTGGAAAATTTAAACTGATTCTGCAGATGGTCGGAATGGGTTTTTTAATGTGGTACGGAAGTGCTTTTGGCTATCCCGCTGTGAAAGTAGGGACCTTCATTCTATATGTTGCTCTGCTGATCTCGGTGGTCTCCGGGTTGCAATACCTGAGTGATTTTTACGTTGCTCTTAAGGGGCGTCGTCCAACCCGCTAGCGCGAGGACCACGGCGCGCTTCCATGAGCAATTGGCGAAACGCCAAGTCTTTTTCTAGAGATTCGCTCTCCATGTATTCGCTGATGATTTTATGGGCTGTTTCGGATTCTTGATCGACATCGACGAGGTAGTAACCCAGGGATAGTTTCACATAAGGATCTTTGGAGAGCTTTCGTGAGAGCGATTGTAAAGTCTCTTTCGCTTCCTCTAAATCGCGGCTCTGCACCGCCGCAACCGCCCAACCTGCTCTGGCAGCAGCGTCGTCATCGTCCATTTGCAAGGCTTTTTTGAAATAGCCACGAGCTTCCACGCCATTGCGGTATTTGAGAGCAAGGAACCCAAGATTAATCCAGGCTTCTTTGGCGTCGGGGGACTTTATCGCTTCTTGAAAGTACGCCATTGCTTGAGGTTCGTGGCCCTGCTTGATGGCAGCCACTCCCAGGTTATTCCAAACCGATCCTGTCGCCGCACCTCGGGCGATGAGCGACATCCAACAGGTGTTCGCGGTTTGTGGTTTTCCTGCTTCGAGATAGGCCAGCCCAAGCAAGTTCACCAGCGCCGTATTTTCCGGATCACGCGCGATGGCGTTTTCAATAAGGGGGATAGAACGACTGGGAGATGCGACCCGCAAGATGTTCAAGAAAGCAAAGCTGCCTCCTTTGCGAATATCATCTGGTTTTTCGGAGTCGTAACCTCGTTTGAGCAGGCGCGTGCGCTCGTTCGCGAGGCTTTCGTAGTTTGTGCTATTGGGGGTGAGGTTATGGGTGTCGCTAGTGCGAGCCATATCATACAGCATTGTAGGATCTTCCGGGGCAACACTCGCCACCTGTCGTGTCGAAGAAAACAATCCCGAAGAATAAAACGGGTAAGAATAATTTTTCAAACTTCCCATCTCGGTTTTGCTGTTTCGCCCAGGCTCCTGCACGCTCAAGACGACGCTGGGCAGGTAGAACGTCCTGGCTCGAGGATACCGGCTCGGGTCGAGTTCAGCGGCTAGGCCATAGCACAATGGGGTCCAGGGAGAGAGCACGTTGAATTCTTGCGCTTTGTCCAAGCAGCTAGCGGCAAAGCCGCGTGCTTTTTCATTGAAGGGATCGACCATCTGGCGTTTGATTTCTTCTCTGTACTGGGTCAACGCTTCGGCGTTTAGCTCAGGTGGCACGGGAGCTGTTTCCACGGATTGTGCCATGTGTCGGTAAATCGCTGCGGTTTTGTAAATGGCGCCCAGCCCCCACTCTGCATTTCCTAGGGAAGCAATTTTTGCATATTCACGTTCGAGTTCTTGTAGCAGCAGAAGTTTACGTTTTAGGTTCGCGGCCATTCGCTCTTGCGGAAGCGAAAGCGTGTAACGATGCAACTGCGTCTCTCTTTGACTGACCCACCAAAAACGGGTCTTCGCCAGGGCTTCAACGCCCTTTGGGGACTTTCGAATTTCCGCGCCAAACTTATCAGAGACGCGAAATGCCTCTTCCATCAAAGAGGGTGGAAGTTTGCCGGTACGACTCGCTGCGACCTCCGCTGCTGCTATCGTATAAGCGAGGTATTCAGAGTAGGAAATGCCTCGCGCAGAGCGGGCGCTGAGATAGTAGCGAAAGACCTTTTCTGAAGCGCCCTGGGATTCATACAGGGACAGTAGATCGTGCTCAATTTGTTTGGACTCGTTGGGAAAAGCGCGCTGCAGCCGAGAGAAAATCGCCTCTGCTCTATCCATGTGTCCCGTACCACCAAGGTACAATCCCGCAAGTCTCAATGCATTCTTGGATTGGGTGTTGCTGGGGTAGGTGTTGGCAAATTCTTCAAAATATTTTCCGGCTTTTTCAAAGCTTGCGAGAGTTTCGTGCGTTTTGGCAACCTGCAAAACCATGTTTTCTCGATAGCGACTTTTTGGGAATCGTCTCAAAAAGCGTTCCTGCACTTCTACCGCCGCGACCAACATATTGGCTTTCGTGTAGTTAACAGCAGCGTTAAAAAGGGCTTTCTCAAGCAGCGCTTCGTCCTGAGGTCCATACGTGCGGGTGTATTCGACGTAACTCTCGGCAGCTTCTTTGAAGTGTTCTTTCTCCTCTAATAAGGCAATGCGTTTGAGTTCTGCTTTCCGCAAAATATCAGCTACTTCAGAACGGAATGCGGGCTGCTTAAGTTCTTTTGTATCCAAAAATTTCTGGCAAGCGGCAATCAGTTTTGAATAGTCTTTCTTTCGGTTCAAAATATCCAAAATGAGGTAGGCGCTGCTAGGAGCGGTTTCATGGCTAGGGTACTTCTGAATAACCAGAGAAAAACCCTTGTAGGCGTCGCTAAATTCATGATGCATGTAGTTCAAGTAAGTTTGTTCGTATAGGACATCTCCGGCATCTTTAGCAGTGGGGTAGTGCTTGAGATACTCGTCCGAAACCGCAAGGAATTTCTTTTCGGTATCTGAGTAAGCGATGGGTTGCAAAGACTCATCTTCTTTTGCGTTTAGCTTGGACGTGGATTTCGAACTGATGGTTCCTAGTCCGGCTTTCTTTCGATCCGCATCAACCTGTTTGTCCAGAGCTGCAAGGGCATACCGAATGGCATCTTTTTTCAGCTTGCCTACGCGCGGATCTTGATAGGCTTTGTAGTACTGCTCCGCCGCTTCTAAGTAGGTGTGCTGTCGGAACAGAATCTCCCCAAGACTAAATCGCATTTGAGCAAGATTTTCCGAGTGTGGAAAGAATTCGACATATTTTTCATAGAGCGTTTTTGCTCGGGTATAGAGCGCTTCGTTCTTAGTTTTTTGAGCAATAGCATGCGTGTTGGTTGCAAAACCGCGAGTGACTTCTTCATAGGACTTAACCGCTCCCTGAACGACTCCGGGAGAGTTTGAGTTCATTTCATACCAACTTGATTTAGTGACATAGGTGGGAAGATTGGAAATTAAGTGTTTAGTTGCAAGATCGTCCCTTCCGAGGCCTTTCAATGCATCGAAAATACGTAGGCCATAGTCGCTGTTTTTTGCGTAGTTTTTATCAAGTTCAAGCAACTGTTCATCAATTTTAATAGATTCGTTGAAACGGCCTTTTTCATAGGAAATCGCCGCCAGGGACTCCAATCCGGAGCGATGATGGGGCATGCCCAAGGATCTGTAAAACTCCAAGGCGTCCTGGACTGCGTGGAGTTCTCCGAAAGACAGAGCGATGTCCCGAATGGCTTCGCCACGAATACGCAGTGCCGAACTATCACTGTCAGAGTCTGCAAACCCGATGACCCATTTAAACTGTTTGATTGCCTCGGGGTAAGATTCGCGATTGTGGGCGCACCAAGCTTTTTTGTAGACAGCGTAGGGGAACAGCGGTGCATATTTTATTGAGATAAGTTTGTCATAATAGACTTCGGCTTCGCGGAACTTATTTTTTTCGAAAAAGTAATCAGCCAGTTGTACCAGGGACTCTCCATAGAATTTGGACTTCGGGGTTTCGCGTGCAATGCGCTGAAAGTAACGCATGGCTTCGTCCACTTTGCCGTCATCGAGTGTGGAGACTGCTAGAAAATACAAGACTTCGTCACGACGCGGGTGATTGGGTGCTCGGCGCAAAAGATCCTTATAAACTGTTTTTGCGCGGTTTAATGAGGCCTTGGCTTCGCTCGCATCGATAGAAGGTTCTTTTCCTTTTTTTGTTTTTTCCCAGACGGCGTGTGTTTTGTCGAAGTCTTGTTGGGCTTTGGACAAGGAGGCGTAGTAATCCTCCATATACAATTTGCCCAATCGAAGATTCAGCTCGGCTACTTGCTCGCCATCGCGGGAATCGCGAATGAATCGCTTGATGTCTTCGATTAAAGAATGGCGCTTTTGAGACAGGATGGCCGCTTTGTCAGCGTTGTACTCTTCTGCGTTGTCCTGATTCAGCGTGAAGGGGTTTCTTAAGACGGTCGACTTCTTTTTGATCTTCACACGCGATACCGCGCCAAAGGCATTATCCGCGAAATACGCGGTGGTTCCGAAGACCCCGGCAACGAGCAAGAGTCGAAACAGGTATTTTCCCAGTCTTCGCATTTGTGGGGCCCTCTTCATAATGGCTCTTTCACTGCTTCACTTAGTTTATAGGTAGGCGTGATTCTGGGCAAAATCCGCATCGAGCGGCGGCCAAGAAAAAAGCCTGTCATTTCAAGGACTAAAATTGTGTAGATCGTGTTGAAGATAACTCAATAGTCGTCAAAACCAGCCTATTTTCGATGCCTTCTAGGCACTCCTTCACCCCTCTTTTCGACAAGATCGAGAAAAGACTTAATGCTTTGCGTTACGATTATCTCGTGAACGGTGCAGGAGGCGCGCGGAGAATGAACAAGAAGTTCTTTAGCCAAGTACTGGTTGCGGTATTGATGCTAGTCGTGACTGGCTGCAAAGACGGTGGTGCTTTCTATTCCAACCTTCTGCGCAGCGATGTGTACGTTCAACAGTACAACGAAACTCAATACGATTTTTTATGGGTAATGGATAACTCCGTGAGCATGACCGCACGGCGCCAGTTCGTGAGAGATAATCTGGATGGATTTTTGTCCATCTTGAACTCGCGCAAAGCGATCGACTTCCAAATGGCAGTGGTCACAACCGACTATATGAGCAACGCCGGAGACCTGGTCACGGCCCCTGGCGGACTGCGGGTTGTGAAGAGCACTGTGTCTGCAGATCCCGATGCGGATTTCGCGACGATTGTGAACGCCATTGGGGACTCAGGCACGTCGTTCTGGGAACAGGGATTGGAGGCAGCCTATCAGGCTATCAGCCAGCACGGTTCCGAGTTTTCTCGCCCCGGAGTTCCGCTGATCATTGTCTTTGTCACAGACGAAGAAGACTTTTCTTGCGAGAGCCACTGTTGGGGCGCGGAGCCAGAAAATAACCCAGATGACGTGGTTTATGGCGTTGCACGCTATAGCGACTATTTCTCCAGCTACAAAGCCGCACAAGGGACATCGACTTATGTGTTTCCTATCGTAGGGATCTCGACGGGCAGTTGCGGAGTCAGCAGCTATGGTTCTCGTTACCAAGCCGTTCAGGAAGCCGTTGCTGGTTTGGGAGCTACGGGCAGTATTTGTAACGATGAGCTGAGGGACAGCTACGAAGGCATTGCCCGCATTATTGGAGATCGAGGCGTGGTGTTCCAGTTGACCCAGCCCGGTTCGGCCAATGGTTTGCGCGTGTTTGTGAACGATGAGCTCATCCCGTCGGATTCCGCACACTATGTTTTTGATGCCGATTCCAATTCGATTATTTTCACTGGTTCGGTTCCTAGCAATGGGTCGCTCATCCAGGTGGATTATCAACAAAACGTAGATTGAGTTTTTTGGGGTGGTTTCAGTTTCGTGAGTGAATGCGTAAAGGGCGAGAACATGGAAGTTCTCGGAAAAAAAGAGGTACGTTATGCAGAACCTTTCAATGCGCGCAGCGTATTTTGCTGTGCTTTCGGTTGCTCTGTTTGGGTGCGGCCAATCTTCCCGATTAGAATCCGCTAGATCTGCAGATGAGTTGGCGGTTTTGGCGAAAAGTTCGTTTTTCAAAGGCGAGGTCACTCCTGCTGCGGATTCCACAATTCAAACAGCCAGTTCTGGATCTTCGCAATTGATTACGGACGGTGGTTACATTGCTGACCCCAATGCGCCCAAAGGCAATGATGGTGGTTACATTCCAGCTCCTGGTACGGGTGGCGGTAGTACCGGGGGGACGGGGAATACGTCTGGTTCGACTGAAGGTAGCTCCGCATCTAATTCCGGTACCCAACCTTCTGCCGAAGGCGGAGGGTCCACTACGGCAGGTTCCGGGTCTAACGGTGGAACTTCCTCTGGAACGACGGCAGGAGGGACGGATGGTGGCGCGATTACAAACCCTCCCCAGAGTGGTGGGACAGATGGTGGTGTGATCGCGGGTCCAAGCAATGGTACGGATGGCGGAACAGTTGGAGGAAGTTCCTCCGGCGGTACGACCACTCCCGGTGGGGCGGAAAACCCGGGTGGAGGACAGGTCGCTGGCCCGGTTCCCCCTCCAGTAACTACAGAACCTCCGATAGAGCCCCCCACTCCGATCGTTGGAACTGTAGACCCTGAGACCGGAGGAACCAGTTCAGGCGGATCCAACACCACAGATGGCGGTATGGTTAGCCCTCCTCCCGGAGCGGGAGGTAGTGATGGTGGAGTTGTGCAAGTTCCCAATACAGGAACAGGAAGTGGTGGAGGAAGTTCTAGTGATCCGACCAGTCCGAGTAACCCAACAGATCCGACGGGGTCTGGAGCTACGGGCGGCGGATCGGTAGCACAAAACGGTGGATCAGGTTCAGGCACTAACCCAGGCTCTCAGCCGGGCGGTACGGATGGTGGCAGCGTCACCAATCCCGGCGCGGGTGGTTCGGATGGTGGGACAGTGGTTGAGAATCCTCCTTCTGGAGGCATCATTGCCTCGGAAAACCCTGGTGGTGGAGGCGGAGTGGTCCCTGACCCCTCAAACCCCACCAACCCCGGCAATCCCACAGGCCCTGTTGCAGGTGGGGGGAGTTCAGGTGGCACAGGCGGTTCGGGTGGAAGCAACACCAACCCTGGTGGAACCGATGGCGGAACAGTTGGAGGAGGGTCCACTGGAGGCAGTGATGGAGGATCTGTCGTCGGTGGGAACGATCCTAAACACGACTGCAAGCCGTGCACGGATCCCACAGTTTGTCCTTCGTTCCAAGTTACGTTGAACCGGGTTTGCTCGCAGAAGCGCAGCGCGATCCCGTTTCCGGAGTTTGTGTTCTTTGAAGAGGCAAAGAATCCAATCCTGACGTTCGAATCGCAAGTCAATTCCTGTCGTTCAGACAAAGACTCGCGCAAATTAGCTTCGATGGGTTGGGCAATGTCCGAGGGCGCGCAGTCGCGCCTTTTAGGGGTGTTGTTCAATTCAAAGCGCCAACCCACGCGAATCGCTCTGGCGAAAAAGGATCTGAAGAGTGTGGATTTGTTGCACGCGAAGTACCGCACACAGCTTTCGCTTGCGATGACTCAAGTGAAAGCCTGGTTTCCTCACACTTGGAGAAATATCTGGGTTGAGGCTTCGGTCTGTGATGACACGAACAAGGACGGACTTTGCTATGGTGAGAATCCGGAGAGACAGCTGCTTGCGGCTTCTTCAGGGTTCCGTTTGGGGCAACTTCCACGCAATGTAAACTTGATGGTATGGAACGGCCGTTCTCGCAATATCTGGAACAACCCAGAAATGTGTGAGCAGCAAATCAGCCCTCTGGTCTTGGACTTGAGTGGCGATGGGTTCCAGTTCTCTTCTCCGGAGAAAGGGGTTCTGTTTGACCTCCAGGATACGGGACGACCGGTGTTGTCGGGTTGGATGGTATCCAAAGACGACGCGCTCTTAGTCCGAGACTTGGATGGTAATGGCAGAATCGATTCCGGAGCGGAGCTGTTTGGCTCTGCCACCCGTTTGCCTAGCGGTGCTCGGGCGGCTAATGGGTTTGAAGCGCTGAAGGCGTTGGACTCCAATGGCAACGGTTCTTTCGATCCTTCCGACATCGAATGGTACTCCGTTCGATTGTGGATCGATCGTAATCGTGATGGCATTTCGGATAGGGGAGAGCTGTATAGTCTCCGCCAGGCAGCGATCGAGTCTATCAGCCTGAACTACCTCGAAGCACAAGAGATCGATCCTTATGGCAATGAGACTCGCCAGCGAGCGACTTATCGACGGACGGTGAACGGCAAGTCCACGCTGCGACAAGTTATCGACGTCTGGTTCAACACATTGAATGTCGATTAAATCGGTACGCGGTTACTTTTTTACAAAAGTAACCGCGTACCTGTTTCGTAATATAGCTTATGCGACAGTTTGCGACACTTGGTCGCACTGGGAGAAAACCTAAAGGTAGGGCCATTCAGACTCTTAACGGGGGGACAGCGAGTTCAATCCCGTCTCTCCGAAGCATTTCCAGCAACTCCCAATTGATCGACTGCTGGGTGTCCATGTAAGTCAGGTAGTCTGAGTCCGTTATCCAATAAACGATCTCAAAGTTGAGGGCGCTCGTTCCAATCTCTTTAAAATGCGCTCGTTGAAATCGGGCATGCTTCTGCGATTCAATGATGTTTTGAATTCGTACGGGAAGTGTTTTTAGTTTTTCGTTGGGCGTATCCACGCTCAGCGCCAACATGAAACTGATGCGCCGCTCCTGCATTCTGCGGAAGTTGCGAATGCGGCTTTCGAGGAGATCGGAGTTGGGAAAGATCAACTGCTCTCCGGATTGACTGCGAATTCGAGTGGTCTTTAGGCCTACTTTTTCTACGGTTCCATTAAATTCACCCACGGCAATTTGATCTCCGTAGACGAAAGGTTTATCCAGAACAATAGTGAGTGAAGCAAAGAGGTCGCCTAAGATTTTTTGAACTGCAAGGGCGATCGCGATGCCGCCCACACCGAGTCCCGCCACGAGAGCATTGATGTTCACGCCAAAGTTGTCTAGCCCCCAGAGCGCGACAGTCAGGTACAGGATTCCGTTTAAAAGAAACCCTACCGCGCGCATGGTCTGCGTACGCGCGCCATCCTCCACACCTTTTGAGCGGCCATCGTAATCCACCCAAAAGCGAATCAGCGCACTTCCCCAGAAGCAGATCTGCACCAAGAGCATGATTAGGGCAGATTTAGAAATTACTTGTTCGGCTTTAGGGGACAGATCTAGCAAAAATACAAACGTGCTAAAACAAATCAGTTGGAGAAAGAGTGCTCGGGTGCTGGACAAAACAGCGATGAGGCCTTGATTCCAGGCGTAAGCCGGCGTCACCGGAAGTCGCCTGAGACGGCGCAGGACGAAAGACTTGGTGAGAGTCAAAATAGCGTACGCAGCGAGCGCAACACCGGTAGCTACGAGCCAACGTTCGATGGGGTTATTGAGGATTAACTTTTCTAAAAGATGCATCTGCTGAAGGTACCAGATAGGGCTTGCCTGGACCAGGTGTTCGGGGGAAAAAATAGCTTACATGGGAGCATTGAATGAAAATAGTTCGAGACGCTGACGAAGCCATTAGCGACGTTACCGATGGTTCGACTCTTGCCATTGGTGGTTTTGGTCTTTGTGGCATTCCAGAAAACTGTATTACCGCGTTGGTGCGAAAAGGCGTTCGGGATTTAACTATCATTTCGAATAACGCTGGTGTGGATGACTTTGGCATCGGCTTGCTCTTGCAGCAGCGTCAGGTGCGCAAAATGATCTCGAGTTATGTCGGGGAAAACAAGCTTTTTGAACAGTTGGTTTTATCGGGGGAGTTGGAACTCGAGCTTACTCCGCAGGGGACACTTGCAGAGAAACTTCGTGCGGGGGGTGCGGGGATTCCAGCCTTTTTCACGGCGACTGGTTATGGGACCCAGATAGCAGAGGGGAAGGAAACCCGAGAGATCTACGGACGGCACTATGTGTTGGAGCACTCGCTGTTTGCAGATTTTTCGTTGGTCAAGGCGTGGAAAGGCGACGAAATGGGCAATCTTATCTTTCGAGGCACGGCCCGCAATTTTAATCCGATGGTTGCCACGGCCAGTTACCATACGATCGCCGAAGTAGAGGAGATAGTGCCCGCCGGAGCATTGGATCCGGATCATGTGCATGTGCCAGGGATTTATATCAAACGATTATTCCAGGGTAAGAATTACGAGAAACGGATCGAAAAACGCACTTTGAGGGTGGGGTGAGATGTGGCTTTAACTCGAGAGCAGATTGCCAAACGTATTGCCCGTGAAATTCAGGACGGGGATTATGTCAATCTGGGCATTGGTATTCCAACCCTAGTCGCCAACTACATCCCCGCCGGAGTTCACGTTGTTCTTCAGAGCGAGAATGGTATCTTGGGCATTGGTCCCTATCCCACCGAAGCCCAAGTCGACCCCGACTACATCAACGCTGGTAAAGAGACGATTACCACTTTGAAGGGATCGTCTATTTTTTCGAGTGCCGATTCGTTTGCGATGATTCGGGGTGGGCACATGGATCTCACGATCATGGGCGCTATGGAGGTGGACGAATCTGGCAGCATCGCCAACTGGATCATTCCAGGGAAGATGGTTAAGGGGATGGGCGGGGCGATGGACCTAGTCGCGTCAGGGAGCCGCCTGATTGTGGCTATGCAGCATGTTTCCAAATCCGGAGAGAGCAAGATACTGCCCAAGTGCACTCTGCCGCTCACCGGGGTAAGGGTCGTGAAGCTCATCGTGACCGAGCTTGCGGTAATAGAGGTATTGCCCACGGGTTTGATGCTCAAGGAACGCGCGCCGGGCGTTTCTGTCGACGACATCCTAAAAGCCACAGCAGCCAAGTTGCATGTGCCAGCAACCGTGCCCGAGATCAGTGGGGTTTAGTGAGCGTGGGCGTGAGCTTTAGGGTGGAGAGCGACGGGCTGCGATCAGGGCTGGTGATCGTGTATCGAGGTGCGGACTGGATAGCTTTTAGTTGGGATTATTCAGACACGACTTTATGTGTGAGTTTTCCCAAGAAAGAACAGTGGGTTCAGTTTTGCACCGTGGGCAAGTTTTTGCATGCATCGGAGTTGTTTGGCGACGCTAAGATGCCGGCAGATTTCTCCTGGGCTTTAGATCTATACGATGAAATCAAAAAAGCAGTAGCTCAAAACCCAAGCTTTCGTTTTAAGAATACCGAAGTCACTGCCGGCGATATTTACTTTTCCGGGTGATGTTGAGGCGTTGTCTTTTTCTCATTTGCCTAATTTAGTGAGGCTTCATGCAGTTCAAGGCTGATATTTTATTGAAAAAGCGAGCTTTTATTCGTGCTATCAAGCGAGTTGCGGTCGACTCCTTGGGGCATGTGGGTACGCTGCTTCCTATTGAAGCAAAGATTTGGGCTGCAAAAAAATCTTCTAAACTAGGCGTTCTTTTAAAAAACGATCCCGCTTTTATTTACGAAGGGTATCTTGGCGAGTTCCGCATTGAACTTTCTGGTCGCTCAGGAACCGATCGCGCACTTCTTTCAGGTAAGTACGAGCGAGAAGTCATGCAGGTGATAAAAAAGATCGTTCAACCAGGTTGGAACTGCATTGATATTGGCGCCAACGTGGGGGCAATCACATTCGCACTCTGCAAGCAAATTGGACCTAGAGGCAAGATATTCGCTTTTGAACCGGGACCGCTCTTCTTCGAGCGGTTAGAAAAAAACATTGCGCTAAATGCAGGCTTAGAAACAAGAGTGAAAGCTTTGTGCTTGGGATTGTCGGATAAAGAGGGAGAGCTTTTTTGGGTGGAAGATCCCCAGTTTCCCGGAAATGCGTCCCTCAATGGTAAGAGCGGTACGCGCGTTCCGGTGACGACTCTGGATGTTTATTTTTCCGAAAACCCCGTCAAAATCGACTTTATTAAGATTGATGTCGAGGGAATGGAGCTTGAGGTGTTAAAAGGAGCACGAAAAATCCTGACGCATCATCACCCTATTATTCTCTTTGAAACTCTTATGGATTTTGAAGTGTTTCACAAAGCGCCAATTAGAAAAATGGCCGAAGCTTATTTGAATGAGCTTGGTTACACACTTTATTCTATCGACTTAAAAGGGAACCTAACAGAAACGAGCTACCCTCACTTTGGAGCCAATACCATCGCTGTAAATTGCCGATAACCAACGGTGGAACTTAAGGTGAGAACGTTTTCCAGAACCTGCCTAAAAATGGTGGAGGCGACCGGGGTCGAACCGGCGACCCCCAGCTTGCAAAGCTGGTGCTCTCCCAATTGAGCTACGCCCCCACACTTAAAAGCATTGGGAATTTGAATGGTTAGCACGGAGGTCTAGGACCCGTCTAGCCTAATTTTGTTGCGCGTTGGGGCGAGGACGGCTCTTGCGAACGGCGACTCCACCGGCACGCTTCCACTCCGGCTTGGGGGTAAAAGATTTACGTCCCGAGGCGGGTTTATCGTGAACAAACTGACGAGGTCCAGCTTTGGCTGCAGCCCGAAAGGGCTTTGGCTTCCCAAAACCAAATCGATCATTCTTTTCAAAGTCACCTTCCGGCCGTTCAAATGAACGCCGAGGCTTTTCAAACGAACGAGGCCTTTTTTCAAATCCACGAGGCTCTTTTTCAAAAGCGCGCGGCTTTTTATCGAAAGACCGAGGTGCTTTTTCAAACCGACGTGGCCCATTCTCAAAAGAGCGTGGGGCTGGATCGCCAGATTTGCGCGTGCCTTTTTCGAAAGTGCGAGGCTTGCTGCCAAACGCACGGGGTTCTCTGTCAAACTTGCGGGGTCCTTTGTGGAACGGTGCCGCTGCGCGGTCGTGGCGCCGTTGCCCGCCTCCTGGACCTCGACCCCGTCCGCCGCCAAATCCACCGCCGCGCTGGGGCTTTTGTTTGGTCCGCCGGCGTTGAGGCGAAACAAAAGTAACTGCAAAACCTTCTTTTCCAATTCTGCCGGTTCGGCCAATGCGGTGTAGGTAGTCTTCTTCGCTGCCAGGGACGTCGTAATTGATCACATGCTCAATGTCCGAGACGTCAATGCCGCGCGCCACAATGTCGGTTGCAATCAGCACACGCGCTTGGGAAGAGCGAAAAGAGTCCAGCGCTCCTTTGCGCTCCCGGTGCGTTCTTCCACCATGAATGGTCGCATTGGCGTGTCCTGCTTTTTCTAGTCGACGGCTAATCTGCTCCACACGTCCCTGTGTATTTGCAAACACGAGGATTTTGCCAGTGCGTTTGCTCAGCTGTTCGATGAGCAGTGCCGGTTTATCCAGCTCCGAGGTCTCAATGTCCTCTTCTTGGATCTTTGGTTTTTGTGCAGGGGTTCCCTCAATGGTTACCCGGACTGGATCCTTTAAGTATTTCTGGGTCAGCGCCACGATTTCGCGCGGAAGTGTGGCTGAAAAAAGGTAGGTCTGTCTCTCAGCGGGGATGCTATTCACAATGGCTTCTACCTGCGGAGCAAATCCCATGTCTAACATGCGATCGACTTCATCCAGAACCAAGACGCTGATCTGCTCGGTGGGCATCCCTGCTTCCAGATGATCAATGAGGCGACCTGGTGTGGCGATGATGTAGTCTACGCCCCGTTTTACTTGTCTCTGCTGCCGATTGAAGGGTTCTCCACCCACAATGAGCACGCCGTGTAGGTCCATGCCTTCGGTCAGGTTTCTAAAAAAACGGAAAATCTGGGCGGCAAGCTCACGGGTTGGGGCGAGCACCAGCACCTGGCTCCCGGGGTTATTATAAAGGTGGGCTAGGCTCGGGATTCCAAAAGCCCCTGTTTTTCCAGTTCCGGTGGGTGCAATCGCTAGAGTGTCCCGACCTTGCAAGGCTGCTGGGATGCTCTGAGCTTGAATGGGGGTAGGCTGCACAAAGGCCAGGGCCTCTAAATTTGAGGCCAAGCGGGGAGGTAGCCCCAGTTCATTAAAATTCATACTTTTTCCGATCGTAGTTTTAAGGCTCGGCACCGTAGCAGCTTTATTGTTTGAGATCCAGTTAACAAATCTTCCCGAACCGTTAACGGCAGTTGAGCAACCGAAAACCCCGTGCTAGCGTGCGTCCACCAAAAACGGTCGGAGGATGCATGGAACGAGATTTTAAGCCTTTTATAGCGGCGTCAAAGAAACTCCCAGAGCTCACTTTCACCCCTATTTTGATTGGAACTCTTCTTGGGATTGTTTTTGGGGCCTCCTCTTTATACCTCGCGCTTAAGGTCGGGATGACCGTGAGTGCTTCTATTCCCGTCGCTGTGCTTTCGATTACCGTATTTAGGCTTCTGGCCAGGGCATTTGGCCTCAGACCCACTAATATCCTGGAGAACAACATCGCCCAGACTACTGGCTCTGCCGGCGAGTCCATTGCCTTTGGGGTGGCTGTCACCATGCCTGCCTTGCTCATTCTGGGGCATGAAATGGAAGTTTCCCGCATCACGATCGTAGCGGTGCTAGGCGGTCTTTTGGGTATTCTAATGATGATCCCCCTTCGCCGGGCCCTGATAGTAGCCGGTCATGGGAAGCTAGCGTATCCAGAGGGGACTGCTTGCGCAAAGGTGTTGATAGCTGGTGAAGAGGGGGGCTCCAGCGCTAGGTTGGTCTTTACGGGGTTTGTGTTCGGATTAGTTTACAAGTTCTTTAATGTGGGGTGCAGGCTCTGGCAGGAAGTCTGGTACAAGGCCATCACTTTTTTTAAAGGTGCTTTTGTATCCTTAGAAGTCTCTCCGGAACTTCTGGGGGTGGGTTACATCATCGGGCCTCGTATCGCTGCGATTACGGTGGGTGGAGGGCTGATTTCCGCCTGGGTGCTAACGCCCGCAATCCGCTTGTTTGGAGACGGCCTAACCAGCCCACTCTTTCCCGCGACCAAGCTCATTTCTCAAATGAGCTCTTCGGAAATCTGGAAGAACTATGTGCTGTACATCGGCGCGGGCGCAGTGGCGGCGGGGGGGCTGATTAGCCTAATTCAAAGCTTCCCGACCATCGTTCATGGCGCTAGGGAAGGGTTGAAGGGCTTTCGGGGTGCTGGCAAATCGGCTGCTGGCGATCGAACGGACGAAGACATCCATTTGCCGTACGTACTGGCCGGGATGGTCATCTTATTGCTGGGTATTTGGTTCGCGCCTCCGTTGCATATGAATTTCTTCGGGGCCATCCTGGTTGTGCTCTTTGGTTTCTTGTTTGTAACCGTTAGCTCTCGTTTGACCGGGGAAATAGGATCTTCGTCGAACCCGATCTCGGGGATGACGGTCGCGACTCTCTTGGCGACGAGTTTGATTTTCTTGATGCTAGGGTGGGTGAGTCCCTCGGATAGAATTGCTGCTTTGAGTGTGGCTGCTGTGGTTTGTATCGCTGCTTCAAATGGCGGGACGACTTCGCAAGATCTTAAAACTGGATTTTTGGTGGGCGGCACACCGAAATACCAACAGATTGCCATCTTAATTGGTGCGCTTTCGTCTGCCATTGTGATTGGAGTCGTGCTCAATGTGCTCAATGAGGCATCGACCGTTTACACGAAAAAGAACCTCCCTGCCATCGTGGTTCCCAATGTTAGCGAGCTGGTAGAACGCGAAACGGTTCGCGACTCCTCCTACGCGGCAGACACTACTGCGTACCGCGTGTTGAGGGTTCCCGAAGTGCAGACTTCCGGGCCCCTGGCGGGACTTCTCGCCGGAAAGTACCTCGTCGGTGAGGATGGAAAGATTGCCTATTATGTCGATCCGGGAATCAACGGAACGGTAAATGAGCGGGATAATGGCACAACTGTTCAAAAATACGACGCGCCGAAGGCGCGTTTGATGTCGCTCATCATCGACGGTATTTTGGCGCAAAAGCTTCCTTGGGGATTGGTTTTGCTGGGGGTTGCTCTTGCAATTGTGGCCGAGCTTTGTGGCGTTCCAGCTCTGCCCTTCGCTGTGGGCGTTTACTTGCCGCTTTCGACCTCCGCGCCCATTTTTGCGGGGGGTGCGGTTCGGTGGTTGATTCAACGTCGGGGCGCTGCAAAATCTGGCCGTAAGAGCGAAGAAGATGAATCCGAGTCGGGTCCGGGCGTGCTGTACGCTTCGGGGTTGATTGCCGGAGGTTCTATTGCGGGAATCGTGATCGCGTTTCTATCCATGAAAGAGGATTGGATCGCAGGAATTAATTTGGGCAAACACTTCCCCTTGTTGGAAGAGAGCATGGTTTTGCCTATGGTGCTTTTTGGTGCGATGGCGCTGGTTCTGTACCGCGTTGCACTGCCAAAGACCGCTATAAAACGTAAATAAATACTATGGTTAGGAGGTTTTTCATGCTAGCCTCCTTGCGCTTTAGTACACATCTAATTGTTAGAGGAAACGAATGCAGTTCTTAATGAATTCCATTGGAAAATCGTTTGGGCGCTTGGGCCTTTTGGCTCTCCCGCTCTTGGCATTGGCAACCCCGGCGTTTGCAAGTGAAGCCGATCTTCACCTGCCCTCACTCTCGGGGACATATTCCGTTTTCGGGCTCTCCATGACGGGAGACCAGTTCTTGCAAATCGGGCTGGTAATCTGCGTTCTGGGGCTCATCTTCGGAGTGTATGAGATTCTTAGCATTCGCAAACTTCCGGCGCATAAGTCGATGCTGAATGTTTCTCACCTGATTTACGAAACCTGCAAAACCTACATGATTCAGCAGGGAAAAATGTTGGTGGTCTTCGAAGCGTTCATCGGCGCCTGCATCGTTTATTACTTTTACAACTTGCAGCACATGGAAATGGGCAAGGTGTTGTTGATCTTAATTTGGTCGATGTTGGGGATTTTGGGTTCTTACGCTGTGGCGTGGTTTGGAATTCGCATCAACACCTATGCGAACAGCCGCACGGCGTTTGCTTCGTTGAAGGGCAAACCTTTTCCGCTTTTGGATATCCCTTTGCGAGCAGGTATCTCTATCGGGGTTCTCTTAATCTCCGTTGAACTCATTATGATGATGATCATCTTATTGGTCGTCTCTCCTGAGAACGCAGGTGCGTGCTTCATTGGTTTTGCCATTGGAGAATCTCTCGGTGCTTCAGTGTTGCGAATTTGTGGTGGAATTTTCACTAAGATCGCTGACATCGGTTCCGATCTGATGAAAATCGTTTTCAACATCAAAGAAGACGATTCTCGCAACCCTGGCGTCATTGCAGATTGCGTAGGCGATAACGCTGGCGACTCTGTGGGGCCAACTGCTGATGGTTTTGAGACTTACGGCGTAACGGGCGTTGCCTTGATCAGCTTTATCGCTTTGGCGGTAGGCATGCAGGCGGACCCCGAAACCGGGAAGCTTTCCGCAACCGCTGCGGGTCCTGCAATTCAGTCTAAGCTGATTTTGTGGATCTTTTTGATGCGCATTTTGATGATCGTCGCTTCGGTTGCATCGTACGCGGTAACTCAGGCAGTTACCAAAGCAACCTGCGCGAACTCCGATAAACTCGACTTCGAAAAACCACTTACCTACTTGGTTTGGGTGACGTCGATCGTGTCTATCTTGCTAACCTACGCTGTAAGCTACAGCTTTTTGGAAGACATGGGCGGAAACGTCTGGTTCCGTTTGGCAACAATCATTAGTTGCGGAACGATCGCTGCGGCGATCATTCCTGAGCTGACCAAAGCCTTTACTTCCGCAAAAAGCGCCCACGTTGCTGAAATCGTGCAGGCCTCGCGCGAGGGAGGAGCCTCTCTAACCATTCTTTCGGGATTGGTTGCAGGGAATTTTAGTGTGTTTTGGAAAGGCATGTCCATTGTCGCACTGATGCTCATCGCCTATGTTACTGCAGCCGAAGAGTTGGGGGCATTTATGGTGTACCCAGCTGTCTTTTCGTTCGGTTTGGTGGCTTTTGGGATGTTGAGCATGGGTCCAGTGACTATCGCGGTAGATAGCTACGGTCCTGTGACTGACAACGCTCAGTCCGTGTTTGAACTCTCCCAGATCGAGGGTATCTCGGGCATTTCGAAAGAAATTGAAAAAGATTTCGGATTTGCTCCTAACTTCGCAAAAGGCAAACACCTGCTCGAAGAGAATGACTCCGCTGGAAATACGTTTAAAGCGACAGCTAAGCCGGTTTTGATTGGGACTGCGGTGATCGGTGCGACCACGATGATCTTTTCGATCATTTTGTTGCTCAACCTAAAATTGGACCTCTTGGATCCCCAAGTTCTGCTTGGGTTGATTACTGGCGGCTCGATTGTCTACTGGTTCACTGGGGCTTCCATGCAAGCAGTGACGACGGGTGCCTACCGTGCAGTGGAACACATCAAAAAGAACATCCGCTTGGACAATATGCAGGCTGCTACTGTGGATTCTTCTCGAGAAGTCGTTCGTATTTGCACGCAGTTTGCGCAGGCAGGGATGATCAATATCTTTGGCGTGATCTTCTGTCTCACGTTGGCGTTTGCCTGCTTTAGTCCGACTTTCTTTGCGAGTTATTTGATCTCCATTGCGGCGGTGGGCCTGTTCCAAGCGATCTTTATGGCTAACGCCGGGGGAGCTTGGGATAACGCTAAAAAAGTCGTGGAAGTCGATCTCAAGGAGAAAAACACCCCGCTGCACGCAGCTTGCGTGGTGGGAGATACGGTGGGCGATCCGTTCAAAGACACTTCTTCGGTGGCTTTGAACCCGATCATCAAGTTCACCACTCTATTCGGATTATTGGCTGTGGAAATCGCCGTGTCTGCAGGGACGTCGGCACTCTATATTGGGTGCGCGTTCTTTGTAGTGGGCTTGATTTTCGTTGCGCGTTCCTTCTACGGCATGCGCATCACAGGCGCTAGTCAGAAGTAAATCATTTACCCGCCCATTTCCTTGCCGTTAGGCATTGCGTGGGCGGGTTTTTATTTTTCGTAAAGCGACGAAATCACTTCGTAGGTCTGTTTCGAGACCGCTCGAATAAAATCTAAGGCATGAGCTGTATCTGAAACCCGTGTCATCACACATAAAAGGTATGGCCGTGCGGGATAGTAGATTATCCCGCAGTCATGAAAGTGAATCTCTTTTGCCGAGTCACTTGTGGATTCGCCAAATTTATGGGCTACGCGGGTATTTGAGGGCACCCCTGCTACCAAGCCATCCCGGAAGGTTCCTTGGTCCAACCATTGCAAAACGCGGTTGGAATTGGCTTTGTTCAAGTAGGTCGAGTTGAACAGGATTCTAAAGAAACCCGCATACTCTGCATTTGTCAGGGCTCGGTTGGGAGGGTGTCCTGCGCGGACAGGGATATCATTGTCGACTGCTGCATTGAGGATAGCTCGGTGCCCATCCAGTCGTTCTAATAGGACTGCAGCGACATTGTCGGAATACACGAGGGAGCGAACAATCAGATCTTCGACCGTATACGCACGGCCTAGTTCTAGCCGTATCTTGGGCGCGATTCCCTGAATCGAGTAGAGTTTTAGGAGAGTTTCATCCTCAAACACTGTTTCTTGTTCTAAGAGACTGGGGTTTGATTCAGAAGCTTTAAGGTATCCCATCGCCAAAGGTACTTTTAAAAGACTCCCGGGCAGGATGATTTGCTTTTCGTTAATGCCAAACCAATGCCCATCGACCATATCCCTAAAATAAACGCTAGCGGAAAGGATGCGTTTGGCTTGAGTTTGCGTTTTTAGGTAGGCACCGAGCGTCTTTTCGAGTGGGGCATAGGGAAAGAGGGAGCTCGCAGGCCTGGGGGTGAGCGGTCGGCACTGGTGCAATGGGTTCAAAAAATCAAACGCTGGCCCTGCAAAACTCAACCAGCCACCGCAAGCAAAAATGGATCGAAAAACAGCCCCAAGACCAGCGCCCACAATGAGAACCCCTAATAGCAGGACTAGATGGGCCCGTCGGGTGCGTTGCATTACTGAAACCGTGATGGGTTGAGTTGGGGCGCCAGGATTCGAACCTGGGAATGCTGGAATCAAAATCCAGTGACTTACCGCTTGTCTACGCCCCACCATTGAGGAACTCAAAACGAGTCCGCGATCGATCTATTTAATAACGTGATTTTTGGGTTTTGTCTGCGAGAAAAACCACTGCTAAAGCGGGGTGTTACTGGAGGTACGCGACTTCCCCCTTGATTCCCGGCGGCAAAATCGATTAGGTTGCGGCGCCTTGAAAAAAGAACGCCAAAACCAGCCCTCATTTTTGCCTGTGTTTCTGCCCAGTGTTTTGCTTTTTTCCATAGTGGCGATGCCGTTTTCCGTGGGGTGGAACGAACACTACGAGGTCTTCGGTAATGAAGACTATTACCTGTCGCTGGTTTTTGGGGGGCCCAGTGAGGGTCCCTTGGCCCCGGCTGGGCCGGTCCATTTCAAAGGTACCTTGGTCAGCGCTGAAGGGGAGAGCAGCGTAGAAGGATTCCGAGTCCGGGCGGGCACTCATTGGCTGTACCAAATCCAGTCCGGCAACCAGCGCTACCGGGGGACATTGCCCGTAGGCGCCTGTCCGGCGTACCTCGATTTTTCCCCAGACGAAAAACGCTCCAAAACCCCAGCAAAACTGCGGTACGGATCGTGCTCCTGATTCAGGCTTTTATTTTTTAGCAAATACCAAACGGAGCTTAGCGGGTTGGGGTTTGATCTCAGAGTAGGAGTTCGCCACTAGCAATAAGGACTCCTCTTTTTTCCATTCCAACACTTGATAGGGACCAATGGTGCGCAAGTGAAGTGGGGAGGCAAAGTCTTTTGGATGTAATTGAAAAACATCTTCCCTCTGCGGGCCCAGAACTGGGTTGTCGAGCTTTTCCAAGAAACCTTTGGAGGGCTTTTCGAGCGTTACTTCCAAGGTGCTGCGGTTCAAGGCCCTGATGCCCACCGTTTGGAAGTCAGCGGTGGCACCTACGTGGAAAGCACGGGCTCCTTTTACTTCCAACAAGGTTGAAACCCCAGAGGATCGGCTGTTTGGCAAGAGGGCTCGCTTCCAAGCAAACACAAAGTCTCCGGCGCTGAGTTCTACGCCGTCGCTCCACCGGTCTGGGCGGAGCTGAAAAACAAGGCGCCTTCCGCCGTTGTCCGCACTCCATTCGGACACCAGGTCAGTTTCCAGAACTCCGCCTTGGGTTCGGAACAAACCCCTTTGCAGTTTTCGCAAGACCAAGTCCCGCACAGGAGTGTGTTCGCCTTCCCAATCAAGACTGTTAGGCCCAGTTTCGATACTCAACTCTTGGGTGGCGTCTGGCCAAAAGGAACGGGTGCAAGCAGAAGCAAAAAGCAGAACTAGTAAAAAAATAAAACTACGTCGCAGCACAATCTGGATCCGTACAGCATGTTACCTAGGATGGGAAGTGTTTCATTCCTCAGTCCATTCAAGAGATCCAAAGTCCCAGTCTCCTATTATGGAGACCGCCAGGTGTTTTACGCTAGGTTGGACGAGGACAGCTCTGCGTATTTCAAACATTGAGTGGTACCTATCACTTGAAAGTTCAGCGGTGGCTTCTGGAAGGTACGCATTCGCGTGGTGCAGCCGCAGCTGAATATTTGCTAGCTTCTTGCCAGGGATTCTTTCCACGGCCACTCCCGGGTTTTCCGCCCAAGCGGCCATCAACGCATCGGCCGTCTCCCTGAGTAGTGGGGAATCCTCATTCCAAAAGGACAGAGAGTGCCATTTCAAACGAACCAAAGGCTCCGCGGAATTTAATGATTTACTGGAAGGCGGGGAAACCGCCTTGAGCAGCGGGGTTCTCAGCAGTGCGATCAGCTTGTCCTTGTCTATTGCGGTTACTAAAGCGCTTCTATGTGCGGGTGAAAGAGAGGGCGATGCATTTTTGGCTTGGGGGAAATGTAGCAAGATCTCTAGGCCGGTGGGAAAAGTTTTTAAGTGAGGATCTTCCAGGTGCCGTACCGCGGTTCTGTCGTCAAAGTCCTCAACTACATCAATCGATTTTTCCTGATAAGCTCCCAGGATCTGATCTGAGCCAGCAAAAGGAATAAATTGAATTTCTTCGACGGAATTCGGGGTTCTGGGAAAGTGAGGATTGCGTCGATACCGGTGCGGTTCTTTTGCAGTGGAGTAAAAAGCCCCCAAGGTCAAGGCGGTGGGGTGATCCGAATCGAGTCTCCTCGGCCAGAAAATGGGACTAGCGAGCAATCGTGGTAAGTCCACTTGGTTTGAGGAGACCTGGATAGAGATTTTTGTCGGGCTGAGGACGCGAATCGCCGACGCCCGGAAAGGCGCTTTCGCCCCCTGAGAAAGGCGCTTTTTCCACGAATCGGTAAAATCCGTAGCGGAGAGCTGCTTGCCATCGGACCAATAGAGCGGTGAACGAATTTCGATTTCGAAAATAGCGTTGTTTTTCTCGTCTATTCGGTCGGCGAGGACGAGTTCTGTCTCACCCCGAACAGGATCGATACGAAAAAGTCCTTGCATGGTTAGTGCGGCGTGTCGCAAGCAGGGCGCGCCTGTGCAAAGAGTCCAATCCCGAGCCATGGGGAGCGTTTTGGTTGCCCAGCGCAGTGGAGGGATTAGGGAGGCGGTATGGGGTGTCCTTTTACTTTTTGTGCAGGAACACAAAGTCAAGCAAAGTAAAAAAAATAAAATCGAAACACCAAATTGTTTTTTGTGATCCAACGCAACCTCGGAAATATCCGTTTTTAAAACTGTTTGACCGCTTTTTTTTCCTTTGCTACAAACTCTAAACATTATTTATCGCCATCAGCGCGAAAATTGGAGGATAAACAGAAATGAACAAGGCTCAGCTTGTCGAACAGCTTGCGGCAGACATCAAGATCACAAAAGCAGATTGCGAACGAGTGCTCGACAGCACCATCGAATACATTAAAAAGGCTGTGAAAAAAGGGGACGACGTCACTCTTGTAGGATTTGGAACTTTTACTCGCTCGAAGCGTAAAGCCCGCATGGGCCGCAACCCACAAACTGGTGAAGCGATCAAAGTTCCTGCTTGCACGGTGCCCAAGTTCCGTCCTGGCAAGGCCTTTAAAGATTTCTTGAATTAATATTTCTCTTATTTGTTTCAATAGGAACCCCCGCAGGAGACTTCTTCTTTAGGGGGTTTTTTATTGCCTGCTCCAAAGTTTGGCACAAGCAATGAGAATGCCTTTTTCCGAGGATCGGTGATACGACGATTCCTTAGGAAGACTCCGCGTCAACCGCCGGTGCGCCTCACCCAAAGAATGGTAAGGCAGAAACGGGAAAAGGTGGTGAAGGGCGTGAAATCTGAGACCAACGGGCGCTGCGAGCGCACTTAAAACCCAACCAGGAAAGCCTGCATCGATATTTACGGAGTCGAGGAGTTGTTCTTCGATGGAGAGGGTTTTCCCATCATTGGCAAATCGGTGTGCCGCTAATGTACGCATGCTGTTCAGAATCAATGCGCCTACCATAGAAAAATACGCAGCTCCCAAGAGTCTCCACGGAAGAACTTCCCAAAAGCAAAGCGCCAACAAACACCACCAAAAAACACAACAGGCGGTTTCCATAATTAGCCACTCGCGGACTTCGCTGCCTTTGGGCCATTCCCCTTTGTGGTTGAGAGTGATGACAACCGAAGATCCTCTTTCCACGACAAACTTCCGAATGGGTTTGGAAACCAATGACAAAGGATAGAGAGCGGCAAATCGCAGAACGAGTAGCGGAGGGGTCCAAAGCGCGCTGACGACATACAAAACAGTGTGCCAACGGGAAATTAAATGGAATGGAATGTATTCCCCATCCGCTTTTGTCGCATAAGTTTTGGGGTTGTGGTGGATGGCATGCGATTTCATGTACATGAACGATGGAAACGCCATCGGAACTCCGGCCAGTCCGTTCCACAGTTTACGGAATACCGGCAAGCGCTGCCGAAAATGGGAAATCTCGTGGGTAAAGGACATCGCTCTGTAAAGTCCCAGTAGTGAAACCCCGATCCAAAGCCAGAAAGTAGCGCTAGAAAATGAGTGGGGGTAGGCAGTCAGGATGCCCCCGATGCCGATTGCGTAGCTGATAAAAAAGTCTACGCAATACAGGCCCTCGCGGGGGGTGCCTAAGTCCAGGATATGCTTTCGGGCCTCATTGATATTCAGTGCCATGCTAATTGCTTACCCGCACAAGGGCACAAATGCAAAGCGGGTCAGAGGGACTCGTGATCGGCCACCAGATCTAGAATTCGGTCAGCCACTCTTTCCTGGCCCTCAGCGGAGAGATGAAAGCAATCGATGGCGAAAAACTCTTTTTCGTAATCCGTATCGTGAACGTCTGGAAGATAAACAAACTCATTCGACTTGCTCTTGGCCGTCCAGGTGCGTGCCAGCGCATCCAGGGCCTCATTCATTGCAGCGAGTCGGGGAACCATGTAGCGCTCCAGAGTGCCTTCTTCAAACTTTTTGTGGTGGGAAGGACAATAAGGGAAAAACTTTGTCCAAGAGTGCACACAGGAATAGCTGCGTTTTGTTCCACGGTACCAAACGTAATTATCCAATGTCTCGAACACTCGGTGAATATCCGACACTGGTACCAGGTACGCAATAGACCCCTGATGAGTTGCGTCCCACTCGGCTAAGGATTTTTCCACGTAATAGCTAAACGTCGCACCAATATTCTTGGGTGTGTCGAGGTTGTTACAGAGATCATTATGCCCAACAAAGAAAAATGCGCGGGTCATTCCCTTGGTTTTATTGTTGAGTTTGACCTGATCCAACATTTCCCAAGAGTTAGCGCCCGAGACCGCGTAGTTGTAGAGCGGTACCGGTCCGGCTGGATCTATCTTTCGCGAAAGTACCGCGGGCCAAGCAAGACTGGGTGCATGTTCTTTTTCGATTTCACTCCGGTTGCGTTCTTTATCCATCAAAAAGTTGGCGAGGTGCGTGATGATTTTGCTCAAGTCCGAAAGGGGTGGGGCGGCGGTTACATTAGTATGGCTAAGAAACCCCGCTGTGATGGAATCCCCGTAAGCTTCGATATGATCTTGTGCGAAGGACGCGGAGCCCCACATCAGCAGAGCGCAGAGGCAGGCTTTGCTTTTATTTTTCATCCCCAAACCCCCATTTAGAAGCGAACCCGGAAGCCGTATGAAAAACAAAATTCAACTCTCAGTGTAGTGAGTAGGGAGGGGCCTGGCAAAAAGAAATGGTGAGAAAAATCATCCCTTCAAACAGGAAAATTTTTCCTGTTAATGCGGGGCAGAAAATGCATTCCAGGCTGAAGACGGGGTGGCACCAGCATTGCATTTCCAAAGGTAGGCGATGCGAAACAAACGCCTCCTAAACTGTTTATCGGCACAGTATCCAAAAAAAGTGAGCTCAAAGAATGGATAAAGGGATCTACACCGCTCTTTCTGGGGGAATTGCGAAATCTCACGAGATTGAGATCATCGCAAACAACCTGGCCAATGCAAATACCCCTGGCTTCAAGAAGGACTCTGGAACTTTCAATGAATACCTCACCGAAATCCGCAGGCCCGATACCGTCGAGGGCCTTGATAGAGAGCTGACTCTTGGCTCCATGCCCGATGCTCGGCCCCAAACCGATAAGAGCTTTGTCGAGATGGATGGCGTCTACACTTCGTTCAACCAGGGAGGCCTTAAGCGCACCGGAAATCCCCTCGATCTCGGTCTAGAAGGAAAAGGTTTTTTTGAGATCTCTACCCCCTCCGGAATTCGTTATACGCGACAAGGAAACTTCAAAGTTTCGAGTGAGGGAGTTTTGGTTACGGCGAATGGATTCCCGGTTTTAGCAAAAGGAGCAGGCGCCCCTGAGCAGCGGACCATTCGACTGGGCCAAGGGATTGTCGAAGTGGCCGGGACTGGAGAGATAAAACAAGCTGGTCAAACTATCGGAAATTTAAGCGTTGTCGAATTTCAAGAAACGCAGTGGTTAGAAAAAGTCGGCAATTCCTACTACCGCAATACTGATGAAAGAAACGAAAAAAAGGGGGAGTTGCCCCAAACGCTGATTTCTCAAGGTTTTTTGGAGATGTCGAATGTCAACGCTGTCCACGAAATGACAAAGCTGATCGAGGCAACTCGCAGTTATGAATCGCAAATGCAAGCCATAAAAACCTATCAAGAAATTGACGGGCGATCCGTCAATGACATCAGCCGTCGTTAGAATTTGAAACATTGGGAGAGAGATCATGGTTAATGCGCTCAATACTGCTGCCAGTGGAATGGAAGCTCAAATGGAACAAATTGATCAGATTACGAACAATTTGGCCAACGTGAATACGGCTGGGTACAAACGGACTCGGGCCGAGTTTCAGGACCTTATGTACGAAACCCTCCAAGAGCCCGGAGCAAACAGCTCTGCTCAGACACAAGCCCCCGTTGGTATTCAGCGGGGAATGGGAGTGAAAGTAGCAGGAACGCAGCGTAGTTTCGAGATGGGAAAGCCGCAAGCCACCAAACGTGAATTGGACATGTTCATTCAAGGGGACGGTTTTTTTACTGTAGCTTTACCAAATGGGGAGCAAGCATTTCGGCGTGACGGAACCTTCTACCGATCTGCCACTGGTCGAGTGGAAACAGTCGATGGTTACCCACTCCAGCCAGAGATCCAAATTCCCCAGAATGCTTCGCGCTTGGAAATAGCAGAAGATGGCTCGGTCAGTGTCTATGGAACCGGACCAGCTGCCCAAAAAACCACCATTGGTCAGATCCAGCTGGCCACCTTTGTGAACAATGGCGGCCTAAAAGCTATGGGTAAAAACTTGTTTGTTCCTACCGACGCTAGCGGACAGCCCAATGTTTCGGCGCCGGGGCAAGGCGGTGCTGGGGGCATCATTCAAGGATACATTGAAGGCTCCAATGTCGAGATGGTTCGAGAAATGACGGAGATGATTTCGGCTCAACGTGCTTTTGAAATGAACTCAAAAGTTCTCCAGTCAGTGGATTCCATCCTGCAAAACACGGCGAATATTCGATGATTGTATTCTTTCAATTCTTGTCAGTATTAAGTTCGGTTTTATTTGCTCAGCCCGAAGCGTGCTGGCGCAAGGCCGTTTTGGACAGAATTGGTCCCGCGCTTCCTCAAGGCGCACGCATTGAATTGGTACTGGGCACGCTGCCTTCGAATGCGCAAGGCAATTGTAAGCTAGGGGCCCACTCTCCCGACATGCCTTTAGGTTTGGTGAACTTTGAAGTCCTGGGAACAGAGACACCAAAAGGTGTGCGTCGATCTTTGAGTGCGACCGTTCATGCTTTTGTCCCTGTCGCCGTCGCAACGCAACCGATTGGGCCAGGTGAAAGTTTTGATGTGGCCAATACTCGGTTTGAAGAGCGCGAAATCAGTCGTCTGGTTCAGACGGGGTATTTCACGGACAAGGCGCTCGTCTTCCAGCGCAAATCTCGATCGCATATTGGACCCGGGAAAGTGATCGGCAGCCAAAACAGCCAACTACCCGCATTGGTGAATGCCGGCGAAACGGTAAATCTTAAACACGTCTTGGGCGCAATGGTTTTGAAGGCAAAAGTCCGGTCACTCCAAGCTGGGCGTCAAGACCAGTGGGTACAAGTTCTCAATCCCAGTAGCGGAAAACTCCTCCTGGCTCGTGTTTCAGGAGCAGGAGAAGTGGAGGTCAGATGATCTATCCCATTCGAACCATCGCACTCTTTCTCCTCGCATTAGGCGCTCTGATTGGATGCGCTTCGGTCGAACCACCTAAACCTGCCGCTCCCGTGGTGGCGGCGCCTGTTCGAAAAGAAGCTCCAAGAGAACTTGGTTCTCTCTGGAGTCAGGACTCCACTTGGAACTATGTCTATAGTGCGGCAGCGGCGCGGGTGGTGGGGGACCTGGTCACCATTCGTTTGGACGACGCTTTCAAAAAACGAATTGTCCAGTACAAACCCCCAGTCGAGGCGGTTGAAGAAACCGCCGCCGCCGAAAAACCCGATGCCAAAGGCGATGCAAAACCAGACGGCGGAGCGGATGCTACGGCCCAGCGGGCACCTGCCGCTGCAGAACCCAAAGAAAAATCAGATTCAAAAGTCGCCAAATCTCCGGACCTTCTGCTCAAAGGGGTTATCGAGGAAGTAGGCCCGAGGGGTACTTATCGCATAGCGGCTGTGGACACCGTCCAGATTGATGGTTGGCAACCCTATGTAACGTTGAAAGCGCGCGTGCGGGATCGGGATGTTTCTTCGAGTGATGAGATTTTAGCTTCCAACTTAGTCGACATCAGTTTGGACGTTACGGGTCTCCCCGCTCAGTCTGAAGAGGATTCAAGGAGCGAAAATGTCTCTTGGTAAACTGGAAAAAATTTTACTCTCGTTGATAATTCTTATCTTGCTTTGGCCTCAGGAAGTATTCGGAGCGCGAATCAAAGACCTTGCTTCGCTAAAAGGGGTCAGAGGCAATCAGCTCACTGGCTATGGTGTGGTGGTCGGTTTGGCGGGTACCGGAGACTCCGGGTTTGATCTCACAAGCAGTTCGCTAGGACTAGCGCTGAAAACTCTGGGCTTCGATCACAAGGCTGAAAAAGTAGATTCCAAAAATACCGCCGCAGTCTTTGTTTCAGCGACTCTGCCTCCGTTTGCGCGCGTGGGCTCGACGATTGACATCACAGTATCATCGGTGGGAACTGCGAGCTCACTTGACGGTGGGACACTCATGGTCACTCCGCTCAAAGGAGCTGACGGGCAAATTTACGCCGTTGCTCAAGGGAAATTGTTGCTCGATTCGCGAGGCGGGAAGGGCGGCGGAGGGGGCAGTAAGAATGCAGTAGTCGCTGGCATCGTCGGAGGAGCCACCATTGAAAAAGAAATCGCCTACAACTGGGGAGATCTGAAAGAGCTGCGCTACCAGCTACGTTCTCCTGATTTTACGACAGCAGCTCGTGTCGCTACGCGCATCAACCAAGAACTATCGGGACGGTTTGCGATTCCTCAAGATGCTGGCAGTGTACAAGTAGTTATTCCTTACGGGTTTGATGCGACGCCGGTGGACTTAATCGCCCAAATTGAATCCATTGACGTAGAAGCAGATAGCGTCGCAAAGGTAGTGGTTAACCCTCGTACCGGCACTGTCGTTCTGGGGGATTCGGTGCGCATTCTTCCCATTGCAATAGCTCATGGAAATTTGAGCGTGGAAGTGAAAGACACTCGTAAACCTGCCTCAGAAGGGCAATCTGAGGCTGCGGCGGCACCCGCTGAGAAGAATAAAAATCGGGTAATGCTCGTCAACGGCGCCGCGAGTATTTCAGATTTGGTTGCTGGCCTGAACGAAATGGGTGCGACTGCGGACGATTTGATGGCCGTATTAAAGTCTCTAAAGGCGTCAGGGGCCCTCGTAGCAGAACTGGAGATTTTATGAAAGTACAGCCGCCTATGACTCCCGGGTTACAGCAGCTCGAGGACGAAGCCCGTTTGAGCCCAGAGGAACGTGGAAAATTGCGCGCAGTGGCTCAGCAGTTTGAAGCCGTCTTCTTGAATCAGATGGTTGGGGCGATGCGCAAAACAGTGCAACCCAACGCAATGATGCCAGAAAGCCAAGGCGAAAAGATTTATAAGTCCATGCTGGATTCGGAGCATGCAGAAGCCATGGCGCAGAGCAATCAGTTTGGTTTGAGCGATATGATATATGAGCACTTATTGCGGACTGCAGGCGGGCGATGATACAATAAAGGCACAGGAGCGGCTATGAAGGTCACCCAAAATCCGACCCCAAATTCAGCGGCTCTCGAAAAAAGCAAGGCAGCTGACAAGTCCACCCTGGTCAATCCCTCCCCAACCGATAAACGTCCTCCGATCTCGCCTTCCAGCCAATCGGGTGTGTCGATTTCGGATCAAGCGCAATTGATGAAGAATGCACGGGAAATTGTTTATGCATCCCCCGACATCCGCGCAGACAAAGTTTCAGACCTTAAACGCCGTATTAAAGACGGTTCGTATAAAGTCGACAGTGAAGCCATTGCGGACAAGCTAGTCGATGAGCATCTCCTGTCTCACTTTGGTAAAAACGACGTTTAGTCGTGCTTCCTTTTTAAACTGCTTCCGGCAAATTCATGAGCGTAAATCGTTTTGAACAGCTTTGCCTGTGGACCGATGAAAGCTTGGCTTTGTGCCAAGAACTCGTCGATCTCCTTGGTCGAGAACGCACGGCGCTTATCCTGCTAAAAGGCGAAGATCTCGCCGAAATCACCATGACCAAAGAGGTTCTGGTGAGAAAAATAGTGGATGTCCGGCGACGCATTCGCGAGGCAGGAAAGGCCTGGTTTGGCGTCGAGAGCAGTGTCGATCTAGAGAAACAGCTCCCAGACCAACAAAAGAAGATTTGGGCCGAAAAGCATGCTCAATGGACCAAGCAGTGGTCTTTTGCTTGTGAGCAGGCTCAGAGCAGCCAGCTATTCTTGGAGCACTCCCAGCGCAATCTGGGGCGCTTGATTGATCATTGGCGCCGCCTGATTGGAGATGCGCCTCTTTATTCCTCCCAAGGAAAGAAAAAAGACCCAGCTTCGACGGGTCGGGTGTTGGAACGAAAGTATTAATAGCGAGGGGATCTAATGCCCATCATTGATATTCTGGAAATTGGAAAACAGGGAATAGATGCAAATCGTCAGGGAATGACGACCGCCTCGAACAACGTCGCCAACGCCAACACCCCAGGGTATTCGCGTCAGAGAGCAAATCTTGCGACAAACGAGCAGCCTTCCGGAAGCCATGTTCGCCTGCATGGTGTGAATGTCAAAGAGACAATTCGTATACACGATCGGTTTGTGCAGAATCAGCTGGTGGATGAATTTCAAACTTTAGGTTCCGCAAAAAAACGCATTGATGGTCTCAAGCGAGTCGAAAGCGCCGTGCACAATGATGCGTTTCGAGTCAACGATTTGCTGAACACCTTTTTCAGTGACATTCGCGAGCTCTCGGCTAACCCTGAAGTAAATTCCCTCCGAAGCAATGTGGTTTTTTCTGCTCAAGAGGCCGCGAATGGTTTTCGTGCGCTAAGTAACAATATGCTCTCTGTTCGAGAAGAAATGGACTCTGAAATAGCGGTAGCCGTTGAACGGGTAAATACTTTGGCTAAGGAAATTGCGGGTCTCAACGGAAAAATTGCATTCTTCCAGGGCAAGGGAGAACCCCCACTTGAATTGATGGACCGTCGAGATTCCGCCGTACGCGAGCTTGCTCAAAAGATTGGTTTTCAAGACTTCACTGATAATCGAGATCGAATCAGCATTTCTGCAGGAGGTTTGGGGGTCCTGGTAAACGGCACAGCCAGCAGTGAGTTGGTAGTCATGCGCACTCCGGAAGGGGGAGATAAGGCGGCAGGGTCTTACGATATATTCGTAAAAGATGGAGCAGGGCTTCGTTCCGCCACGCACTACCTCAAGGACGGTGAAATTGGTGGGATGATTCATGTGCGAGATAAAGTGATTAACCCCGCGCTAAAGCACCTGGACGCTGTGGCCTTTCGGTTTGCAGACAAGATTAACGAGATTCATCGAGAAGGCATGGGGTCTGATGGCGAGACGGGTCGCGATCTGTTTGAAGTTCCTGAGACAATGAAGAATGCCTCTCAAAAGATATCGGTCAGCACCGATGTGAAAAACAACGCGAGTGCTGTGGCAGTTGGTGAAGATCGCCATGCTGTTGGAGACAATCGGGTGGCGTTGGCCATCGCAGAGTTGCAGGGAATGTCTTTGATTTCGGATGACCCAACGTCTGAACACCCGGGTCCGGAGCGGCAGACTTTAAACGAATCGCTGACAGGTATGGTGGGGAAGGTTGCAGTCGAGGTGGAGCATGAGGAACGCCTCTACCGGCATCAAGATGCCGTGGTTCAGCAATTGGATAACTACCGCCAGTCTGTCTCGGGTGTGAACTTGGACGAAGAAGCAGTTTCTATGATGCAATACCAGGCAGTATTCAATGCGTCAGCAAAGGCAATGAAGTTAGGCGATGAAATGCTACAAACCATCTTGAGCTTGAAACAATAAACATGGCTGGAAGAATATCCACAAATCAAATTTTTGAGCGAACCCAGACAAACATTGCGGCAGCTCGCGAGCGGGAATTGGTTACCACGGAGAAAGCGTCTACGGGGCGGGAACTAGTTCGTCCCTCAGATGACCCGGCTGGTTACATGGTATCGAACAATTTGAAAGACGGGCTTTCGGTGCTCAATTCGACACTGAAAAATGCTCAGGCTGCAATCAAAGTATTAGACATGACCGAGAGTATTTTCGCAAACGTCCAAGATACGCTTCAGCGATTGGGCGAACTCGCGGTTGCTGCGGCAGGCGAGGGGGTCACCGATGCAGCCAGCCGAAAGTTTACCGCGAGCGAAGTCTACACACTCTACGATAGCTTGGTTCAGCAGTTGAACACCCGTTATGGAAATCGAACGCTCCTTGCAGGTTTCAAGTCCGATCGGCCAGCATTTGATCGTAATGGCAATTTTTTGGGAGACCACGGAAGTATTGAAGTGGAAGTCGCTGACGGATTAAGAATTCCAGTAAATATCTCTGGTGAGCGGGCGGTGATGGGGCGAGGTATCGAGAACGGGATTCATCTGTTGGCGCCTATTCAGCAATTTATAAAGGGCCTCCAGGAAAACGATGTGAAAATGATTCAGGGGACTCTGGAAGGGTTCACTCGCGCCAACGATCAAGTTTCGCTCATTCGCGGGGAAATCGGTTCCCGTACAAACCAAATTAACCGGGCGATTTCGACTCAAGAGCAGTTTCAAATTGATAGTGTTTCGGCAATTTCGCAAATTGAAGATGCCGATGCCATAAAAGTGTTTTCAGACTTAGCTCGAGATCAAAACGTGCTGCGGGCAGCGATCTCGGTTTCACATAAAATACTGTCCGAAAACCCCTCCGATATCTTCTACAAGTAGACATAACGCGCAGGGCCAAAAATTTCATTTTTTTCTGCTCATTCTCCTTTACCGCTAGCCGATAAATAGAGGGAGAATAGAGATGCTAGTTCTTACCCGCAAACTCGGCGAAAGTATCGCGATTGACGACGATATCAAGATCGTGGTCCTCCAGATTAAGGGCCGGCAGGTCCGACTGGGGATTGAAGCGCCGCGTGACACCAAAATCCACCGCGAGGAAGTTTACCTCGCTATCCAAGAGCAAAACAAAGCTGCAGCCGAGTCCAAACCAGAAGAAGTGAAAAAGGTTGCTAAGCTCTTGCGTGCCAGTTAACATTTAGGCAGTAGTCTTCCCTCATTTTATTTTCGAAAACAGGAGCAACACCATGCTGGTGGAAACCACCCGGTTCGGAAGTATTTCGGTTTCAGAGGAAGATATTGTCACCTTTCCCGAAGGGATGCTGGGGTTCTCCAAGATCGACAAGTACGTTCTTGTTGAGCGAGTTGACGATAGCTTGTTCCTCTGGTTACAAGCGGTGAAGAAGCCTAGTGTGGCTTTTCCACTCTTAGAGCCTGAAATTTTCGAGAAAAACTATCGAGTTGAGCTGGCCGAAGAAGATCGGTCCATCATTAAACTCGACAATCTAAAACACGCAAAAGTATTTGCAATTATTACTATTCCTAGCGATCCCACGAAGATGACCGCGAATTTAAAAGCGCCCATCGTAGTGAATCTGAAAACCCGTCTGGCGCGTCAGGCCATTTTGCATGATGCAGATTACCCCATTCGAAAGGCGATCTTTGCTGAGTTGCAGCAATATTGCGCAGCGAGTCATCGAACGGTTTTTCCAGAGTCGGATGCTCCGGGCTATCAAGCCATTCACTTGGCGGACGAGCTAGAGGCCCCGTCGCTGAAATCGCTTTAGCAGGGCTTTTTGAGAGGTTTGTATAGGTTTCAGGGGGCGGCCCTAGCGGGTGCGCCCTTTGTTTCTTTCGTACGCCGCTAGAACTTTTCGAACATAGTTTCGAGTCTCTTTAAAGGGGGGGACCCCCCCATATTTGTCCACTTTTGCAGGTCCCGCATTATAGGCAGCCAGTGCCAGCTCAAAATCAAAACGGTAACGGTTGAGTAGCTTGCGCAGATAGCCGCATGCACCCATTAAATTGCTGAGAGAATGATGCGGATTGGCAATTCCCATCTCCTCCGCGGTCATAGGCATTACTTGCATGAGGCCTCGGGCCCCTTTGGGTGAAACGGCGCTATTACCCAGGTGCCCAGACTCGGTTTCGATCATGGCTTTGATCAGCAGGGGGTCGATTCGGAAACGATGGGCGGCCAAGCGGATTTGGGAATCCAAGTCTGTGAGCGTGTTAGCGCGAACAAACGCACAGAAAAAAAGAAGGATAAAGACTCCGATTTTGTTCATTGGAAAGAACCCTAGCTTAGAGAGTGTAAGCAAGTCCATAGGTTCCCAGGAAAATACTGGAAGAACCTAATAGCAAGCGCAAATCACCACGCAGGCTCGCCCCGAGAAGGGGAATGTCAAAACTCAATGTTGGGCCAAACAAAAACTGACCCGTTGGGAGCAAAGTCGGATTAAATCCTCGGTTTTGAGTGACGACAGCTGCAACGTAGTTGCCAGTGCCGCCAACAGAAATCGTAATGTACCGCTCCGCAATCGGAAGCTGAAACCGAAAGTCTCCATGCAGTAACAAGTAGCTGAAAACGTCTGCGCCTGCTTCAAAACGCAGACGACTTTGGGCTTTCACTCCGAAGTAGCCGCCCACACTGATGGTGCTAGCCGAGGCGCCCTGTGCCGCAAACCGCGCGATGCCGACGTTGGCACCAACGTACATGGCCCCGTCTTGCAACTTGGACATCTCTGCAAAAAGGCGGCGGCCACGCTCTTGGCGGGAGACTTCCGGGCCTTTAGAAAGCTCGGTGTCGCCCTCGGTTGCAGGAATGAGCTCGAAGTTTGCGACTGTGTATTGCGCGAGCATTTCTTTGAACGCGAGCCCAATCTGGCGCGTGAGCCAAGCCTCGGTGATGCGGTTTGTTGGACTGCCGATCAATGTCTGAGAAGTGGCGATGTATCGGCCAGGTCGATTCACATCAAACAGGAAGAGCGCTACTCGTTCTTTGTCTATAAACGAAAACGCAATCAACTCGGTATTCGAACGCTCAAAAGCTGCGGAAAGAGACTCTGGGCTATAACCATCTAGGGAAAAACCTTGGCTCTGGATAGCAAACAGTTTTACTTGCTGGAGCTGCTCCAAAAAAATAGGGTTTACGTACTGTCCCAGCGAAAGACCCGAGTTGTCCGTGGTATTGAGCAAGGAAAGTGTTCGCTGGGAGGATTCAGCGCGCCCAAGCTGCGGAGCAGCAAAGATCACCACCGTCAAAAAAACACCGAGAATGCGTCTTTTTCTGTCCACGCTTGATCCTATCACAAATCCAAGCTTACGCGATCGCCTGAACTTTGGCCTTTTTCTTGGAGAAGTAGTAGTTACTTGCTCGTCGATAAGCGCCCGATAGAGGCACGCAATTGAGCGCCACTCCCACCGGAGCCCGCGAATAAAGCTTGCAGGTTTGAATCGCTTCAATCACATCGCGCGGTCGGGTAACAAAGATGCGCGCGACCACAACGATAAGATCCGCCAGTGCTGCCCATTGATGGCCCAAGTTGGACGTGAACAGCGGCGGGGTATCGATGAAGATAATGTCGTATTTCTTGCGCAGTTCCACCAGAGCCGTTTCAAGTGGCTTCTGGAGGTTCCCGTTCTCATTCAGAGCCAATCGCTGTCCTCGAGGGAGGAAGTACAATCCATCCATGCGAGTGGGCACGACTAACGAATCCGGATCAGGGTGATCGGAGTTAAGAAGAGCATAAAGCCCTTTGGTGCGATCTTCAGTGATACCAAAAAAGTGGTTGGGCCGCGTGGTCAATAAGTCACCGTCGATCAAGAGGGCTTTGCGCTTGGGATCTTGTGCAGTCAAGGTGAGCGAGTTTACGACGGTGCTCTTGCCCTCGCGTGCTTGGCCCGAGGTCACAATCACTACTGGGCAAAGGGTGTCTTTAGTTTCGCGCAAAATACGGTAGTTCATGATCTTAAGGTATTCCACCGCATAAGATGGGATGTCGTCGATAATTTTGGCGTTTTGACGAATGTGAGGCACTTTGCCGATCACGGGCAGGTTCAATCGGTTGACTTCGGCCTCGTTGTCGATGCGGGGGAAAGCCGCCATGAGAATAATCAAGGTCATGGCGAGGGCAAATAAGCTGATAGATAAAGATCCATAGAGGTACTTGCTCAGCTGGGGAGAGACCCGGTTTGCATTTCGCGAAGCTTCACGTAAACGGTATATCTCGGAGATGCCCGCTGAAACTTCGAGCTCGGTTTCCTGTTCTAACTTGTAAAGGTTTTTTAGGAGTGTCCGCTTGTGGTCTACGTCGGCCCTCAAGCGTTTGTACTCGAGACGTTGCTGAATGTACTTTTTTTCTAGTCCGTTGAGTTTTTCAATCTGGTTCATCAGATTTTTGCGTCCGATGAGTTGAACTTGATAGTCGAGCTCGAGTTTTGCAACCTTAGTACGCACATCCGAAGAATCCACGGGCTGGTTTAAATACGCGTTTTCGATATCTTCATTTAGCTTGGAGAGTTGAAGGCTAGTATCTGCGATTTCTTGCCGCAATCCTTGGATGCGAGTTTCTTTGTCTGGATCGTTTGAGTTTTCGGTGAGTCGCAACCGATACTCTAAATCAGAAAGACGGGCAGTTGTTGCTTCGATGGTGGTCTGCAGAACGATGTGTTCCCCCCTTTTTGCCTGAGGAACTTTAAGTAGCAAGGCGCGGGTGGCGCGGTTGGTGCGAATTTGGTCTTCCAAGTGGGCCAATTCAATTTGGAGTTTGTTGCGACCAGCATCTTCATCAGAAGCGAGAATGAAACCTGCAAACTCAGGGCTGCGCTTTTGAAATTCCACCATAGCTACTTCGTTTTCGGCGATCTGTCGCGATAGAGTGGATAGCTGGCGAGCTAGAAACTCTTTCTTCATAATGGCTTCGCGTTGTCCGATCTCCGGATAATAGGCCTCGGTGGTATTCATGTAGGCCAAGCAAAGATCGTGCGCTGCATCGGGGTGTTGCGCCGTGCAGGTCATTGTAAAAATGTCGCTGCTTTTGTCCCAATTCAAGTTAATGTGCGCTCGCAGACTATTTGCGGGAACAGCAACGCCATCGGGGAAAAAAGTCTTGAGGTAATTCGGGCGGCCGTTGTTGTTGTAGATATCAGTCAAAGTGGTGCGCAGGCGCTCCATGACTTCATGGCCGGTCAGCAACTGAACCATGTTCTGTTTGCGCGCGTTTGCTTGGCGTACAGAAGCAATAAAATAGTTCCGATATAAGTTGTCTTGGGAATGATCGATTAAGATGGCTGCGTCTGACACATACTCTGGAACTGCCCGATAGTATTTTTGCATTGAAAAGCCGTAAATAAGGGCAAGTTCAATTAGTAGCAGCCAACCGTGGGTTCTTAAGTAGCCTAGAGCTTTGAGCAGGATTTGGAATTCATTGGTCGAGTTTTGCACCATTTAGGCCGTCCCCCAAATTCGTGATGGAAACCAAATCTTTACTTCTGACGCGCAATGCCGAGTTATCCGCCATAGTATAACATGATCAGAGTTTGGAGATCTCAACTATGCGAAAAAAGTTTTCGGGTTTTGAAGAAGAGTTAGAGGTTACACACACTAAAGGAAGTGGCCCGGGAGGGCAAAACAGAAACAAACGAATGACCGGCGTCAGGGTGCGCCATTTACCGACGGGAATCACCGTGCTAGCGACCGAACGACGCTCTCAAGCGCAGAATTTATCGGCGGCGCTAGAACGGCTTAGCGAGAAGATTGAATCTTTTTTTCACAAAGACTTGCCGCGGCACGCAACAAAACCGACGCGAGGCTCTAAAGTGGAAAAGAAAAAGGCGAAGCAGGGCCGTTCCAAGATCAAGAAGATGCGGCAGCGCCCAGGGGATAGCGATTGGTGAAGTCAATCAAGCGCGTTATAATGTATAGGTGGAATACTTCAAGGATGTCATCCAGGGCCCTTACCCTTTTATCTTAGTTTTTCAGGTGTTGATCATTTCTGGGCTCTTATTGTCTTTGGTTTGGTTGCTGATTTTGCGTGTGCGTGCAACGGCCGTGGTAACTCCGCAACCTTCTGCCGCTGCGCCCGAGACTGACAGCGCCGCTCATATCGCGCACCCTACTGTTGAACCACCGGCTTCGGGTGCTGTGAATGTTGGCGGTGGAGAAGAAACCAAAGCGCTCCAAGAAAAGGTGAAGTACCTGGAATCGCGCTTGCTCGAGTATGAAGTCGTTCAGGAAGAAATAAGTACATTGGGGCAGCTGCGTGCGGAGAATGAAAAGTTAAAGCAAGATATTCTAAAGTTTCAAGCGTCACTAGGCGGGGCTGCATCGGAACCCACAAAGGTCACCGAGGCCGCGACGGCACAGGCCTCAGTCACGGAAGTAAAACCCGCCGAGTCGGCAGCATCAACGGCTTCCACACCAAGTCCAGAGACAGCCTCTCCCGATCAATTGAATGCGATCTTGAAAGGGTTAGACGATTTAACTGCCTCGGCAACCGCGGCGGCCGAAGCCGCAGCCGCGGCGGAACCGTCTCCCGCTGAACCCCCAAAAGCCTAGCCTATTGTTCCCCTAACATCTGATCCATCTGAAGAATGTGTTCGATACGATAGAGAAGGATCTGCTCTTCTAATCCATCAGATGGATAAGGCGTCCAGCCCGTGTAAAAATCCTGAAATCTCTCCAGGCTTTTGATGATGCGGACCCGTGTCAACGGGCGATCGTCGTCGGTGACAAGTTTTGCGAAATTAAACTTCAGCGAGTACCGAAATTTTTCGGGGAGCTCAATCGCCTCAACCGGCGTGAAGAGCAGATCATTGTAGGGGCCATTGACGGTCTCTGATTGGATTTTCCCGGTGTCTTTGTTGCTAATTTTAAGGGGGTATTCTCCAAGCGCCTTCAAACTGGCTAGCCACACCTCGTCATAAGTTCCTGCGTAAAGTCTGGTCTGGAATGGATCGACTCGAGGGGCGGTTGCGCATCCCCCCAAAAAAAGGCCTAAAAAACCGACGTAAAACCCTACCAAAATGATGCGTATTTTAGAGGTCATGAAATCCATTATATAAAAAAAAAGACGCTCCTACCGAAAATAAAAAGGAGTCTATTGTCTATTTATTAGTTATAATTTTAGTTATCGATAATAAAAAACGGCAATAGACGATGGAAAACACTCTTCAACATGGATTTGCAACGCGGTGGGTTAGTAAGCTCGTTTTTCGGGTGGTTCTCACCTTGTCTGGCTGGTTACAAAAAAACGCATCGCACCATTGGAAACAAGTCGTTAGATTAAGAGAATCGGGGGGTGGTAGCAGTGCGCCCCTTCCTGTGAGCGCTGCGCCTGAGGCATTTAAAACGAAAGCCTCTGAGAGCCGTGCTGGCATTGGCTCTTCAGGCGACACAAGGAGTCAATTTGATCGCGCGGTGATTTTGCCGAATTGGGCGCGCGAAATTGCGCCTTTTTTAGCCAATCAGCTCAGTGAACACACCCGGCGCGCTTATGAAACGGACCTCAAACAGTTCTTCCAGTTCTTAGAAGGGCGTGTGGATGTAAAAACCCTCTCCGGCCTGCGATCGGAACACGTGATCTTGTTTCGAAAATACATGGAAGAAGGCCGACTGACCGGAAAGCCACTGCAAAAGAGCTCGATCAACCGCAAGCTTGCTGTGGTGAAGACGTTTTTTGACTGGTTACAGGCCAATCACGTCGCCTTGGACAATCCTGCCAAGCGTGTGAAGGGCTATCCTCAGAATCAGGAGTCTCGTCTAAGCGGTCTTTCCGACGAAGAAGCCCAGCGCATGCTCGATCTCCCCAATAGGAACTCCGCTTCAGGGGCGCTGCACCAGGCAGTGCTGGCGGTTTTGCTCTATCTCGGATTGCGCAAGGGCGAACTGATTGGTCTCAAGATGGGGGATTTGGACTCCGAACGCGGGATCCCGGTGCTGCGAGTGCGTGGAAAAGGACACCGAGTGAGGGTGCTGCCGCTGACCCCCTTGCTCGTTGCGAGGTTGGAACATTACTTTGCGGTTTGTCGACGAGATCGCATGGCTAAGGAAGAGCCTTTGTTTATCCCTACCAAAAACCCGCGTTTTGGAGTGATGCTCAAGATGCTCAATCCCAACGCCATTACCTATTTGGTTGTGCGCTATGCCCGTAAGGCAGGCGTGCTCAAGAAGATCTCTCCCCACTCTTGTCGGGCGACGTGTATCTCCAACGCATTGGACCGAAGAGCGACGCATCGTTCGGTGCAACACCTGGCTGGCTGGTCAACGCCGCTCATGATTCAGCGGTATGATAAACGGCGCGAAGACTTGCAGAACTCTGCCGTGTTTACCGTCGATTACACGGTACAAAAGAATGAAGACCCCACCATTCCCCGCGCGGGTTCTGGATAAGCTTAGCGAAACCGTACGACTTGGACAGAAGTCGTCACCGTGACTGGCTCTGTAGGAGCTTTGCCGGAAGTGTCGACGGCTTGGTAGTTACCGGCTTGAACGATGAAATGTGCCCAGCCTTTTGGGTCGGCTTTCTTCTTTGCATACGAGCTGCCATCGGGCTTTCGAATTTCGACGGTCTCTCCAGGCTCGGTAAAGACGCGGATACTGGTTCGATTCACTCGTTCGAGCGCCCACTGCCAGCCCGCGCGGTTGCGTTTTACCGTCGTATCCCGCCACGCCGAATACGAAGGCTGGAAACCCTGATCTACAGAGTTCATTTCCACGCAATAAGCCAGTGTTTGTAGCTCGTTATACATCCAATCAATCGAACCGCCATCGACGGGATAGAGCAAGTCATACGAATAGCCGGGTCGATAAGTGCCTGAGCCAGAATCTCGTTTCAGCGTGGCAGCAAGAGCTTTGCCCTCTCCCTCGACGATAGGCCGTTGTGCGGCGGTGGGCCGTACGCCGGGACAGCTCATGGGATAGATCACCAGCTCCGAGGCGGTATGGTACGAGATATTCACCACTGGAACTATTTCCTTGGCCAGGGAGATCAGTGCCTGAGTTTCGGGTTCGGAAGCGGCGCTGGGGCCACGGTATTGTTCGTCATTACGGTTTCCAGAAGAACCTTTGCAGCTTCCCCAAGCATAGGGGTAGTTGCGGTTAATATCGACGCCGTACCCACCACGGCTGTTTTTGCGCCACATATTGTCGCTGCTCCAAACAATGCCATTTCCATCGGGGTTGACCATGGGCACGACCCAGATTTCGTTGAGTAGCAACCATTGGCGCACTTTTTTATCGGTAGCATAGCCTTGGGTGAGATAGTCGACGATATCGAACGCTACTTCGGGAGTCATGACTTCGCGAGCGTGGTGCATGAAATCAAAAAGTACAACGGCCTTGCCGCGTGCGGGGCTAGCGAAAGAATCGGTGAGGCGAATGGCATAGATCTCGTTTCCCTCAACCGACTTTCCTATGGAGGTCACGTAGGCGAGGTCCGGGTAGGACGTCTCCACTTTTTTGAGTGCGGTGAGGATATCGTCGGGATGTTTCCATCGGCTGTCCAGGGTCTCTACAATCAAAGGCGAAGCGACCACAGTTCGGCTGCTAGATTTGCGTAATTGGGTCACGCCATTGGCGTCTGCGTAGAAGAGGAGTTCGTTCTTTTCAAAGTCAGCTCCTACAAAATCGAAGCCGCGTTGAACAAGGCCTTGCACTTGGGCGTAAGTGCCCATGGGGATGCGGACCGCATAGACTTCGGGACGCGCGGAAGAACCTCCCGCACCCAAGAGAGTCGCCAGAGCCAAGCCGGCCAAGAGTAGATTGCGCATGGTTATAGGATACGTTCCACCTCTGATCGTCACACGCCGCCCCGGGTCCAAAAAACCCAAAACCCTTAGCAGTTGTCGACTATAATTAAGGCTACAGGGGGAAGTGAATGCAGCTTACTAAACAGTTTTGCATTGGTTTGTGTGGAGCTTTACTTCTGTGGGGGAACGGAGCTTGGGCCGGCGTTTCTGCGGTGCGCCACCCCGGGGAGACCTACCAGCAGGCCCGGGATCGCAGTCTAAAAACAGTTTCCACGCTTCCGTCGCTTCCTACGGCTGAAGAGGCGGCGGTAAAGTGGGATGACTTGGATTTCAGCCTTCTGCCCGAGGAGCCAAACGGAGAAGCTCTTTTTGAAAAAGTGCGCGATGAGCGGTTTTTGTTCTCTACGAGGGACGCTAGCTTTGCCCGTAGGAGCAGCTGGCTCTATCCCCAAGACGGGTGTTGGATCCGAGCGTCAGTAGCTCGACAGCTGGCTGCGGCTGAGGGCTATGTGGATATGGGCAAAGTGTTTATTTTTGGAGCTTTGAAAGTAAAGACCGCCAATGCGCCGGGTGGGACCGTGCGCTGGTGGTACCATGTCGTGCCTGCCTATCGGGATACCTCAGGTAAACCAAAAGTAGTAGATCCTGCGATTGATCCCAATCAGCCCATGGACCTTAAGGACTGGGTGCTGACCATGGTGCCCTCAGTGGACGACGCGGCTTTGAGCGTGTGCGATCCCGCGACCTATAGTCCCAGTTCGGTTTGTGTGGGAGTGGATTTGGATGAAGACAAAGACGCCAGCGTCGATCAAGCGGGCTATCTGGACCTCGAGTGGGACAATCTGGACAAACTCGGACGCATTCCCGAGGACGAGCTGGGTGCGCTGCCTCCTTGGAAGTAGCGTTTATTTAGCGGGCGAGGCCTCGACGAAAGTGAGGTTGCCCTCTTTATCAACCTGCGTTTCATACAGTTTATCAGCCTCCGCTTCGCCTTTTCCAATCGCGCTACCGAGGACGATGGTGCCAGGTTTATCGTCTGTCTTGAAGTAGAGAATATTTTCGGGGAGTGCGTTGCCTTGCGCATCGGTGAGCACCAAGATGTCTATCGTTTCTTGCTTCTCACCTTCCAGGTAAGAAAACTTAGCGGAAACGACCTTGTTGGGAGGAAGTTTAGCGCCATCGGCCAGCGGTAGCGTAGGGAGATCTAGGTATTCCATCCCAGGGGTAAACACTGGCACCTGGAAATCAAGGAACGTCCCCTCTGCTGTCTCCTTTTCTGGGGCTGCTTGGTTTTCGACAGGGGGCGGTGCCTGCTTCATTTTTTCGCTTACTGCACTCCATAGGCCGTGGAGCTGATGTTTCAGCCCTTCGGCCCGATGATATCTTGCGACCATGCCGATGAGGGAGAGCGGTTTTTGTTTGGGCTTCTTTGCTAGATTCAGCACCGTGTTCTTGGCTTGTTGGTTTTTCCAAAATCCATTCTCTGCCAAGATCCGAAGTGCCTTGCTATCCTCAGCCTCTGCTGAAAGCTTCTTAATTTCTCGAGTCCATTCGTCACTCGGGCCCCGGGAAAGAAATTCGATTGGAAGACGCCCAGGAGCTTCGGTATCCTTCTCCGCTAGGTGATATAGAGCGATGCCTTCTTGTATGCGGCGCAAACGGTCCTCAGCGCCCCGGAGCTGGCGTCCGTTGCTCGACGCAAAGGCTTCCTTGTTGATATAACCAGCCACGCTAGAGAGATCCACGCCAAGGTCGTGGGCTTGTTCCAGCAATTCCTGAGTGGCTGTGCGTACGTCTTTGAGAGGCAGGGTCTGCAGCTTTGCGAGCAAGGGCAAAATCTGCTCGTAGATGCCGTCGACTTTGTCCATTCCGTTCCATTTGATTTCTGCGGGGATGGTGAGTCCACGGCCTAGCAGTTCTTCAAAGGCTTCTAGCTTGTGTTTATTTGCAAAGAAACCGGCTTTGTGCGCGAGCTGGGAGATTTCGGTGGGGCTTAGTCCGTTTTCGTCGAGTTTCTGGATCAATTCCCGGGATAGTTTTTTGAACTCAGGACTACCTATTTCGGTGGCGTGCAGTTTGGTTAGCCAGTGGGCTGCCAGCTTGAGCTCCGGCTGCAGCTCGTACACCGATTCTTCCAGGAGGTCGTGCCGACGTTCGTCTGCATTGTTGAACAGGCAATAGGGAGTCTTGGAGCGCACCAATAACGCGGGCAGCGCCCCCAAAAAACCGTTCTCGTGTGCAAACTTCGCCAAAGTCTGGATTTTATCGGCGAGTTTTGATCGTGCAACATCCGCACTCTCGCGTTGAACTTCCCAGACCAAGTCAGCAAGTTTGGCTGTTTGCTCGGAGGTTAATTCAGCCACCCCTGACAAGAGCTTTTCAATTTCTGCCTTAGCTGCAGTGTGCGCGTCCTGTCCGGGGGCGGTAATTCCTATTTCCTTGGCGGCTTTGACGATGCTTTGCTCTTGGGCGGCGTTGAGACCAAATCGAGGCTCCAAGAGGAGTTGGAGGCCAGTTTTGAGGGTGTCTTTGTCGGTTTTACTGAGGAGCTCTTTCACCGTAGCCTCGGTTTTTTCTGGGCCGGCTTGGATCAGTTCCTTGACCTTTTTGAACGCGATAAAGTTTTCAATCCCCGAATCAGTCGGTAGACAGACTTCCTTTTTTTCTGACCTCGAGCGCTTTTTATCATGGGATGTCGCTGGGGAATGATTTTTGGTGTGGTCGTTGGCAAAGGCCGCGAGTCCAACGCAGATGAGCAACAGCAGGGGCAAGGTTTTCATGGGGATCTCCGCAAGATCTAATTATAAACGATTGAATTGCCTGCTGTTGGCGCGCAGTGCCATGGATAGCGCCGACAGAGAATCGTGCTCGTCTTTCGCTGTGAGAAATTCCCACGCTGCGGCTTGGGTGCAAAGGGGAGCCAACCTGGCTTTGAGTTCTCGGGGCGCGAGAGGAATAGAGTTGTGCCTTGTTTCTTTTAGATAAATCGCGCGCGCTTCTTGCCAGGCTGCCTCGGGAGTGAGCGGACGCAAAACACTTCCGCTCCCAGTCCAAACACGAGGGAAAAGCAGAGAAAGCTCGTTCAGTGGGATGCTTTCGTGGTCGGTAGGCTTCGGACGGAAATCCGGGAAGCGTTTTTCAAAGTCCCCCTTCTGAGACGGGAAACAGTCAAATGGAAAAAGTGTTCCATCCCGAATGAGAACTGTGTCATCGGTGAGCACTTCTGCTCCGAGTTGTACCGCACGAGCGAGGCACGAAGATTTTCCAGAGCCTGAATGCCCACTAAACAAAAATACTTTGTTTTTCCAGAGCACGGCAGAAGCATGGAGGTACACACCCCCGCTCGCCTGGTGTAGGGCGATGATGAGCCATTTGAGCGTATTGCGGGTCCACTTTGCGACTTGGGGCGACGGCTCGGTGTAAAAAACCTGGGTGAGAAAACTTTGGTGATCGCGGACCGTCGCAAAAACTTCAGATTTGCGATCAAAAAGCGTTCTGCCATGGCGGAACTCCCAGTCGTTCCCATCACCCAGTGTGCGGGTACACACGGCACCTCGTTGGGGGCGCGGCAGGGCCGAGACTTTCTTCACCACCAAACGGGCATCCACCGTGCCGTTGAAGTCGGTAGTGGTGGAGCCCGGGGAGAGCAACGTCGAAAACGCCGTACTGTCGTCGGTTTCGATCTGAATGCAAAATCCGGCAGCGTGCCAATAAACCGGCGCCGTCATGGCTTGCTTTCAGGTATGCGCCGGGAGGCGACTAGGAACACAAGGCTGAGCGCTGCACAAAGTCCCCAGCCAAAAACTACCCATGGTTGGTTTAAGCGTTTGGCATACACGGGGCCCCAGAACGAAGGAATGTACTGAGTTTCTAGGTAGCGTAGGGCAGTGGAATTTTCAGGGGGAGCGAGCATGCTGATGGACCGGCCGGTAGACCAAAGGGCGACGTTTTTAAGGCGCAGTCCAAGCTGGCCTTGAGCAAGATCGCCGCCAATGGTCTCGCGCGAAATGGAGTCGTGGCGTACTTGCAGGTACTCCACTCCCGTCGGTGCAAGTGAGGACGCGAACTGGATGCAAAGACTGATTGCGAGCAATGCTCCAGCGGCGGCCTTTCGCCAGCGCGTGTGCAGTGCAAGCAATCCCTCGTAAAATGGAAAAATCCAAAAACTCAGCAAGTGCACTTGATAGCGAGCTCCCCAAGACTCGCTGCCGTCAGGGTTATTGAAAATCTTCGCCGACAGAACCAGGGAAACCAGCATCGCGATCGCGGTGGCCACCGCCACACCAGGAGCTTTTTTAAACCAGGGGCGCCATCCCCACAGCGCGATGAGCAGGGCGGGAGAGAGTAGAAAGAGCCCTTTGCCTGGCCCGAACGCCAAACGCCAAAACCTCGGCCAGTCCAATGCGCTCCAAGTCACGCCCATGCCTTGCCGGTATCCCAGGTCGTACCCTGTAGAGGTCCAATCTCCAAAGCGGCCTTGTGCACACACAAGGTGAAGTGCCACGAAGGGTAAGGTTCCGACGATAACCCAGCCAGTGGCGCGCAAGGACTGGAGAGTACGTACTCGTTTGTTGGCGATCGCGTCGAGCAGTAGCCCAAGCAGGGGCAGGATGCCAACGGCGCTGTTGAGTCGAACCATGAGGGCGGCGCCCACGAAAACTCCAATGAAGAGTAAGGTTCTTCGAGCAGGGCGGTGAATCCAATTCTGCGCCTGGATAAACGCGGCCATCAAAAGAGCTCCCACGAGCGCTTCTTCTTGGGGGGATTGCGAAGCATAAAACCACAGAATGGTGACCAAGAAAAAAAGGAGTGTGGTTTGGCGTGAATGCTGTGCTGTCACTCCTGTTTTTTCTAGCGAGAGGCAAAGCGAGAGCCACCACAAAAGGCCGAGCAAAGGAACATAGAGAAAATAGATCGGCAGTCGCTCGATTTGTTCTTGAATTTCTCCGCTGGTTTTCAAAAGTCGCGCCAGTGCAAGGCCTGCGATATCGAAAGGGATGAAGAGCAGGGTTTGTCCCATGCCATAGAGCGAAGTCCAACGGCCTGGTGTCGCCGTTTCGATGAGGCCTTCGGGGCGCTCTGCCGCCGGGAGCGTAAGTTCGCCGTGTGTCCAAATCTGGCGGGTGAGCATTAGGCGGGGGGTGACATCGCTTGCATAGAAGCGGCCTGGGGTGGCGGAGAGAAAAAGGAGGAAGACTCCGCATGCCGAAAATAATAGTGATTTCATTTTGTTACCGAGTCAGTGAGAGTCTGTGTCTCAAGCCTTCGAAACGCAGTTATTTTATCCGAGTTTGGCTCAGCCTGCATCTTGTGACGGCAAATGGGCTGTGCTAGCGTTTGGCTCGATGCGTTATTTAATCGGTCTGGTTTTGTGGGTCTGTGCTCTTGGTCTCGAAGCTGCCGAAATGCCGGCGGGATTTTATCCGAGTTTTTGTGTGGGCCAGATTAGCGAACTCGCTGCGAATGATTTTCAACTCAATCGTAATGAGCCGGAGTTGAACGAGTTGAGCCCGGTGATACTTGAGCAGTTCACCGGCTGTTCGGCGATGGCTCCTGCCATTAGTCTGCTGCAAAAAGCGGGTTACACTTGGGCCGAGATCACCCAGCTGAATGGGATGGCCAGGCGAGCGCATTCTGAGGGGCATCGGCCGGAGTTGATTTTGATGCGCTACAATCATTCTTCCCTGCCTCTGGCCTTTGCTCTGATATCACATTCGGGCCCACTCAATATTGAAGTCCTTCGCCTTACAACCTTGGAAAAACGCCCTGTAGAAATGGCCGCTTTGCGGTTGATCGATCAAATGACCACGGCTCTTTTTCAGCAGTTCGATCTCAAAAACGGCGATGAACTGCGGTTTGCAGTACCCACGAGAGATCCAGGCATTTTGACCCGTTTGCACCGGCACTATGGATTTTTGAAGCGAGGTCTGGGAGTCATTCGTCCCCCTCGTCAGGGGGAAGTGTTGCTTCATGAAGAGGCTAAAGTGGTTCGTCCCATCCGCTATCGCAATCTTTTGCAGAGAGATCTTGATGCGATTATCGACGTAGACAAGCGGATTTTTGAAGTGCCTCTGTCCAAAGGGGATATCCGATTTCTGGAACTGAACAGCCGGCAGCGCTGGTACGGGGCTTTTGAGACAGATGACGAAGGGCGCGAGCATTTAGTTGGCTATGCCATTCTCACCGAAGGGACGGGAAGTGGTCCAATGGAAGTCTCGCGTCTGGGAGTGATTCCGGGGTTGCATCGACGTGGCATTGAGGCGGGCCTTTTGAGCCTGGTCAAAAAATCTGCGCAAACGGGCGCGCAAATCAGCGCGGTACTTCCCCACGGCCAGACTTACATGGCGTCCGTTTTGGAAGAAGCGGGCTTTAGAATTGGCATGGGCGAATTGAAACGCAGCTATTTCCCTGACGGCAAAGACGGATTCCAGCGCATTTGGACGAATTAGTGGTAATACCCACAACAGATCGAGGAGAGCGATAATGTACTTAATTAGGGCGTTGGTTTTAGTTTTTCTTTGTTGTTCGTCTACCTCACTACGGGGAGCCAAGGCAGCGCTGAACCCAGGCCATGAGTTCTACGTTTGTGCCCTTCAGCTGGCTATTCATGGCGAAGAAAGCTTTCTCAAACTCAAAATTAGCGATAGTGGCCAGGAAAATCTGGCCAATGACCAGCTTCGAAGAAAAGGCGTGGGGGTGGTCAGTATTTCAAACCAGCGTTCCTTGCGCGCCCCAGAGGGATCTTACAGCCTGCCAAGTGTTGGGTTCACCGGGGCTGGGCCATTGGCGAGTGTGCAATATAAACAGGACCCTGTTTCTGGCGCGGTGGCTGTGGAAGTTTACAGCTTGAGAGATCCGAGGGTCGTGCGAAAAGGGGTTATTCAACCGAATGATGGTAAACAGTTCTCTCTGCCCAATCCAATTCCGAGCGATCTTTTCTTCGGCGTGATTGGTGTTCAGACCCAGCTTCAAATGGCTTTCGGCTACTACGAGGTGCAGGGTGGACTGGGCGCGGCATGGAGTGAATCGCAGGACGCTTTTCTTGAGAGAACCGTGTCTTTGGCGCAGCCCGAAGTTTCCACTCCGCTTTCTCTGGTACCGCTTGAAACGTATCTGCAGCTTGTACGAAATGAAAACTCACTTCTGGAAACTGCCTTGAACGATATTCGCAAGGCGCTCAAGTCAGACCAGCTTCCCATTCGCGTTTTTTATGGCAGTGATGAACAGAAGCTTGAAGCTGAGATTGTGTTTGAGTTTCATGAGGTGTCTCGGGATCTCACTTACCAGCTTCGACTAAAGACCAATAGGGTCTTCCCCGATCGAGTGGTAGAGCGTTTTTCCCCTCCAAAGTCAAAGTTTGATTTGGCTGTTTCCGGTGCCTACAAAGCGACGCTGATAAGTGGAACAGAGTTTGAAGAGCAAGCCGCGATCTTGAGAAAAATGGACCCCAGAGAGTGAGCGGTACGCGGTTACTTTTGAAAAAAAGTAACCGCGTACGTGATTCACATTTGAATCATTTTAGTTAAAATCCGCGCTTTTCCCAGTCCGCCATCGTGGCATGAGCATTGCACTTCGTGTTTAGGGTGTGGTTTGGGATAAATAATAACGAACAAACGGAGACTAAATGAAACTCAATACACTTTTTGCGGTGGCACTCACAGTGTTGCCCGCTACTCTTCTCGCGGAAAAGATTGAACTTAAGTTCTTAAGTCAAAAAGAAAGCAAATCTGAGCACAACATCCAACATGTTCCTTACTCTTATGCCTGCAGTCTAATGGCAGAGGTCTCGCAAGAGCCCTCCGTCCTTTTCAGTATGGCTAAGTCCTACCTAATGTTGGGGCAGAGTTTTGAAAGTTACGGTTACTTTCGCGCTTCTTCAGTAGAGCAGCTCAAGCGCATGGTCACGGAAGCATCGACTACCCAGCCAGTAGTGCAGCAAAGTTCTCAAACCAGTTCAAAAGAGGGGTACTTTGCTTATTTGGATGGCAGGGAGATCGTTTTGCACCAATTTAAACCAGGAATGGTGGATAGCGGGGATGGATTCAGAAATAAGTCTCAGGCAGCGAAGGACCTTATTTCGATTCTGCAAGTCGCCTGCGGCTCAGTGAACTCCCCACTTCCTCAGCTCATAGACTAGAAAACGGTACGCGGTTACTTTTGAAAAAAAAGTAACCGCGTACCTATTGGATATAGCTATTTTATTTTAAGCTCAATAAGCCCGATGGTGGGTTTGTCGCCTACTGGCGGAAAAGAAACTTTTGCCAGCACGGGAGAAGTGCGCGTATTAGCACCTCGGGTGCTCCATCGTTGTACCACCAGGTACTCTGCACTACATCCAGCGAACCCACAGCCGCCACCAAGTTCAACGACATCAATCCCATCGTCTTTAGTAAACCCTGCTTTGTTGAGGCTTTTGGTCGCTGTTTCCACGTCCGCAGACTCAGTGAAAACCTTTTCAGCGTCGGCCTTGGATCCACCAGCCATCGCGGGTTGAGAAAAAACGGAAACCAACACTAATCCAACGATTACAGGAAATAATTTACTCATGGGTCCTCTCTTAAATTAAGGAGAATTCTCACAGACGCATAAAGTCTCTGGCAATCCATGCAGAACTATGTATTAACAATGGTTAAAAGCTCCGGTCTTGACCGGTAAATCACGTACGAGGTGTTCAATGCATTCGGTTCTAGGCATCTTGGTGTTTTGTTTAGTTTCGATATCGGAAGCAGCCCCAGAAAGGGGAGATTTTGCCATTAATTCTCAAACCCTTCTCGAAGTGAGTCTGGAACGGCCCGAGGGTTGTGTGTCGCTGTCCGACAAAGATTACCCTATGTACTATAAGGCAACGCTCCGATTAAAAGTGAAGGATGCTCAGGGGGGAGTGAGGACCCTCCATCACGAGTTCAGATCGACTCCATCTTTCGCAAGAGAGGGAACAAAAGAAATTTGTGAAGGTCGTAAACGTTGGCTTCGCCAGTGGACGGATTTTCTCTACTGGGAAAAAACGTTCTTCAATATCAAGCAGGGCTCAGTGAAGATATACCCGCATGGTTGTGAAGCACCGAATGTCATTTTCTTCTCGGAAAAATCCTATCCGCAGAAAGATGGCAGCCATATTGAAACCGGTAGACTGGCCAGCGACCCCGTTGCGGTTGCTTGCCCGAAGTAGTTTCGTGACAGGTCGAAATGCTCCCATAGAAAACGGGTAACGGTTACTTTTGAAAAAAAATTAACCGCGTACCTGTTTTATTTTGAAAAGTGTTTCTTAAGTTCCTTATCTGTAATCGGAAAGAAAACACTCATAACGCGCCCGTTGGTGGACTCAAATTTTCCAGTCGAGGGATTCTCGACAAAGCGATTAGTGGATTGGAACGAGATGTTTTCCGGGCCCGTTGGCGCTAAGGCATCATTGGCCTTGGAAAAAACTCCCATCTGAAGAACATCCTTGGGTGGGCGCCAACCCAAGCGGATCATTTTTTCAATTCTATCTAGCGTCGCATCGAGTTCATCCCACTCCTTCAAAGTCACATATTCGTCACGCCAAGCGGTGAAGTTGTCGATGTTAACAAGTTTGTTAATACGATGCAGTCGATCTCTACTCGCTTGTTTTCGTGGTTTAAAGATCTGGTCGGGTAACACCGAATCTACAATCGGTTTGATTTCCTTTGCGGTGGAACCGAGTTTTACATGTGCGATATTCATTATCGTCTTTACCTTGATTGCCTCGGTACTCACGTAAAGAATTCCGCTTAGCGACTCTTCCTTGGCGGCAGGCAGTTCCAAAAGCGCGTTGAGCGCCTCAAGCGCAGCGGAATCCGGCTCGACGCCATAGTTTAATCGGACTTGCATCTGAAGGTGGTCAGAAGCGCGCTTAGCGGCCTCTTCGACGCGGTCTTTGATTGTGGTAGGAGCTATCTGCCGAGGTGGTTTGGTTTTCTCGTCCTCGCCACCATGTTGCCCCGACTGTGCAAAGCTCACTACACACACTAAACAACAAAAAGCGACTATTCGAACCATCTGCCCACCCCTCAAAGGCTCATTTTAGCACGAGGCGCTAGGTACCGGGCATCCAAACTACGGATCAATCATGTTTTCTGGTTTGAGATTTATCGTAAAGTAGCTCCCGAAATGGCGCTTGAACGTATTGTGGGTAGGCCCGCCGGTGTCTCGAGAGTCTGCACACTCGATGAGTTTGAGATGTTTTGTGCCCTTTATTGTCAGCCAGGACATAATGCGGTTATCGACATAACTCGGATATACTCCTGTTGTTGTTTCGGTGCAGGAGACATCGAGGTTTACAGGTAATCCATTCGAATTGATTCGTGCCCCTCCATCCGGAATTCCTCGAAATTCCACTACGCAGTACGAACGGGTGGAGTAAATGGGTCGTTTTTGGTAGATTTTGCCATCGATGAAATAAACTCTCGTCGTGCCATGGTTGATTTCAAACGACCGGTTCAGGGTAATCGAACCGATTGCACCGCAAAGATCCGAGAGCCAATAAGAAGAGTACTTTTCATCCTCAGAGGCGTGGGGGCGAGATGTATAACGCCAGGTCCCGTTCTCACAAAAAACATTTCCAACCACCGCACCATTTGGGTACAAAGTCTGCCCATCTGCGGCCAAGCAGTCATTGGTTGCCGCGGCGGTTCCTTGAGTTGAAGTTCCGATAAAGAGAAGCAAAAATACTGAAACGAGCGATCTATTCATGCGCATACCTCTTGCTACTTTAACTAGCGGATTGCGTATGAAAGTAAAGAAGTTCAGACATTCCTCATGAAGGGGTTCTTCCAGGTCTTCTGCCTTTTTGCAATGCTGACAAAGAGCGAGCACGGGGTGATTACACCAATAGGGGAAATAAGCCAAACGAATCTTGCTTTATTTAAGGGGCGTAATAAGTTGCAGAGAAACACTGGGGAGTGCTCGGTATGACATTCAGGATCCTTTTTTGCTTGAGCCTAACGATTTTAAGCAACCCGACGTACGGGACCGCGTCTGAAGATGTGAAGAAAAGAGTCGATGATTACATTAAGAGACTTACCCTTATTCAAGCATGGTTCGATAAGGGAACGGCGCCGGAACCGTCACATTGGCAAAGTGAGACGTGGATGTGTCAGCCATATCCCACTCTCCATCCGCTTCTGATTTCAGATAACGATATTGTAGAGATCACATTCGATCGGTCTCTTTCGATGAAGCGATCGAGCGATCCCTCAGCACTCGCAAATAACATGTTCCCAACAGATTATACGGTCGTGGGTGAATGCCAGTTCCAAATGACCGGGCGAGGAGCTTCGTGCCCCTCAATGGGGATGGGAACGACATTGGGGCGTAGAATCAGATTTGATTTATTGGGAGATAGTTCTGCAGGATTTAGTTCAGAGAGAAACGATGCGAGAGGGGCTGGGTTTGGCGATTTTGCAGTGGGAATGGACATCGTTGCGTTTACCGATATCGAAACCTCTGTAGTGGGAAGGCGCGTTAGCGACCCCAGAAACACCGATGAAAGACTTCTTTTCGAGTTCTCTTTTGAAAAGGACGCAATAGCTGCCACGCAGGCTCTTTATAAGAGCGAGTTGGAGCCACTTCGCGGAATGTATGGGGATAAGAACATTCAGTTTTGGCACCAACAGTCCGATGAATGGGCTGCTCAGCTACAGAAAGATGGGGTTCCGTCCCTCTCGGATCCAAAGAAACAGGTTTACTTGTACTTGGCCTGTCTGAATAAAGAATCGAAAGATGTAAAAGCTCTGATCGATTCTAAGAAGCTACGCAAAAGAAAAATAAATTAGAAAGAGCGGCAACAGCGTCGTTTACCGATCTGTCCGGTTCGGACCCTACGCCGCTTTAGCTCAAACCCGTATTGGTCCTGTTCCCACAGAAACTAGTCTTTTTCCGCTTTCACCGGATATTTATTCAGTTGCTCGAGAATTTCGTTTTCCTTTGCAAAGACATCGATGGGAACAATCGATCCAAGAAGGGGCTCTCCGAACGAAGTCCCAGCGTGAATTTGTTTGCCTTTCATAGCTTGCTGAACCGCTGGTGAGAGTTTCTTAAGGTGATCTAGGTTCTTGCGTTTCTCACTGACCGTATCGCCACCAATTGCAAGGGGCCTCGTAAGGGAACCGTCTTTTAGGCCAAGCTTTTCGGCAAGTTCTTTTGATTCTTGTTCAATAGCATCCATTTCGCCGCCGACCTTCTTTATGTGGGCTAGAATTTTATCATTGGGGGCATTGACGTCGATTTCAATTAACCTTCCGCGTGATCTTTCACTGAGTCTATCACTCACCCAAATAGCTCTTCCCTTCATGGCTAGGTGGACTTCCGGAGAGAGCCTCTTAAATTTATCCAGCTGTTTTCGTTGATCATCCACCGTCTGGCCGCTAAGCACAAAAGCTTTGGTTAGGAAATTAGATGATTCGAGACCTAAACTTTTTTCAAGTTCAGCCATCTCGCGTTCAATCGAGCTATTAGTGTCACCAACTTCGTTAATGTGAGCTAGAATCTCGCTCTCGGGAGCACTAACATCGATATCAATGATTGCTCCACGCTGGGGAAACAGTCTTACCTCGGGCCAATACGAGAAACGTACCCGAAATGACAAAAGTAAACCAGCGTGCGAGTCCTGATTTTGAACATTACGCTTTTAGTTTTTGGGGCAGCCTCCTGGGGAGATCGTGCCCAATGGATGGCAGCTAACGGACCAGCAGTGGCTTCTCTTTGACACTATTCAAGTAGTGTCTGTATAGTGTATTATGGCTCAGTGGGAGTTTGTTGATTGGCTCTTGTTTTGGATCCTCGAGACTTCTCATTTCGATTTTGAATGGGACACTGGCAACTTGACCAAGAGCACCAGAAAACACGGTATTGCTCCGGAGGAGGTCGAGGCCGTGTTTCGATCGGGCATGGCGTTGCCTCTAGGAATCCAAATTCGACCGATTACTTCGGAGCAAAGACTTGGAATTGTTGGTCCGACTTTAAACGGTCGACTGCTTCAAGTTGCATTTGTGCTGAGGGAAGGTCGGGTAAGAGCGATCAGCGCACGGCCCGCGCACCGAAAGGAGAGAAAAAGATATGAAGAAGTCTTACGTCAAATCTCTTAAGGAATATCAGGAGCCTTTCGAGCTGGATTCCAAGAAAATTTTGAATGCGATGAAGCGTTATAAAGATTCGAAGAAAAAGCCAACTAGCGTTGCTCTGGATGAAAGAACCATTGAGGAGCTTAAGGCTATGGCGGAAAAGCATGAGATTCCCTATCAGGTTCTCATTCGCGTCTTTATTTTGGATGGGTTGGAAAGATTGAAGAAGGCGGCTTAGGACGCCTCTAACCCTTACGCCCGCGTTTCCCATCTCATAGCCACTAAAAAAGCCGCCCTAGGGCGGCTTTTTTAATAGCTGGGGAGGGACTCGAACCCCCGACCAAAGGATTATGATTCCCTTGCTCTACCGACTGAGCTACCCAGCCTCAGAAGTGTCTGATCGCGAGCAAAAATAACCTCACCGCATCAAAAAGTCCATCAAGAGTCTGCAAAAATTCCAGTAGGTTGAGGGGTCTCAGTGTATGATAGTGGGGCACTCAACACACACCCAACCCCCTATGAAACGACTAGTCAGCGGCGCAGTCCTGTTCTTGGTTCGGTTGCTCAGCCGCCTTTTCTACCGCGTAGAGGTTTCCTGGGTAACCCCCCTGGGTAGCGATCCTTGGCGCAAAGTCGCTGCAAGCCACCCTCGTCTGGTTGTTTTTCTCAACCACACGAGTCTTTTTGAACCCCTGTTTTTAGCGGAAGTACCGTACTTTTTTCTCTGGCTGATGGCCGGAAAACTCCTTGTCCCCGGTGCAGATAAAACGCTCAAGCGGCCACTGGTGGGAACATTCTATAAACTGCTCACTCCAGCCACTATCCCCATCTCACGCAAACGCGACGCTACTTGGGAAAGTTTTCTCTCTCTGATCGGAGACGATACCATTGTGTGTCTGGCAGCCGAAGGACGCATGAAACGCAAAAATGGACTGGATTCCCGTGGAGAGCCCATGAGTGTCCGTGGCGGAGTTGCCGATATCCTCAACGCATTACCCAGCGGCTCAATGTTGATCTGCTACAGCGGTGGGCTGCACCATATCCAAGCCCCTGGGGAGAAATGGCCCAGAGTTTTTAAGACGGCAAAGATAGCTTATGAGTTAGTAGATATTCCCACCTACAAAAACACGCTCTCCCAAAAAGACGAGCCGTTTAAGATTGCGGTGGTGCGGGATTTGGAACGTCGGATGGCGCAGAATTGTCCAGCACCGTAACCGACTCAATCGCTTTGATCGCAATATAGTCGCTACAATTCGCCGGGCCAGGCACTCGATCCATGGCGCTGTTGACAAAACGATCGAAAGTTCGCCGCACTCGGCCCCAGTTTTTGCGGACATCGGTCACGACTCCGGCAGCGAAAAAGATCTCAAACCCGCGCGAAAGCGTATTGCCGACAAACCCACCCATTCCCAGCAATTGAGAGTTTTTCATAGGCCCGTAAACACCGTTCCACCAAACGTTGCGCACGAGATACTCCAACCAGCCATTGGCGCGCGCACCATTTTGCAGAGCCACTGTCGTTTCATCGACCGCGCCCGCATTGTCCTGGATCCGCTTTTCTGCCAGTGCGCTGGCTACACGACTACGCTCGTTATAAGTGCCTGCCAGAGTTTCCGCCGGCATGTACCCAGCCGAGGCACAAGCCGCATTCCACAGTGCTCCCATTGCCAGCGCCATATCCATATGGCCACCATTAAAGATCGCGGTCATAGCCACCGCGATAAACGACTCCAGACCCATGGAGGAAGCGAAGAAAAACAAGCGACTGAATGTCTTATCCCGGTCCGTCACTAGCTGCTGACCCGCTGGGAGTGTGGGATCAAAGTAAGGTTGCGCCGCTTGCATTCGAAAAGAATTGATCGCGGTAAAAAATGTTTGGTAGCCAATTATCCATACAAACAACGCTCCTGCCGCCGCTGCCGTCGTTGGGCTCAGTTCACCAAATGCCCGCACCGCTTGAGATCCGGCGGAGGCCAGCGGTATTAGCCCCGGAGATTGAGTCGTGAGCTGCGTGGCAGCGCTGCCCAGCGCTCGCGTAAAACCTTCTTCTCTTCCGGAAGCAGCCCAGAGAAACCATCCCGATCCTACACTCGCCGAAATCAGTGAGAATGCTAGGCGATTTGCAACGCCTTTCCAGCTTTGGGCCTTCCAATCTTTCTCTGCCCACTTCTGTAGGTGACTCACGAAAAACTCATTCCAAAAAGTCAGGGAGCCCGCTTTCTGAAAAGCACGAGAGATTTTTTTGGCAAAAGTATCTGTGTCAAAGGTGGTCTGGAAAGCCGCAAACACGGGGGCGGCGTTTTTCATTTCCTGGGCAATGTGCTCGGCCATTTTTTCGGGAGTGACGAGCGTTCCCGCTACTTTCCAGCCTTCCTCAGTCAAGATTCGCACGGCCTCGAGGAGCGCTGGGGATTCGTTTTCTTCGGAGACGTGAGTAAACTGCAGAACCCCTGTTTCTTGGGTGAGTCCCAGTTTTTTAGCGGTTTCCTTTAACCTCTGAGCAATCTTTTCCCCGCTAGAAATTTCCGGGCCCGTCAACACCCAGGGGCGTGGACTGGTTGCCGGGGCGGGGCCGGCCGGAGAAGCAGCCAGGATTGGACTTGGAATCGCCGAAAACAAAAGGCTCAGGACAGTGAAGGAAACAACTAACTTATGGAAGCCAGAGGGGTTTTTCTTCATGCGCGGGGTTTTAGCCAAACGGGAGAACGAAAACAACACTAATCCTCCAAACGATAGAATTTTCCTAAAAGCTAGGGTATTTACCCAGGCATGATCAAAAACAGACGGGGCAGTATTCTACTGCGTGGGGTGTTGGTTTACTCGCTTTTGGTTCCCTCTTTGGGGGTGTCTCAGGCCACGTCGGATGAGACGTGCTCGGTCAGAGTCGCTATCCAAAGCGATCCAGCCCTCGCCCCCTTGGTGGAAGCTATTGATTCCAAGAGCCCCACCGTTGCCGAATTGCTCGAATCCCGGCGCATCCAAGCAACCCAAGCTCGGGTCGATCGAGCTGTCTCTGCGGTGCGTGCTTACGATGAGCAAGTCCTTCTAGAGTTGAGCCGAGTCCAAACAGAACTTGCGGCCATTCAGTCCTGTCCCCTGGATTCGGGAAAAGAGTTTCGCAATGCCACCTGTGTTTACCTGCATGTGAAACGGGCCATGCTTACTTTGAAGCGTTTTGTGGTGCCGGTGGTGATTGGATATACGAGCGAGATCGTGGGGCTCGACGCTGCAGGAGTTCAGGCCATGGCGCAAGTGCGTGAGGGAATCAAGAGGCGGCAGTTGGAGATCAGGTCAGAAGCCGCGAATCCACTGCTTTCGCTTGAGCAGCGGCGCAATCTAGCGCTTGAAAAGATCCAGCTCTCCATCAGCCAGTATACGGTTCCGTATCTGACGGGACTTCTGCACCAAATGGGGGAAGCTCTCGCAGCGACCGTAAATCGCTCTGAGCCCGCTACGCCGGAACAGAAGAAAATTGCGGGTGCAGAGCGCAAAGAAGCCTTGCGAAAGATGGGGTTGGATATTTCCGACGCGGTGACTTCGGTGACCTTTAGAGAAATGCGCGGCAACATCTACGTGCTGCAGGACTATTTGTATCGGTTTTTTCTCGTTACCCTGGCGAATGTGTCGGTAAATTCCTTCAAAGCCCTTTTTGGAGCGGGGGCTCTGGGCCAAGCCCCCTGGCAGTTGATTCCCAATGCCGGCACGATGATGGCTTATCAGTCCGAGGTCGCCGCGCGAAAAACTCAAGTCCAAAGCGACACGCTTCCCTCGAAGGATGCGGCGGAATTACTAGCCCGAATCCCGGGCATTATTGCTGGGAAAACCGGGTTTTTGCATGAGTCGTTTAGCCGGACGCTGTCTTTTCTCGCGGGGATCCCTATGGAACTGCCGGTCCTTACGCTTTGGACTGGCCTGTACTTTTCTCTGCTGGGACAAATCGATCCGCTCAGTCTGAGCGGGTGGGTTGTTGCTGCCACCAAGGCTTTTGAGTTTATCGGACTGTTTGGTCTGTATCTCATTTTGAAATGGGCGGTTTGGGACAAACCCGTGGACCTGGGTTTTATTCCCGAGTTCAGAGGGCTTGCTCGCAAAGAGTACGATGAAAAAATGGTTGCATTGGCAGAGGCAAATTCGATTCCGGTAGAAACCGTGCAAGCGTGGGATCCCATTCAACGTCAGAATGTCAGCATGAAGCGGGTGGCATGGCACGGGAAGATGTGGAAGCAGTACGCCGAATGTTTCCAGCCCGCATCTGGGGCGGGCAAAGCCTCTTTGTCTCAGCTTGTTCGAGCCTATTTTTCGGGGGAGTGGAAGCCCAAGCTAGAGAGCTTCAAGAACGACTACGCTCGCTTTCAAGCGTTTCAACAGCTACCTCAAGTTCAGGAGCTTAACGCTTCGCCTGTTGGGCGGCGAGTGAGTCGGCAAAAATGGGCGGAGTTTCTTTATCGGACCGCAAATACCGCGTGGGACACTTTTGTGGCCATTTGGATGGCCGGGGGCGCTCCCGCAAAGCCAAAATGAATCCCTTTCTAAAGTTATACCGATTCTTGTCCGTGGTGAATGGCACTCGGAAAAGTGGCATGGCCCTGTGGAAGGCATCACGTTCTGCTGAAGGGCGGACCAAAGAGTTTACGCATTTCATCATGCGGGAGTGGGCAGGCAAGATGTTGAACACTCTGGGCGTGGAGGTCACGAGCAAAGGGGAGCCTGCGCGTTCGGGGACTTTGTTTGTGGGAAACCACGTCAGCTATCTGGATATCCCGTTGCTCATGTCGCAGGTGCCGGTAGTTTTTATTGCCAAAAAAGAACTCAGTACCTGGCCCATCTTCGGAACTGCACTGAAGAGTGTCGATACTCTTTTTGTCGATAGGTCGGAAGTAAGGTCTCGCAAGGAAGCCGCGGAAAAGGTTGGCCCCATCATCAAGGAGACCGGCCAGAGTGTTGCCATTTTTCCTTCTGGGACCACCAAGATTCAGGAAGAGAAGCCCTGGCGGTGGGGAGCGTTCTTGGTTGCCAAGCGTTCTGGAGTTCCGATCCAGCCCTTTCGGCTTACTTACCAGCCGCTGAGAGAAACCGCCTATATTGATGACGATTTTTTCCCTACGCATCTGTGGCGGTTGTTGGGTTGTCGGCCCATCCGCGCCCAGATTGAGTTTGCGGAGCCCTTCTTAGTTCAGGACCCCGAAGCAGAGGCCTTGAAGTGGTGGAGTTGGACCAAGGAATTGGTAACTCCTTCTAAAGAGAGATCTTTTTCCTGATACTCCGCCAAGAATGATTGGTTGACGAGAGCGTTGAATCCGGTTTCCATACCGCTCATGTCTCAGGGGAAATGGAATTGGGTGAGGCCCTGGCCTCGCAACCGGTTGGGCTTTGCTTTGCCCATATTCTTCTTATTCGCACCGGCGGGTAAGCTTATTGCCGGTCCGCCAGCAGAAGCCAAAAAGATTCAAGCAATGGCACCTCAGATCGTAGTCGATCCAAGGATGTCTGGTTGGAATGAACGGCGGGAATGGCATTCGTACTATGAACTAGTAAAAGCGTCCCGCGAATGGGGCATTTCCGCTATCGCCATCGACGTCTGGCACGGCATCGTGGATTCGCCGGTTTTGGCATCGGATCCGTGGGCGTATTACGATCTGCAGTTCCAAATCACGCACGACGCAGGTCAAAAAATCACGGCTGAAATGAGCTCCCACCGCTTGGGAGTGAATGTTGCCGACACGTCTTTCATTGATATCTCGCCCAAACTCGCCAAAGAAATATCAGAGAATGGGAGGCATCCGGATCTCGCCTATATTAGCGAAACTGGCGCGCGAAATGACGGCTTGGTTTCGGTTTGGGGGTTGGACCACGCGGAACCCATCTTAAAAGAATTTTGGCGGGCATTCCGTGACCGCTATTCCAGCAAGGCTGATTGGTTTCAGGATATCATCATTGGCGCCGGCTCGGCGGGAGAGCTGAGGTTCCCCGCCTATGACGATCACGATCGTAGAGAAGGGCACACAGCGGAAGCGAATTGGCCCGGACGTGGCCTGATGCAAATCGGATCGCCTCTTGCCCAACGGAGCTTGCGCGAGGCACTGAAGAAAAAATACGGGAAAATCGAGGCGCTCAACGAAGCCTGGGAAAGAGTAGGGGGCCAGATTTACCGATGCTGGGATGAGATTACCGTTTTAACCCACAAGAGCGAAGTAGACGCTTTTTTACGATCGCATGGCCAATACACTCAGATGGGCCAGGACATATTCACTTGGTATCACAACAGTCTGCTAGAAGCGGGATACAAGCTTCTCAAGTGGGCAATAGAAGTTTTTCACGAAGACGGATCTGCTTTTTCTCGCACTCCTTTAGCGATCAAACTTCCGGGAGTGCACTGGGGTTTTGATCACCGATTTGCGCAGCTCGCTTCGGGGTTAATATCGACTGAGGGAGCGTCCACCGACACAGCCGCGGACCCTATGATGCGCAAACCTGCTGCCTGGGCAGAGGCCTCTGGAAATGGTTATTCCGGTTTTTTTGACAAGATTTTCGATCGTCTGCGCAGAGAATATCCCGAATCGGTACTCTTTCCGATTTTCACTTGTGGAGAGATGGGCGACTGCGAACACCATTGCATTCATGGGTCAGAAGCCGAGGGCCGTGCTTGCCGGTGCCGTCTATCCGGCCTAAAGGCCAAATCTGCGGCGGGAAGCCTCGTCCGGGGGTTTGTTCACCTGAGCCAGAAGCATGGTTTTCCCGTGTCTGTTGAAAATGCACTGTCGAGCGGACTCTACGATACAGATTCTCTTAGGAGGCTGGAACAGACTGTCCGAAATCCTACGGTCGAAGGAGTCACGCTGCTGCGAGTGGAGGATGTCGCCCGCAGCCCAGAAGCACAGGCCATGGCAAAGCGTTTGGCGGATTTGCATTTGACTAACGTAGAGGCTGCCACCAATTGTTCCGAGTTAATAGCTGACCAAGCCCTGACAGAATCTCACTGAAATCCTTGAGATAGCGGACTCTTAGTGTTAAATCGGCCTATTCAATGGCGAAGCACTACAGGGGAGTTTTTTATGCGTATGCCGGTGAAGACCTTTTCTCTATTGTTGGGTTTGGGGTTGTGGGCACCCTACCTAAACGCGGCAGCTAAACTCACTGTTTCCTGCGGTTCAAATGGAGTCGAACGCCAAATCTGCCAAAGCGGTATCGATGCTTGGAGCAAGAAGACCGGCGTCCCAGTTGAAATTTTTTCTTCGCCCAACGACAGCAACGATCGCCTGGCTCTCTATCAGCAATTATTTGGTGCAAAGTCCCCTGATATCGATGTCTATCAAATCGACGTGGTTTGGCCGGGAATTCTCTCCAAACACCTGACGGATCTCTCTCCTCACTTTTCCAAACAAGAACTTGGAGCTCACATCGCTGGGGCTTTGAATAATAACAAAGTCGACGGACGTCTGGTGGCAATCCCTTGGTTTACCGATGGCGGAGTTTTGTACTACAGAGCGGATCTTCTCAAGAAGTATGGCCACTCGGCTCCTCGCACTTGGGAAGAGTTGGGGAAAACTGCAGCGCTGGTCGTTGAAAAAGAGCGCGCTGCGGGAAACAAGGATTTGTGGGGATTCGTTTACCAAGGTCGCGCTTACGAGGGGTTAACCTGTAATGCTTTGGAGTGGGTGGCCAGTTTTGGTGGTGGCTCCATCGTCGAGCCAGATGGAAAAGTCTCGATTCACAACCCGCATGCAGTTCAGGCATTGGATCTACTGTCTTCTTGGACGGGCACGATCGTTCCAAGGGGAGTATTGAGTTACAGCGAGGAAGAAGCGCGCGGCTCTTTTCAGAGTGGCAAGGCCGTATTCATGCGTAACTGGCCCTACGCTTGGGCACTGCTGAATTCTCCAGACAGCGCTGTAAAAGACAAAGTTGCTATGGCCCCTCTGCCCTCGGGGCAGGCAAAAGGCCCTCGCGCAGCGACGCTAGGTGGTTGGGCGCTTGCTGTCTCTGCCTATTCGAAATTTCCAAAAGAAGCCGCCGATCTTGTGCGCTATTTGACTAGCGCTCCAGAACAAAAGCGAAGGTCCATTGAAGCGAGTTTCAACCCAACGCTTACCGCGCTGTACGATGACGCAGAGATTTTGAAAAAGAACCCCCACCTGAAAGAGCTCAAGGCGGTTTTTCTGGCTGCGGTGCCTCGCCCGGCAACGAAGACCGGGGTGAAATACAATCGTTTGAGCGCCGATTTTTGGAACGCAATCCACTCCACTCTGTCCCAGAGCGAGAGAGCTGCGGCGAGCCTGAAAAAGTTGGAAGAACGCGTCGCCTCCTATTCTAATAACGGTAAATGGTAACCACCTAGGGGAGTTCCAATCGTGGAATCAACAGCCCGCGCTTCAACGGTTCAACCGATCCTGCGGTTGGGATTTTTCGAGCGATCCCTGGATTTTTTTCGTTATTCGCGGGTTTTTTGGGCGTGGCTCTTTCTTGCTCCAACGTTGGTCACCTTGTTAGTTGTCGCTGGCAGGCCGCTTTTTGGAACGTTTTATCTGAGCTTTACCGATGCGCAGCTGCTTACCTTGGACGAAGGTCCTCAATGGGTTGGCCTGAAAAACTACTTTCAAATTCTGCAGGATTGGGACTGGTGGTTGGCGGTTCGCAACACAGTGCTATTTTCCCTTGTCTCGGTAGCTGCAGAAACTCTTTTAGGCTTGGGTATTGCGCTGGTTTTGAATGCTGAATTTCGGGGCAGGGCGTTACTGAGGGCTGCGGTCTTGATTCCCTGGGCCATCCCGACGGTGGTCTCTGCAAAAATGTGGACTTGGATGTACAACGATATGTACGGAGTGTTCAACGAAGGCTTGTTGCTTTTGGGCGTCATTCAAGAGCCTGTCGCATGGCTTTCAAGCTCCTCCACCGCTATGGCCGCTTTGGTGATGGTAGATGTCTGGAAGACGACCCCATTCATGGCGCTATTAATTTTGGCTGGTTTACAGCTGATTCCAAAAGATGTGTACGAAGCAGCTAAACTGGATTGCGATTCTCCATTGCGCGTATTTTGGTTCATTACTTTGCCATTGTTGAAATCCACCATCGCAGTGGCCGTTATTTTTCGTGCCTTGGACGCGCTGCGAGTGTTCGACTTGTTTTATGTTCTCACCGGGAACAAAACAGATACTGGAACAGTGACTATCTACGCGCGTCAGCGATTGATGGAATTTCAGGAGTTTGGTCTGGGATCCGCTGCATCGGTATTGATTTTTCTCTTTATCGGGTCTTTTACGCTGTTTTATTTGTGGATGATGAAGCCCAAGCGAGACGAAGCTACATGAAGCACTTAAAGAACATCGGTTTCTATGGGCTGGTCGCCCTGATTGTGCTTTACGCTGCGTTTCCGTTTTATTGGGCCCTGGTTACATCGCTCAAGCACGGTGCTGATCTGTTTAAGGTGGAGTGGATTCCCCTGCGTCCCACAATGACAAATTATATCAACGTCGCCAATACGGAGAGTTTTCTCACCAGCGTCGTTAATTCAATCATCGTAGCGTCCACTACATCTGTGCTTGCACTGGCGGTCTCCATTTTGTCGTCTTACTCCTTGGCGAGAATTCGCTTCAAGGGGCGCACATTGGTGCTGCTCACTATTTTGAGTGTTTCCATGTTTCCCCAAATTGCTGTTTTGTCGGGAATGTTTGAGCTGATCCGTTGGCTTGGACTATACAACTCTCTCCCAGGACTGACGTTTTGCTATATGGTCCTAGTGCTCCCTTTTACTGTCTGGGTGATGCGCGGGTTCATGAAGTCTATTCCCAAGGAGCTTGAGGAAGCTGCGATCTTGGATGGTTGCGGACCTATTCGGATTGTTTTCCAAGTGTTTTTCCCACTGATTCGGCCCGCCTTGGCCACGACCGGACTATTGGCTTTTATCGCTGCATGGAATGAGTTTTTGTTCGCGCTTACTTTTACGCTTTCTTCCAATCAGCGAACTGTTCCGGTTGCAATCGCTATGCTCAGCGGGGGAAGTCAGTTCGAGCTCCCTTGGGGCAATATTATGGCCGCTTCGGTTTTGGTAACGCTTCCGCTGATTTTACTCGTCTTGGTTTTCCAGAGGCACATTGTTTCTGGCCTTACCTCTGGTGCTGTGAAAGGGTGACGCAATGGCGCGTGTAGTTCTCAAGAATATTTCCAAACGCTTTGGCAAGGCTGAGATTGTTCACGATCTTTCTCTGGCGATTGAGAGCAATGCGCTGACTGTGTTCGTCGGACCCTCGGGGTGCGGCAAATCGACTCTGCTGCGTTGTATCGCCGGTCTCGAAGAAGTGAGCGACGGGGAAATCTGGATCGATGACGTTCTTGTGAATGATGTTCCGCCCTTTAAACGAGGTGTTGGAATGGTTTTTCAGTCCTATGCGCTTTATCCTCACATGACGGTTTATGAAAACATGCGCTTTGGACTCATTTCACTCGGGTTGGGAAAGGCCGAAATAGATCAGCGGATTCACCACGCCGCTGGCATGTTGGCGTTGGAACCTTACCTGAATCGCAAGCCAAAGCAGCTTTCAGGTGGGCAGCGGCAGCGAGTGGCCATGGGACGGGCTCTCGTGCGTCAACCCAAAGTATTCCTATTCGACGAACCCCTGTCGAATCTTGATGCGGCTTTGCGTACCAAGATGCGCATTGAAATTGCGCGCTTGCGAAAGAACCTCAACGCTACAGCTGTCTATGTTACGCACGATCAAGTTGAGGCCATGACTTTGGCTGACAAAATCGTAGTTTTAAGAGCGGGTAAAATCGAACAGCAAGGAGCCCCACTCGACGTCTATCATCACCCGGTTAATCGCTTTGTTGCTAGTTTTCTGGGCTCTCCATCCATGAATTTTGTCCCCGCGAGACTGAAGTCGGCTGGGGGCCAAGCGGCGCAGGTGGAGTTTTCTGGAGGTAGGCCGCTTGAGTTTCGATCTTCGGCTGGGTTGTTGACAGGGGATGAGGTCGAATTCGGAATTCGCCCAGAGCACTTGTTCTTGGCCCAAGATCTTCCCGGTCAGTTATGCGGCCGTGTTTTTGCTGTCGAAAAGCTCGGAGATCAGAGCCTTGTGCATCTTTGGCTCAGAAAAGAAAACCGTGATGAACCTGAAACTGCAATCGTCGCACGTCTACCCGGAGACGTGGAGTGCGAACCCGACACGGAAGTCACTCTGGGTTTTGATCCAAAAAGCTGCCATCTTTTCGAAGCGCAGGGCAGCGCCTTAAATGCGAGTTTTTAGATGATATTGAGCCCGCGGTCCGAGGCGATCTCTCGCCTGATTCAGGCGGAATATACTTTGTTGGATTTGGTCGCGGTCGAACAGGTTTTGCAGCCCGCGACCGAAATTTCCCTCAATGCCTTGGATCGTGTAGTGGCCTCAAACCGATCTCAGGAGGGGGAAGATTCGAGTCATTACGACGCCGTCTGGGTACGCGACAGCGTTTGGGCCTATCTAGGACTTCATGCCAACGAAAACACCAAAAATGAAGCCAAAGCCGTTCTCACCGGCATGCTGGACTACTTTTCAACTCCGGAGCAGCTGCGTCGCCTTGATCGGGTGATTGCTCACCCAGCACTCGTAAATTCGGCCAATGGCGCTATGGAAGTGCTACACATCCGGTTCGATGGGCGGTCGCCCGGTTTTCGGGATGTTCAGGTTGAGGGCCGAGATCAGAAATGGAACCATAAACAAAACGATGCGGTGGGGCTGGTTGCCCTGACGGTGGGGGAAGCACTGTGGACTTCGAATTGGACCGCAAGTGACGTACCAGATAAGGCATGGGAGTTTTTACTTAGGCTGCCTTCGTATTGGCAGGCAGTTGGGTATGAGAATCAGGAGGATGCCGGCGCTTGGGAGGAGATCGAACGATGCAACAGCTCCAGTGTAGGAATTGTCACTCGTAGCCTGGAAATCTGGGATAAGCTCGCACGGGATCCGGCCTGGTCTGGATTTTTTTTACAAAAAGCAAAACGGCTTGGCTTGAACATTGAAAAAGAAACCTTTTTTAATCAAGGGCTGAGCGGTTTGATCGATCGGGGATACACACGATTGTTCAAACAGCTCCCCTATGAGTCTCCAGACTATGAGCCCCGGAGTTCAAAGCACCGCAAGGCGGATGCTGCTTTGTTAAACCTCATCTACCCAGCAGATTTGTCACGATTCGAAACGGTTCACCGCCGTAAGGTCCTAGAAGTCGTGGAAACCTTGGTTCGGGACATGGGGATCCTCCGGTACGAAGGCGATGCGTACCAGAGCGGCAACTACTGGGTGGGCGCCGCCGAAATTGGGAATGCAGCTCCCCTTACAGACGATCATAGCGGCGAAGCGGCATTTGCGTCACGAGCTGGGCGCTTTATTCCAGGGACCGAAGCGCAGTGGTTTTTTGATTCTTGGGTATCACGGTGTTTTGGGGTTTTGTACCAGGACTCTGGAGAAGAAGCGGACTTCAAAAAACAAGTCCTGTATTTCAATAGAGCCCTTTGTCAGATCACTGGGAACGAGGATTTAGGAGCTGATGGAAAACCGGTAGCTTCGTTCAGTTTGCCGGAGTCCTATAATACGCTGGTGGGTGCAGATGGAAAACGCCGTTTGGTCCCCAGCCCCATTACCCCCCTGAACTGGTCAAAAGCCTGCCTGACACTCGCGCTGGAATCCTTAAAGCAAAGCTTGAAACTAAAGTACTCGTAGCGACGCGCTTGCGCCTCTCCGGTGACGTAAAACGGCACCTGTGTCGGGTTCTTGAGCGTGGGTTTTCTGGCGCGCGCCTTGCAATTTGACTCCCTGGGGTTAGGGGGGCGAAGGCCAGTTATGAGAGATACCATTATTGCAGTTGTAGTCATCGCCTCCATTATTGGGTTGGTTTATTGGACCAATGGAGAGTCAAATGAAAAACTTAAGTCTACCGTCGAAGGAACAGTTCGTGGCGGTGAAGGAAAAAGCATTAGCGACCGTCCAGCAATGGCAGCTCAAAGAAAGAGCCGCTCTGCTTCGAAGCCTGCTTCGTCGAGCCAAAAACTCCATTCAATCTATTCTTCCAAAGAACTAAACAAATCTGGCCAACAAAAGAGTCAAAAGGTGGTACACGGAGTACCCCTAGACTCTTTTGTTGATCAATCTCAAAATAGCTTGCGATTCACAGAAGTTTCTCCTCAGGCTCCCAATGGAGTGAGAGTGTTCTTGCAATGCTTTGAATTACAGCAGGGAAAAACCGCCGCATTGAAGGAAAAAGAGTGCAATGAGCTATTAGCTAAGTCGGAACGATCACGGCGCTCTGCGTACTTCGGACAGCCCTGAGCTTCTGATAAGCGGCAAGCGTTGCTTTCAAGTGCCGCTCTTCTGAAAAAAGGTTTTCTACCTTTTGCTTTGCGACCAATCCCCATTTTCGAGCCAGTGCCGGGGCCTTGAGCACAGTATCCAGGCATTGAGCGAGACTTTCTTCGTCCCCAGCCGGAAAAATCAGCCCAGTTTCTTGGTGTCGGATTAGTTCATTCAGAGCGGGCATGTCAGAACTGATCACAGGGGTTCCTGCCAAGCAGGCCTCGGCAACACTCATTCCAAATGTCTCTGGTCCGATATTCGGCGCTACCAAGGCGCAAGCAGAAGCGATCCATGCTGCTGTTTGCTGCGGTGTCGTTTGCCCTATGAACTGCACTCGCTGCGCGAGACCGAGATCCTGACTCATGGCTCGCAAGGTGGCCGCATCGGCCCCATCTCCACAGACGACAAGCTCCCAATCCCGAGACTCCAACTTTTTGAGTGCGCGGATCAAAAAGGCTAGGCCTTTTAGCGGGGTGAGTCTCGCCGCAAACACAAACCGTGGGACAGTTGATTTGGGAAGAGGTTCAAATTCAGCAAGTGTGACTGGATTGGGAATTCTCAATATCGATTCTTGCGGCCAACCGTCCAGGAGCAAGACACGTTCAACGTAAGCGCTAATGGCTACAACGCCAGAGAGATACCGCCTGAGCGCCTTGCGCCGCATTAAATAGCTATGAACCGCGTGTGCTCGGTGAAAGTCTGACTTTAAGAATTGCAGACAACCTGTTGTTTTGCTTTGGGGGATGCACCCCCACCCACTCGGAAGAGAGCAGGGCGAGTAAGTGAGTGAACGTCGCTGGCTGCTCGGGCATGTTGGGGAAACTGTGTGAGCGGTTAAGATTGTCGCATAATTATTACCGAAGAGTTTAATAAACCGAAAATCGAAGACATCTTGCAAGTGCACTACGTCCGGTTGAACGCGCTTTAGAAAGACTCCTACCTTAATGCGCGCGCGTTCCACTTCTACAGGTGAGGAAAGTGTATGAAACCTTGATAGACCCGGGATGCACAAGAGTTCCTCATGAGGAGGTAAACTTCCGGCCGTTTTGTCGGCGATCAAGAACACTTCGTGCCCAGCCGACGCAAGCAGTTCGCAAGATCGACCTAACGCTCGTTCCTGTCCAAAGGCGTTTCCAATTTGGGGCGCCACCATGACAATCCGCATGGGCTTATTGTATCATTTAAGGCAATCACGAAAAGCTAGACACTCCACGAAAGAGGCATCATGCGTCATTCGTTCCAAGTTAGCGGTAAAGTGGTTTTCATTCGAGTCAATCGACTAGATTACGTGCCCTCTGGTTTGTACGCGGCAGAACTGCTGGCAGAAGCAGGATTTCCTGTGCTCGCAATTGAATATGGTTTTTTTCATAAGGGGCTAGACACCGAAGATGCTGCCATCCCAAGACTCCGACTCGGTCACCCGTGGGCTCGAAAGCTTCCCGCGGTGTTTCGTTCCCCGGTCTTGCATTTAAGTGCGCTGTACAGGCTTTGTCGCCTTTTCGCAGAACAAGGCCGGCCGCAGCTGATCGTTTCGCAAGGGCTTCACGAACAAGCTTTAGTTTGGGCTTTGAGTTTAGTGTTCGGAGTTCCGTATATCTGCCACGTTCACGAAGTTTTCGAGTTTTCCCATGCGCGCGGTTGGAATAAGTTTTTCTTAGGGCTAGAGCGCTTTGCGCTGCGACGATCGAGACTCAATATTTTTCCAGAATCCGAACGCGCACGGATCTACCAAAGTCGCTACCAATTGCAATCGCCCCTCTATATTGCCTCCAACTGCCCGCGGAAACGCACTCCCTCGGCGAGAATTGATTGGAGACACCGACTAGGCCTACCTGCCGACGCCCGACTGGTTGGCTATTGGGGTGGGCAAGGCAAAATGAACGCCCTTGAACAGGGCATTCGGGCGATAGCCCGTATGCCTAAGACCTATTTTCTCTTGTGGGGTTGGTCGAGCAAGGAAGATAGGGCGTACTTCCAAAACCTTGCAACCGGCGTTGGCGCCACACACCGCGTCTTTTTCATGGGGGAGCTGCCGGAGGATAAGTGGGCCACGATCGCGGGGCTCGACGTGGGTTACTGCATGTACGAGCCAGTAGAGTTGCGCTTTAAGCACCTTGCCACCGCTTCGAATAAACTCATGGAGTCGATTGCGGTGGGCGTACCGGTTATTACGAGCAATGGAGCTGACTTTCGAGCGATCGTTGAGGAAAAAGACGTCGGAGAATGCGCCGCCGGATTTAGTGTAGAAGCTATCGCTAGTGCACTAAAGCACTTATTTGCAGATGAGATGGGACGTCAGCGAAAATCTGAAAACGCGTTGCGGTTGCACCGTGAAGTTTTCAATTACGAAACGCAATTTGAGCCCATTCTGAGAGCGACCCGGAACCTGCTCGCATTGAATCCTGCGGAAGGCTCCCTATCTTCTACAGAGCTCCAAACCGCAGCAAAACTATGATATTGGCTCAGGGTGGATTCCTTTTTTCTCCAAAGAGCTCTCGAACTCGCCTCTTCACGCAAGGGTTTTTGCGCACCTAACCCCGCTGTGGGTGCGGTCATCGTGCGCAATGGTGTGATTATCGCTGAAGGCACACACCAATTCGCCGGAGCTCCACACGCCGAGATCGAAGCCCTGTCCAAAGCCTCTGCTTCTGATTGTGCAGGTGCGACTCTGTATGTTTCACTCGAACCCTGCTGCCATTTTGGGCGTACCCCCCCGTGCACTGATGCCATTCTTGAAAGGCGGTTTGCGCGCGTCGTTTACGCTTTTTCGGACCCGAACCCGGTCGTTGCCGGAAAAGGACATGCGATCTTGGAGCAAGCCGGGATACAAGTGGCCCATGTGCCGCTCGCAGAAGCCGATGCATTTTACCAAGGTTACAAGCACTGGACGCTCACCAGAACTCCGTTTGTCACCGCCAAGTTAGCCATAAGCCTTGATGGAAAAACCGCAGGGCGGGGAGGGGCTCCAATTGCTTTAACCGGCCCCCAAACCAACCGGTTCACGCATTTAAATCGATTGCAAAATGACGCCATTCTCACCACGGCCCGCACTATCCTCGCAGATAACCCCCGGCTGAACGCGCGCCTGGAGGGGGAGCCCGTCGCTCGTAGAGTCATTATCTTGGATCGCCTGTGTCGAACACCTCCGTCTGCGCGCATTTTTGAAACAGCAAGCGAAGTCTCGGTCTACACCTCAGAAGACACACCAAACGACAGGCGCACCGCACTCAAAGAGCGCGGTGCTCAGGTTATTACGCTAGCCACGCCAGGTCCCAGCGGCCACCTTCCGCTCCAAACGATCTTGGGCCACTTAGGCGAGCGAGGGTTTCATGGAGTTTGGGTGGAAGGCGGGGCGGCAGTATTTACTGCTTTCTTGCGTGAGAAACTCGCCCAGAAGGCCTACTTGTATCTCGCGCCGGTCATCGTAGGTCGGGACGGTATCGACGCTTTTGAGTCTGATTGGGAGCACCTGCTATACCCGGCTAAAGTGACTTGGACGCCTCAGGGTAGAGATGTGATTGCTGAGATGGTATGGTAAGGCCCGTGTTTTCAGGAATCGTGGACCATAGGGGCAGAATTGAGGCCATAGAATCACTCAATGGTGCTGCACGTCTATGGATTTATTCATCTTTTACCGATATTCAATTGGGCGAAAGCATTAGCGTCGACGGTGCGTGCTTGACCGTTTCCGCGTTTAATGGGTCCACTTTTCAGGTGGACCTATCCGAAGAGACCCTGCGTTTGACCATTGCCAGTGCCTACACGCCTGGTACGAACGTCAATTTGGAACGGGCTCTTAGAGTGGGAGATCGACTCGGGGGACATTGGGTGACAGGCCACGTGGATACCACGCTAACCGTCACTCAAGTCGAAGATCGTGCGGACTGCCGCTGGATCCGCATCGATGGAGTTCAGACTCCAGACCGTCCGTTGCTGAGCCGGAAAGGCTGTGTGACAGTCAACGGGGTGAGTTTGACCTTAAATGAAGTGGGAGACACCTATTTCACACTGCTTTTGGTCCCCCACACCTTGAAACTTACCGGCCTCCAGGAGCTGCGTATCGGGCACGCGGTGAACGTTGAATGGGATTGGATGGCCAAGGTGGTACTGCAAGCTTTGCAAACACGCTTTTCCCAAAAGGACTCGGATGAAAAGTTTTTTTCCCTGCATTAGTGGCGCGCTCGAGGACTTGCGAGCGGGTAAAATGATTGTCTTGGTCGACGACGAAGACCGAGAAAATGAAGGCGATTTAGTGCTTGCTGGAGAGAAAGCAACCCCAGAGCAAATCAACTTTATGGCAAAGCATGCTCGTGGCCTCATCTGCCTTGCGATGAAGGGTCAGGACATTGATCGTTTGGGGATTCCTCAAATGGCTAAGCGCAACACCTCTCGGTACAGCACTGCGTTTACGGTGTCGATCGAAGCTGCATCCGGAGTAACGACAGGAATTTCGGCTGCCGATCGCGCGCACACAATTCAAGTGGCGACCAGCGCGAGTTCGGGGCCCGAGGATATTGTCATGCCTGGGCATATATTCCCGGTCCGCGCGCAAGACGGAGGCGTCCTTGTTCGGGCTGGCCACACAGAGGGAGGGGTCGACCTGGCCCAGTTAGCAGGGCTTCGCCCAAGCGCAGTAATCTGCGAGATGATGAATGAGGACGGCAGCATGTCTCGCATGAAAGACATTTTGCCTTTTGCCGAAAAACACGGTCTCCGCGTGGTGTCCATTAGCGATCTGATCGCGTTTCGAACACAAACTGAATCCCTGGTACAACGCGTTTCTTCTGCAAAGCTTCCGCTACAACCCTATGGGGATTTTGAAATTGATATTTTCGAAAGCGTCCTCGATCAAAGTCAGCATATTGTTTTGCGTACTCCCGGCTTGGATCTAGAGGCACCAGTTCTGGTTCGAGCTCATTCAGAATGCATCACCGGAGATACCTTTGGATCGGCACGTTGCGACTGCGGGGCTCAACTGGACGCTTCGCTAATGCGCATTGGAGCGGAGGGCGGAATTCTGCTCTATATGCGTCAGGAAGGTCGAGGAATAGGGCTCGCCAACAAAATCAAAGCCTATGCACTCCAGGACAAAGGACGAGATACCGTTGAAGCCAATCACGATCTCGGTTTTAAGGAAGATCAAAGAGACTATGGTATCGGAACCCAAATCCTGCGGGCTCTGGGAGTGAAGAAGATCCGTCTATTGACCAATAACCCGCGAAAAATTTACGGTCTGAGCGGGTACGGAATGGAAATAGTTGAACGGATCGCTATCGAAACCGATCCCACCGGGAACAATATCAACTACCTCCGTACCAAGAGGGAAAAACTCGGGCACTTGCTTACGGTATCTTAGAGAACGGTTTATGGAATTAGACGAATCAAAAAGCAGTTTAGTCTTCCCCGTAGCCATTGTAGTAAGCCGATTTAATCCGGAGATCACCCAACGACTTCTCGAGGGTGCCAAGGCCCGGTTAGAAGAAAAGGGGTTCCTGTCCTCGCAGGTGACTGTTGTTCATGTCCCCGGAGCCGTGGAAATCCCCGTGGCAGCTAGTTGGCTCGCTCAAAGTGGCCAGTTTCGAGCAATCATTGCGCTGGGAGCTGTTATTCGTGGAGAGACGTCGCACTACGATTACGTCTGCGATTCGGTCACGCAGGGGTGTCAGCGGGTTGCGTTGGATTCAGGGTTGCCGGTCATATTTGGCGTTTTAACGACGGAAAATGAGCAGCAAGCCTTAGACAGAGTCGGTGGCCAACATGGGCACAAGGGTGCAGATGCTGTCGATACAGCCGTGGAAATGGTGTCTCTTTCCGAAAAAATTAGAACAAAAACCTAACGTGGCTTGATTCTTACCGGGCCGGAACTCTCAGAGTTCGGGTCTGTTCCGTTTTGGTGTTTTTTTTTGCGTACCACCGGTTATTTTCGCCTTCGATCCAGGTAACACCGTCTTTTTGAGCAGTCCGGTGCCGAGGCGCGGTGCAGGCGGAAGCAAAACCCAGGACGATCAGAACGAGAGTAAGGTGTTTCATCATGGCACTTTTCGGTTTTGCCAGTGAAAAGTTGAGTGTTTTTTTTTCAAGCGAAAAGAACATCGTCACCCCCACACAGCCTCTATTCGATACACTCTGCGAGAATACGTGTGATATCTTATCGATAGGCGCAAAATGGCACTTTATCCGAAGCCGATCTTCCGTCGATAAACCATCTAAATCACTCTCTTTGTTTGTGGCTTCCCAGAATACGACCTTTCGGTATTGAAGTTGCAATCTCTAAGAGAGGTGACCTGTGCAAATAACATTTGTCTAAGCACGCTTTTGCGGGCGAGTCTGCTGCTCGTTATTATGCAAGTGTGTGCATTTGGCCGTCCGGTAGGAGAAACTTCCGGCGAAGCCTCCACAGAAGTTGCGGAGCTATTTGGACAAGTCTCCAGCCTCGTGAAACTCGCAGGAACGATTCAATCGAATTTCATCGCCACGCCGAGTCCTTTGAGTCAGACCGGATCGCCTTCGCCGGGCGCTGGGGCGAGCGCGCCTGCCAACAACCAAACCGAAAATCAGAGTCTTGCTCAAAACTCGGAGGGGCCAGACTCGATGCCGGAATCAGAAGCACCTGCTGTTGACTCTCAGACGACAAGAACAGGCATGAGCGGCGGCGGGCCGGGGTACCTGAATCCCATTAAACCCATTCAAATGCCCGACATGGAATTGAGCAGGGCGGGACAGTCTTCTGTTTCCAGTGCAGGTTCGACGGTCAGGTGGGGGGTATCAGGCAATGGCGGTGTCTCAAACTATTTTCGCCCCCCTTCGATGATGAATATTCGCAGAAGCCCTGCCATTGTCCCAAAAACAGATCCGAGTCTTAAAATGTTATCGGCACCACCCACTCGTTTTGGGGAGCAACCTGAGCTGAGTCTAGCAAGGCCTTCCACGCCGATTCCGCTACTTCCTGACGTAGAAACGTTGGAGGCAAAAAAGAAAAAGGAAAAAGAAGCCCAAAAAGCCAAGCTAGAAGCCAAGGCGCAACAGGCATTTGAGCAGCAAGTGGGAGATCTGCTGGGGCGTTCTACTCCATTTACCCAGAAAGACTACGAAGATTTCAGAGACTTTATTGCGCAACAGCAAGAGAGGTTGGATTCAACGAATATGGAGGCTACTCAGTTCCGCACCAAGGCCCGAGAGGCTTTCAAAACATACCAAGAGTCTGACAACTCTCCCCAAAACGCTAAAAACAAAGAAGCTTATCGGAGATTTTTATTAGCAGAAGAAATGCAGGGGCTCATACCGACTCCGCGTCTGGAGCCAGGAGTTTCACACTAGGACATCCACGGCGTGACTAAAACAAGGTCTGCCACGAAAGCGAAAAGCTCGGTGTTGAAAACTGACTTAAATACCCGCCTGAAACCGTCTTATCGATCCATACTCGCATGGGAACTCCAAACGCGAGTTTTCCTATTGGCGTCTTAAGCCCGGCTTGAGGCCCCAATGAAAATAAAATGAACTCGCGTTCTACCGAGTCGTTTACAGCGCGGAGTAAATGCCCCCAAGTAAACAACCCACCGAGTTGAAGCAACCATTTCCCTCCCAGCTGAAAAACCCGGCTTGCTTCCCCCGTAAATACAAAATAGTCCTGCTTCCCCTGCGAAAAGGAAAGCAGAGCCGCTGCAGACAGCCTAAGCTCATAGGGGATTTCTGGGCTGGGCCGGACTCCAGTAGAAAGAGAGAATCTCCAAAGCGGTGCCCCACCGGGAAGGAACGAAAGATAGGATGCGCCAAGACGCCCATACACTCCGTTGGGACTCACTCGATAACGTGCAATTTCAACCATCGCGTGCTTGGCTTCCGCACCCAGTGCGGTTGCCAACCCCTGACCCTCTGAGGATACGGGATAAAAAACTCGGGTTCCGCCAGCAACGCTTATTTCAACGAGTTTAAGGTCCAGGACGGCCCAGGCTTTGGTGCTCATCGCCTCGGAGTAGGTGAGGGCAGAAACCCCCAGCTGGGTTCTGCCTTGGGCGAAGTCGGAAGGCTCCGGGGTTTGTGCAATCTGCTCCTGAAACCAAATTCGACGCACTGGCGTGGCGTCCGCCAAAACGCTAAAGAGCGATAGGGCGAGAATCGAGGCGCAAACCAGTGCGTGCGGGCTGCGTCCAACGCCGAAGCTTTTCGTGGAGAGTGGATTTTGCAATTCCGAGTTCCTTTGCCGCTTGCTTCTTGTTTCCGTTACACCGATGAATTCGGTCCATGATAACTCTCTTTTCGACAGCCGCCAAAGGACTCTCCAAAAGCTCTTCAAGTGGTTCTTTCTGAATCGAGTAGCCCATTTGCGCTTCTTCACACAAAAGGTCCTGGATTAGCCGACAGCTAAGGCGGTTTGTCCCTCTGGCAACCGCTCTTAGGAGCAGGTTGCGCAGTTGGCGGATATTTCCTGGCCAAGGAAACCCCATCAAAGGTTCCAGGTCCTCCGGGGAATGGTTGACCTGGTGTTCGTCTAGAAAGTTTTCCGCAATGAGCACTATATCCTCGGGACGCTCTCGTAGCGGAGGGACTCTAAGAACAAGGACACTTAGGCGGCACAGCAGATCCAAGCGAAAGGATTTTTCTGCTACAGCCGATGGAAGATCTACGTGAGTTGCTGCAATCAGGCGAACGGACGTACGTTCAAGGCGAGTACTGCCCACTGCCCGAATTTCGCCTGAGTCCAACCAGCGTAGAAGTTTAGATTGCACCCCCAGATCGAGTTCTCCGACTTCATCGAGAAATAAGCTTCCCCCATTGGCTGTCCGAATTAGACCTCGGTGATTTTGAATCGCGCCCGAAAAAGCGCCCCGTTCGTACCCAAACAGCTCGCTCTCGAAAAGCGATCCTGGGATCGCCCCGCAATTCACCGGCAGAAAGACTTGAGCGCGTAATGAGGATTTTTCGTGAATGCGACGTGCAATGAGTTCTTTACCAACACCCGTTTCGCCGAGAATCAGAATCGGCCAAGGGCTAGCGGCGTACTCATCTACTGTGTCCATGAATTGCCGAAAGCCGCGAGAAGCTCCGAAAACTAGACTGGAATGCATGGGTTCCTCCAAGTGGAGAAAACCGTATGCAAGGCATGCCACCCGCCCAAACCAAGGACCCCAGGCAGAGGAAGCGTTGGAACGGAACCGAAAATCAGACCACTCGTTTCATCCCTGAAACAGAGAATAAAATCAGGCCGGAACGTCTTGAGGTGCGACTTCGGTCTTGGGAACAAACCGGTTTACTTTGGGTTTGGTTGCTAAACCAGTCCGCAAACAACGAGTGCAGACATAAGCCCGCTGGTTCGTCCCATTCAAACTCACACGAACACGCTGAAGGTTCGGAAAGTTCCGCGTTTTGGTTTTGATATTGGAGTGACTCACTTTATTAGCCACTACCGGCATTTTTTCACAGAAAACACATCGCCGTGCCACAAATCACCTTTGTTTCGAAAGAGACTTTTTTATGTAAAAAAGTTCAAAAATTCAAGGCGAATTAGCGACTTCTCGCCTGTCAGAGAAAATTCGGTTAGCCTAGAGGCCATGGCCCCCCTCAAAACCCAACCCAGGCCCACTTCCTCTCGGGTTTTGGCTCGCCTAGCACTATGGGGCCTTCCTGCAGCCGTTATCTGGGATTTTGTCGGTTTTTTAAACCAATACCGAGTGTTCCATGAAATGGCTCAGTCTGGTTTGAACCAGATTCAAGCCCCAAAGGACAGCCAGGAAACGATTATCGTACTCACGGGGGACATTGGCCGTATTCCCCGCGCGCTCGATTTGTTACGGGCCCGGGATAGCTCCCAGCTCATCATCTCAGGCGCTGCTAAAGGTGTCGCCCTCTCGGATTTGGTAAATCAGCAAGGGGCTTCCACGGTAGGGCTTGGTGCGATTTGGGGAAAAATACTTCTGGAATCCAAATCCTCCTCTACCGTTGAAAACGCGAAATACTCGAAAGAGGTCCTGGGGCCGCGGCCTCCGAGCAGAATACTACTCGTCACTTCGGACTACCATATGGGCCGCTCCCTGAACGTTTTTCGCGAGGTCTTCCCGGAATATGAAATTATTCCTTACTGTGTGCTCTCGACGTTTTCCGGCAAATACGGATTGCATTTCTTCTGGAAAACGGGTGCCGAATATTGGAAAAGCTTAGTGTATCGAGCCTCTCTGTTTTTTGGAGTCGATGCGGTAAATAAGGGGTCTCATGCAAAGCGTTCGTCTGATTTGGATAGTCTGGATTGTAGTCGCTCTTCCTCTGCCACTCTGGGCACGCTCCAGCCCTGGCACCCGCGCGCCTAATACGATTAACGGCAGCATCGAAGCTGGTTTTGTTTTTGGCGGTCCTCCCGCTGACTCCCAGTGGTTGGTAGATCAGCTAGAGTGGAACCAGCGCTTCGATGCCTCCGAACGCGTGCATTTTGTTTTCAATAATCTGGTATCCCTTCAATCCAACAGCAATCTGCCCGGATTCAACAATAGCCGAAACTATGTCTCTCATTGGAATCTTGGCACGGGGCAGTTTCAGATCGCGAATTCAGGCGCCTACCTAGAAATGGTGGTTTCGGATGCGGTCGTGCTCTCTTTAGGGCATCTGCACACACCGTTTGGGAACGAAACTCAGGTTTCTCGCTATGACTCGGTTTCTTACTTCTACTCCGGTGCCCTCGCTGCTGCTCGCTCCTATGCGTGGCTTTGGGATTTAGGGCTGGGAGTTGAAGTCACTCGAGCAATCCCGGGCCGTTTTGTTTTTGCCCTTTTAGATGGACGGGGCACTACGACGGGACAACCCACTCCCGCATTTTCGTTGCGCTATGAATACAATTGGGACTTTGCAGGGCTGTCTATCCAACCCACCGCCTCGGCTTATTTTGGCAAGTGGGCCGGAGGCCCTCAGGATCTAGGGGTTTCGTTAGGATTTGCTCTTCAGGCTGGCCGCCTAAACCTGGTGACGGAGTACGTGTACGCAAAACAAGACGCGACCCGCTTTGCTGGCTCTTTAACAGAAACGACCAGTCTGTATTTGGAACCCTCACTCCAAACCGGCTGGGGTGACTTTGCCCTCAAAGGAGAATGGCAAGCTTCAGGTGGGGCGCGAGATCTGCATTTGGGAGTTACTTATTCCAAACACATCGCCGACAAGGTCCGACTTCGTGTGCTTTACCAGTTCGCCGGAATCAACGCCCAAATCCGCTCAAGTAATCACGATTTTCGGTTGCTGCTAGGAACCCATTGGTAAAAAAGGCCGGCCGAGCAATGCCCGCGCATAGAGCGAGCCAGCGCCTACCCGTTTTTGGATGTACCCCTGAGCTAGACTTCCCTGTGTCTTGCGAGCCGAGACGTCTTCGGCCAAGTGTGCCACTACCGCACTGAGCTCTTGGGGCGTCCGCACAGAAAAAACACCTTCCGAAAACCGATGCATTTCCATTGCTTCTATCGAATTTTGAATGTGTGGCCCCGTGATCACCGCAATACCATAGGCAGCGGGCTCCAATACATTGTGGACTCGTTTTTTAAAAGCGCCTCCAACAAATGCAAGGTCGGCGTGCTCATACAACTCTGCCAACCACCCCACCGAATCGACAATCACAGCTTGACTCAAGAGCTCAGAGTTATTCTGACTCCATCGACAAACAGTCAAGGAATGCGCTAAACACCATTTTTCAAGTTTACGAATAAACTTTTCTTCAGGTTCGTGTGGCACCAGAAACAGACGCCACCCCAGAACTGCTCCCAGATGCTGGAGGCTGTGTTGTAATGCTTCAAAATCCTCGGGCCAAAGACTCGCTGCTACAAAACAAGGCCGCGTATCAAATGCGCGGGAGTCCCCTCGTCTGGCCTTGAGTTTCTTACGCTCCAGAACACGTTCTATACGGGGATCTCCCAACAAACCTACGCGGGACTCGTCTAAAATGGATTTTAAAAACTGCGCAGTAGAAAGATCACAGGTGCCAAAATACGCAGTACGCTTGAGCCACGGGCCGTACAACCAGCTCACACCACGCGCCCGTCTCGAGAAGAAAGCAGCAAAAACATAAACAGGAATGGAAGCACGAAAGCACTGATGAAACATCTCCGGCCAAAACTCTCGATTGAGGACAACCAACGCCCTCGGGTCGAGCGCGCTCAAAAACGCTCGAACACTCCACACCGAATCGAGGGGTGAGAAATCCGCGTAGTCCCAGGACAGCGGTAATCCAGCTTGGGTGCGACGGGCGATTTCAAGTTCCACAGCGCGTTTTCCAGAAGGCGAAAAATACGTTATGCAAACAGCGCTGCCGGGCTCCTCCCGTCGCAGCGCATCTAAAATGGGGATAGCCTGCTCAAACTCGCCACTCGACGCAAAATGAAACCAGTAGGGGGTTTGCACGCACCTAGCGCGAAACTTTCTAATTCGCTGAATCAAGCCGAAACGCCCCGCAATCCCCGAGCGTACTTTGGGTTGAAATGGGTACAGCAGCCCGACAACCAGAGCGGCACCCAAAAAGAATAGGCGGTACAAAAACATCAGCCTAGCTTTAACAGGGCTTGGTCGAGCCGCAAAGCTTCTCCATAAACCAGTTCTTCAGTAGTTTTTTCTAGGCACCACCGTTTGGATCGTATGCAAGGGGCCTGGCCATTTTTGGAGCAGGGCCGACACCAAAGACGGTGTTCTACTACGCGGGAGAGAGGGTGATAAGGAAGACAGCCCAGCTCTGCGGAAGTAGGGCCAAATATCAATACGGAGGGCACTCCTAGAGCATCCGCCACGTGCATTAGGCCAGTGTCATTTGCGATGATAAACGAACAGTCTTTCAGTGCCGCAGCCGCCTCCAAAATGCTTAATTTCCCTTGCGCATTCAGGGCCCGATCGGGGGGCAACGCAGCGCTGATTTGCGAGCAAAAATAATCCTCTTTGCCGCCAAAAACTAGAATGTCGTACCGCGTGTTTTCGACAAGCTTTTGCGCCAGTCGGGTGAATCTCTCCACCGGCCAGCGTTTGCCAGGCCACTGAGCCGAAGGAACCAAACCAATCCGCGGCCGGCGATTTTGCAAAGCAGGGAGTTTGCCCACCAGGCTATCGTGCGCCTTCTGGTCCACCACCATTTCGGGGCCTAGACCGTCATATGAAACTCCCAAAGGCTCCAACGGCTCCAGAAAACGCTCGAGAAAACGCTTGGGCGTTAGCAATGGCACTTTCAGCAACAAGGCGATTGAACGCAAAACGTAATGCTTTTGAAAACGTGCTTTTTGACGAGCTCGCAAAAACGGCAAAATCAATCGAGTGCGTAAAGATCGGTGGGCATCGTAAATCAGATCGTATTCTACGGAGTTGATACTGCGGACAAGCGATACGAGCCCCCTCCAGCCGGACTTGCGTTCCAACCCAATGGCATGGGTAAGATGCGGGTTATGGCGGATGATGTCGAGAAAATCACTTCGAACAATCATGTCTATGCGAGCATCAGGAAATCGGCGTCTCAAACACCGAATAGCGGCGGTGGTCATGACAATATCCCCCAAACTGCTAAATCGCAGGATGAGGATCTTGGAGGGGTTTACATTTCCGGCGGGCAAGCAATTCCCAATAGCTTGAGGCCATTGCCAAGGACTTGGCGAGTAGCATGAACAAGGGTCAGCCGTACTTCACACTGCACCGGATCTGTCGCCTGAAGAACAGGTAGCTGATAATAAAATCGATTCAACGCTTTGGAGAGATCTATCAAGTACCGAGTAAGAGGCACAGGATCCTCTTCTCGAACACACTGGTGAAGAACCGCACGAAACCGCGCGAGACTGACCATTAAATTTTCTTCTTCATCGGCAAAAGTGTAACCTTGTGGGGTCTCAGTCACTGGTTGTTTCCAGCCCTTTTGAGCAGCTTTTGCTAACAACGACGTGCACCGCACAAACGCATACTGGACGTAGGGCCCTGTTTCGCCGTCCAACGCCAGAATGTGCTCCCAATCAAATTCAATGTCTCTTTGACGACTAGCACTCAGCTCGCCAAAGATAACTGCGGCCGTACCTACCATTTCGGCGACTGCGCCCTTGTTAACCAAGTCTGGATTCTTTTTCGCGGTCTCGGCCAGAGCGCGTTCTTTGGCTTCGTCTAAAAGCGCATCGAGAAAAATAACCTTGCCTTCTCGAGTAGACATTTTTTCGGCGCCAAATAAAACTGTTCCAAAAGAAATGTGTTCGCAATTACCCGCCCAGGCATGCCCCATTTTCTTGAGCACTCCAAACAGAAGCTGAAAGTGCAATTTTTGCTGCTCTGAAACCACATAATACAGTCGGTGAAACTGAAACCGGTTGTAGCGATCCACAGCCGCGGCGAGATCGCGCGTCAGGTAAAGGGTCGTTCCATCCTTTTTTTGAATGAGAGCAGGAGTATTCAACCCCTCGACATCGACTATCCACGCCCCGTCGCTTATGTAGGCCCCCGCCTTTGCCTTTACCTCCGACAAAGTGGATTGAATGGAAGGGATGTATGCACTCTCTCCTTCGATATGATCGAACTCCACATTCAGACGACGCAAAGTCGATTCCGCGCTAGCCAGACTGAGATCCCGAATTCGCTTCCATAAAGCGGTGGTCTTTTCGTCACCTTCTTCCAAAAGCTGCAGGCATTTGGAAGCTTTTTCCTGGTAGGTGGGATCTTGCTCCACGACTTGATGAAATTTCACATACAGTTCAAAGAGATGATCCATGACCTTGGGCAACTCGGTCGATCCCAAAATAGCGGAATCTCCCCAGAGTTCCACTGCGGCGAGCAAACGGGCAAACTGACTACCCCAATCGCCCACAAAATTAATGCGTTCGACCGGGTACCCGAGCATGCGGAATATATTTGCCAAAACATTGCCGATAAGCGTGCTTCGAATGTGCTGGAACGCGAGTTTTTTTGCGATATTGGGTGAGCAATACTCGATAAGAATCCGCTTACCTTCCCCTGACGAGTCGGAGCCGTAGCGTTCCATTTGCGAGAAAATCGCTTGGCAGACTGTCGTGTACAAAAAGCTCGGATTCCACCGGAAATTCGCATAGGGGCCGGCAGCGGTGACTGTCACCTCTGGACTGCTTAACTGAGAAACCAATTCCTGGGCCAGCTCCTGAGTGGAGCGCTTTAAAATTTTAGCTGCTTTAAACAAGGGCAGGGCCAAATGACCCATTTTCGGGTTCGGGGGAAATCCAAACTCTGCTGAAATCCAATCAGGGCTAAGCTGAGGGTTTTTCCAGGCTACGGAGATCCTTTGCGCGAGATCGTCTTTCAGTTTCGAAAATGGCATAGCACCTTAAAAAGGGGGTGAGCTTAACCCGCGTTCGGCAGGAACTGAAGTCTTTTTCTTTTTTGGAGTCCATGCCGCAATGAGAAGCCGAGCGGCTTGCAAGCCACCTACGGGGTGGGGCAAATGACAACCAAAGTCTGGCATTAAAATGGACACAAAAGGCGAGCGGGTCGCCGTGTGAAATGCGGTTTTGCGATACACTTCAAACGAGCGACGTTCCAAATCCGCCAAAACCCCAGCTCTCTCCGCTTCCCCGAAACAGGTCGACATGTCCAAAGGACTGGAGGTTTCCAAAACACTGCTCCCCAAGAACGGGAAAAGCTTGTTCAAACGCCCCATCCCTGCTCTGAACCCCTCCAGAACAGTCTCCAGGTTCGTAAGTCCAGGCCCGGATACCCAGAGAGTAATCTCCGATTCTGATGGATTGCGAGTGAGAGTGAACGGCCAAATCTCCGTGCCCATTTCGGGAACCACGTCGGTATCGAAAATCAAGTTCAACGGTGCGACGGGGCAGGGAACCGCAGTGTTTTGAACGCGCAATCGAAGCGGGTAGAGGGCGCCCAGAAATACAGAGATCGACGGGACATTTAAGATGCGCAGAAACTCAGGGCACTTGCGGCACAAGTCCTGAAGACCCCGAAAGCTTAGGTTGAAAACCCACCGCCGGCTCACAATCTCGCCCACTCCTTCAAAACGGATTGCCAATCCGCCTTTTTTTGCCTGAAATCCCTCCAGGCTGGAATGCGCACTAATCTGCGGAAACGACTCTACCCCAACTCCGGTAAGTTCTTGCAACGGCTCCCACCAATGCAGCTGGGAGTAGTAACGAGAAAAGTGCACTAACATTTCCGCCGATAAACTTTGAGATCGCCCCAGAAACTGATGAAGGCCGCTCGCGTACCCAAGCCATTTCGGGTCCTGAACCAGGGCTCGCTGTATCGACTGCAAGTCAGCTTTGCCGGGATTGAGCAGCGTGTCTATGGAGGCCTCGTGAGCAACGGGAGGCAAGCCATTGAGCGCCCGGGAATCCCAGCGAAACGTCTTGCCGGGACAAATCAACTCCGGACTCCATTCGGCAGAGACATTCAAATTAAAATGCTTTGCAACGATGGCAGGAACGGCGCAACGTGGGGTTTCCGTAGACAAGGGAACGTGTGCAAGGCGACTACCACCTTCAAATTCATCAAAAACTTTTTTCAGCCCAGGCAACAGCCAAAGGCCCGCTGGTTCTGAACCAACGACGACGCACTGAAATTCATCGAATGTCACTTGCCAACCCCTAGTGAAGTCTTGAAGATATTAAGCCTGAGGAGGCCGATTGCACAAAGCATTCTTTATCCCTTTTTTTTTCCTGCAGTGTACACTGGTCGGAGCTGCTCCCACCGCGGACAATACTGTTTTTCTTCTCCCGTTGGAATGCTCCGAACTTCTCCCTGACAACACCCCATTCGTGCGTTTTTTTGAGTCTGTAGCCCGCGGACGGCTGCGACAAGACAAAACCTTTGCAAAACGCATCTTTGAAGTAGTCGCACTTCGCGACAGGATCCAGAACACTGGCGCTCAGGCACGCGAACAAAATCCGATCGATCTTCTCATTCGAAAAACGCTTTGCTTTTATCGAGAAAAAAAAGATCCGCTCCGTTTGGTTCCCTATGACGATGCAGATTTTCTTGCCTACCTTAAACCGAACCTGGGAGACCTCGAGAAGAAAGTTGCCGAAGTCATTGCGCAACGAGAGTACGATCGGGAGCAACGCCTGGAATATGAACGGATGCTCACGCAGAACCAAGCGCTGGAAGACGCTGTGCGCGCTCAAGCGGAGTTGGCTGCCGAAAAAGAGTATGAGCGACTCGCCAAGAAGGCCCGCATGAAAGCTAAAGCCCCATGAAGTCAAATGTGAGGCGCCAATCGAAATCTCCTCTGAGTTCACCTAAACTGAAGAAGTTCCTCTTTGAACTGAGCGAGGGTGCGAGCCGGATATTGCTGCGGCATTTTTTAAAAGTGCGTCATATTGAGCGCAAAATGGGCGCAGGCATTGTTACAGAAGCAGACAAAAATGCAGAGTCCTATCTAATTCAAAAAATCTTCAGAAACTTCCCAAATAGTTCGATAATTACAGAAGAAACCGGTGAGCATGGGCGCAACTCAGATCTAGTTTGGGTGATTGACCCGCTGGATGGCACTACAAACTACGCACATGGGTTTCCCTGGTTTTGTATTTCAATTGGGGTTTACGAAGAAGGTAAGCCTCGCGCGGGGTTGATTTACCAGCCTTTGACCAAAGAGCGCTTTTTTGGAGAAACTTCCAAAGGAGCTTTTCTCAATGGGAAGAGGCTCAAGGTTTCGACGACCAAGTCGCTACCAGATGCGCTATTAGGAACCGGCTTTTATTACACAACCGGCGAACAGCTTAAGGAAGAGATCGAAATCTTCCGGCGGGTTCAGGATAAAGCGCTTGGAGTTCGACGCCCCGGTTCGGCAGCCCTGGATTTAGCTTATGTGGCATCGGGGCGCTACGACGGTTTTTGGGAGCGGGGCTTATCCTCGTGGGATGTTGCGGCAGGGTTCATTCTGGTGACAGAAGCTGGGGGGCGAGTCACCGGGTACTCTGGACAAGCGGTTGGCATTCATAGTGGAGAAGTCGTTGCAACCAACGGAAGGCTCCACGCGCCGATCTTAAATCTGCTTCAAGGCTAGACCTGAATGGAGACACATGGGGGGGTCAGAAAAACGCTGGATTGTGTTATTGGATAAGAGTCCCAAGGGGCCCTTGTCTGAAGAAGACATCCGCACCCTGATCGACCAGAAGGTTTTGCGCAGAAATGATCTTGCCTATCTTTTGCCCCTAGAATCAAAACAGGACGACGTAACAGAATGGAAATTACTCTGGCAGTTTCCAGAATTCGATCAACGCTCCCCAGACTCTAAACTTGAAGTTCCGGCGGAACGCAGATCTTCTTCCGCATCGACCCCAGACAGCCAGAAAATTCTCGGTGCAGTTCCAAACGATTTGATCGGTATATCCCCAGAAGAGCTCGTACCTAGGGCTTCCCAGATCGGGCCAGTACAGGCAGATGTGCCTTCCGCCCCGATAAACCCGAGCCCTACAAGAGCAAGCGCTCCTTCTCTCTGGTGGGCTGGCCTCGCCGGAATGTTCGTCCTAGCTGGAGTGAGCACTTGGCTTTGGATGGCCCCCGAACAGCCGAGCGCTCCCATCCGAACCCCTGCGGAGTCTGTCGCTTCTCCTTTGACTCCGCCTATCTCCAGGGAAACCACCTACAGCCGCCCAAAACAACGCCACAGCTTGCAGCCACCGCGCCCTGCAGCGGAGACTTCTCCTACGCCCCTGAAGCGGCTTCCCGATGCCGGCCTGGCCGATTCTGGCGAAGTGCTGCCTGAAGACTCTTTAGAAGGGGAAGAATCCGACGAGTTTTTCGATGAAGAAGAAGCTGAAAGCTCGCCCAATAAAAAAGCCTCACGCGAAACCGCCTCTAGATCCATCAAGAGCGAAAAAACCCTCAAAGCCTTTCCCAAAGCCCAAGAGGACGAAGAAATCGAAGAACCCTCGGAAGACCTCCCCGAACAAGAAGAGTAGCTAGATTCACTCGGTCCATTAGGGTAACGTGCGAATCGAGCATGCTAAGAGCCAACCTTCAGTCTTTTCTCATGGAACACCTGGGACCTGAATACCTCTCCCAGCGTTATGTATTGGCGCTATCGGGTGGGTTGGATTCCACCGTTCTTTACTCGCTTTTTCGGGACCTTTTGCCGCAGTCTCAGCTCATTGTAGCCCATTACCAACACGGAGTCCGTGGACTCGAAGCTGAAGGCGACGCTCTCTTTGTAGAAAGTCTCGCGTTACGTTTTGGACATGCTTTCGAGCTGGGGCGCCGCCCCTCTTGCAAGACGGACACTGACGAGGCTTCCCTTAGAGCCGATCGCCGGGAGTTTTTGGAAAAAGTTGCTCGCAAAACCGAGAGCGATTGGGTTGTCACCGCGCACCACTTGAACGATCAAGCAGAGACTTTAATCATGAGGCTCATACGAGGCACAGGTGTCCAGGGGTTGGGCGGAATCGCCCCAGTTACGGGACAATGGCTGCGCCCTTTGTTAGGCGTATCGAAACTTGAACTTCAGGAGTTTGCGGTGGAGCACCAGCTGGAGTTTCGCGAGGATCTCTCCAATCAAAATGGCCGCTATTTTCGCAACCGCATTCGATCCGAATTGCTTCCAAAGCTGTGCGCTATCGGGCACGACTTTGGTGGGGAACGGGAACTTATTGCTCGCCTAGGCGCCCTAGCCGAAGAGGCTCGAGAAACAGAAACCGCTCTGGAAGAGCAGACCCGATCGCTCACCGCACAAGTCGCCACATCAACGCGGTATTGGACTCGTGTAGACAAGTCGCTTTACACACGACTCCCGCGTTTCTGGGGGCTGCGAGTGCTCCGACGAGTGGCAAGGAACCTAGGCCTTGAGACTTGGGACCGAAACACTCTCATCCGACTATCCGATTTGATTCTTTCCTCCATTCCCTCAGCGAGTTTGCCGGGCGTTTTTTTTCGCCAATCCTGTGGTTTTATCTACTTGCAGACAACTCGACAGTGTACCCCCAAGGGCAGAACCCCAAAACTGGAAGACCTAGGAATGGAGGTTGCTTCTTTGGACCCCCGACTCGAAGTCCGTTTTTTTCACCCGGGCGATAGATACCGAGGCAAAAAACTCAAAGAGCTTTTCTTGATGTGGAGAATTCCCCAACCCGAGCGCCACCTGCTGCCTTTGATGGCAGTGCAGGGCAGCAATGAAGTGACCTGGATTTATCCCCAGTTCAACGCCAATATTACGATGCGCGGCAAAAAATTTCCGTTTGCTCCGACGATAGAAGCCCTTAGGCCTAACGCTTAGAGTCATGCCCCCTGACATTCCCACTTGAGTCAAAGCCACGTTCTTCCGATGAGTATCTCTGAAGAAGGTGCTATGAAATCCTCGCAAAAAACTCTCGTTGCTTGGCTACTCCTTGTTGTTGCGACCATGATGCTTTTTCAAACAGCACGGGTACAGAAAACAAACAAGCGAATCACCTTTAATCAGTTTATTGAGCTCGTGAAACAGAATGAAGTCGCGAGTGTGACGTTTAAGGATCAAGGGCGAATTGAAGGAAAGTTTGCCGACACCCATGAAAATGGTGCTGGGTTTGAAAGCATCGGGGACACGTCGAGTGAGTTTTACTTGAAATTGCTCGCCGAACACAACCTCACTCCAAGCTACGACATTGAGCAAAACAACTCCTTGTGGATGCAGTTCCTCATTGGTTGGGGTCCCATGCTCGTGTTTCTTGTACTGCTGGTGTTTTTTCTGCGACAAATCCAGCTCAGTGGCGGAAAAGCGATGCAGTTCGGTCGGTCTCGCGCAAAGCTGCTTACCGATGGCCATACACGTATTAACTTCAACGATGTTGCTGGGTGTGACGAAGCGAAACAGGAATTAGAAGAAATTGTCGATTTCCTCAAAGACCCTCGCAAATTTACCCGCTTGGGGGGACGCATCCCAAAAGGCGTGCTCTTAATGGGTTCGCCAGGAACAGGAAAAACTCTGCTTGCAAAAGCTGTGGCCGGAGAAGCAGGCGTTCCCTTTTTCTCTATCAGTGGATCGGATTTCGTGGAAATGTTCGTCGGGGTGGGCGCGAGCCGTGTAAGAGACCTTTTTGAGCAAGGGCGAAAACACGCGCCTTGCATTATTTTTATCGACGAAATTGATGCGGTAGGACGTCAGCGCGGAGCCGGGCTTGGCGGCGGACACGATGAGCGCGAGCAAACTCTGAACCAGTTGCTCGTTGAGATGGACGGCTTTGATTCGAAAGAGGGAGTTATTTTAGTGGCGGCAACCAACCGTCCAGATGTCTTGGATCCGGCGTTGCTTCGTCCGGGCCGCTTTGACCGAAGCATTGTCGTGGCAAAACCTGATGTGCGAGGTCGCGAAGGAATTCTGCGCGTGCATGTTCGCAAAGTCCCCATGACACCCGACGTGGATCTGACAATCATCGCTCGAGGGACCCCCGGTTTTTCTGGAGCTGACCTGCAAAACCTCGTCAACGAAGCGGCGCTGATCGCCGCCCGAAAAAACCGCAATAACGTCACCATGCTGGAGTTTGAACAAGCCAAAGACAAAGTGATGATGGGTACCGAACGCAAGTCGATGATCATTGGACCCGATGAAAGAAAAGCTATTGCATACCATGAAGCCGGCCATACCATTGTAGGGAAGTTCCTCAAGGGATTGGATCCCATCCATAAAGTCACCATCATTCCACGGGGCATGGCTTTGGGATTGACTCAGACGCTACCTGCCGAAGATCAGTTAACGCTCTCCAAGGAAAAAGCAGAAAACATGATCGCTTTTCTCATGGGCGGCGCCATTGCAGAAGAATTGATCCTGGGACAAAAAACCACCGGTGCTGGGAACGATATTGAAAGAGCAACCGATCTCGCTCGTCGAATGGTGTGTGAGTGGGGCATGAGCGATGCCATTGGGCCCATGGCTATTGGCAAAAAAGAAGGCGATGTGTTTTTGGGTCGAGAGTTTCACCAAAGCGCGAGCGGCGTTTCGCAGAAGCTCGCTGAAACAGTCGACAGCGAAATGCGAGCGTTTATCATCCGCAACTACGACCGCGGGACTAAAATTCTCCAGGATAAAATGGAGATTCTGCACCGCATGTCTGAGGCGCTTCTGGAGCGCGAGTCCCTCGACCGTGAGGAAATCGAGCTGCTTTGTCAGGGAAAAACGCTGCCTCCTTTGCAAGTAGAGCGCCCGCAGACCCCTGAGAAAAGCGGCAGCGGATCTCCCGCTCCCGTCGGCACACCCGGCACTCAAGTCGCTTAAAACTCCTCTACAAAGGTACGAGGTACCTTTTTTTTAAAAGTAACCGCGTACCGCTTCACTGCGCGTAAAACGTACCTCGTGGGCCGAGGGCTGGGGGAACACACCCATTCACTGACGCTCTGTGCTATAAGGGGATCGGAGATTTTTTCCGATAAGGAATTGAGGGACCCTGCACGGAAAATGACGGAATACTTAGACAATTTGCGCGAAATCATTCGGTGGCAGGATCTGATCGACGTCTTGCTCGTCACCTATATCGTCTACCGAGTACTTCTGCTCATTCGCGGCACCCGCGCCGTTCAGATGCTAACGGGCCTTGGCATTATCCTCATCATGTACTTCCTGGCTGCCCAGTTCCAATTTCATACGCTTTTCACTATTCTGGCGCAGTTTTTTGAAAACTTTATCCTCATCCTCATTATTGTTTTCCAAGATGAGATCCGCAAAGCGCTCACTCAAGTCGGTCGCAATCCGTTCTTCGCCAGCACGAACACCATTGAGGAAGTCGCAGTCGTAGAGGAAATCTGCCAAGCCGCCGCGCAGCTCGCGAAAGAGCGGGTAGGGGCATTGATCGTGATGGAACGCGAGACAGGGCTAAAGAATTACATCGAAGCTGGTACCATGCTAGACTCTCGAGTGAGTGCCGACTTGATTCTAAGCATTTTTCACCCGACATCTCCCATCCATGACGGAGCGCTCATTATCCGAAACGCCCGCATTACTTCAGCCGCGTGTCTGCTTCCCATCTCTCGTGATCCGAGTGTGCAACGCGAACTAGGAACTCGCCATCGAGCCGCCTTGGGGTTGACCCACGAAACCGATGCGGTCGTCATTGTTGTAAGTGAAGAAAGAGGGGAAATCTCTATCGTTCACCATGGAGTCATGCTCCGTGATTTGGAAATTCACTCCCTACGCCAGAACCTCCTCGAACTCTTAGGGCTTCGACGCTTTGAAGTCCGCCCTGAAGAAAAGGCGACCATCGAATGAATACCGCGCGCGCCATATTGTCGAATAACCGCGGCTCCGTTCCATTTTGGGAAAGCTTGGCGCTCAAGGTCGTGAGCTTCTTGTTGGCGCTTATTCTCTGGGTAATTTTTCTGGGTCTCAAGCGCGAGGAAACCCATAAACGCGTTAAGTTCGAACCTATTCTAGCTCCGGGAATTGTAATTACGAATAAGATACCGTCCTACATCGACTTCACTCTGTCCGGGCCCCGACTTCAGCTAAAGAGTATGGATAGAAAACTCAATCCCATTCGCCCAGATTTTCGTCACAATCGAGAGGCGACGATCGGATTCACCATTGACCAGGAGCTTTTGGGAGACCTCCCCAAAGAAGTGGTCGCCCGAAACTTCAACCCCACAAACGTGTTGATCCGCCTAGAAGAAGTCGTGGAGCGCTATGTTCGGATCAGCCCCACCCTCAAGGGCAGACCCGCGCCGGGGTTGGAAATCGCCTCCGTGAGTGTATCACCGACCAAAGTCGCTGTATCAGGTCCAAAAAGCCTTTTAGGCCGAGTAGATAGCATCGGAACAGAACCCATTGATATTGAAGGGCTAGATGGGATAAAGGAAGCAGAAGTGCAGGTTGAGGTGGACACCGCGCAAGGCTTCCAACTTTCCCAAGAAAGCACTGTGAAGGTCAAAATCCAAACCAGGAAGGTCGCCCGGTGACGCTCCCCGTAAAAGAACGCATTTTCGGAACAGATGGTGTCCGAGGCATTGCAAATCAACCCCCAATGACCAGCGAAACAGCCATGGCAATTGGGCGCGCAACTGCCTACACACTTTTTGAAAAACGTCGGCCTGGACATACTCCCAGGGTAGTCATTGGCAAAGACACTCGGCTGTCAGGGTACATGCTCGAAAATGCACTATCGGCAGGCTTCTGCTCAATGGGTGCCGAAGTTTTTTTGGTAGGACCACTTCCCACTCCGGGCATTGCCTTTATCACCCGTAGCATGCGGGCAGATGCCGGCATTGTTATTTCAGCAAGTCACAATGCCTACCAGTACAACGGCATTAAGATTTTTGACAAAGAAGGCTTCAAATTACCCGACTCCAAAGAGATGGAAATCGAGGCCCTCATCGGCAGTGCGGAACTAGAAAAGGTCCGACCGACCTCGGATCAGGTTGGGCGAGCCAAGCGTATTGACGACGCCATAGGTAGGTACATCGTCTATATCAAAGATGCGTTCCCTCAAGATCAATCCCTGGAAGGGTACCGCATTGTTTTGGACTGTGCTAACGGTGCGGCATATAAAATCGCCCCTATTATTTTTCAAGAGTTGGGGGCCGAAGTTTTTCCGATACATTGCGCGCCTAATGGCCGAAACATCAACGATCAGTGCGGCGCTGTTTATCCAAGCGCCATGGCAAAAGCAGTTCACAGGCACCGTGCGGAAATAGGGATCGCCTTGGATGGAGATGCCGATCGTGTGATTCTTGCCGACGAAAACGGAGAAATTGTCGACGGGGATCAGATCTTAGCAATCTGTGCACTGCAAATGCTCAAGGAAGGCACCTTGAAAAAAAACTCCGTCGTTGTCACCCCCATGAGCAATATGGGTGTACTGGTCGCCATCAAGAGAGCAGGGGGGCAGATTGTCCAGACAAAAGTGGGTGATCGCTACATTGTGGAAACCATGCGCCAACAAGGGCTCAATCTCGGCGGCGAACAATCCGGGCACGTGATCTTTTTGGATCACAACACTACCGGAGATGGGCTAATGGGTGCGTTGAAAGTCCTGTCCATCATGAAACGTACAGGTAAAAAACTTTCTGAACTCAAAAGGCAAATCGAGCTTTTCCCTCAGGTCCTTGAGAGCGTCACCGTTAGAGAAAAAGAAGACTTCAACCGTTTTCCACGAATCCTCGAAACCATCTCCCGTGCCGAAAGCGCGCTAGGAGACAATGGCCGCGTAGTGGTGCGGTACTCGGGGACCGAGCCTTTGGCCAGGGTCATGGTCGAAGGCCAGGACCTGGCACTTATCTCGGACCACGCTCGGGAAATCTGCCAAGCCATTCAAGCCCAACTGGGGTAATCCCATGCAACCGCTGTTAACGCGCGCCCAAATGCAGCAGGCCGACCAATCGGCGACAACCGATTACGGGCTACCCGAGCTCTTGCTCATGGAGCACGCAGCTCTGGCTCTAGTAAACAGATTGGAACGGCGCTTTGGGAAATTTCTCCCCAACACTCGGGGGCTAGTCCTTGCAGGAAACGGAAACAACGGCGGCGACGTTCTCGCTGCCACTCGAATTTTACTGGAGAGAGGCTGTCAGGATGTGTTTGTAGT